>Ga0206855_10237_pt1 | contig 16499 bp, 16 predicted proteins | sample Alteio_BWOrgCont_51_FD_152637 | JGI IMG/M metagenome (GOLD analysis project Ga0206855, IMG submission 152637) | Enriched cells from forest soil in Barre Woods Harvard Forest LTER site, Petersham, Massachusetts, United States -... | ecosystem: Environmental > Terrestrial > Soil > Temperate forest >...
TGAATATTTAACTATTACTTTTACCGTTGAATGAAAGTAACAATTCTTGGAAATAATTCGGCGCTCCCCGCTTTTGGACGGCACCCTACGGCACAGGCAGTATCTGTGTACGGAGAGGTATTGCTGATAGACTGCGGTGAAGGCACACAGGCGCAGATGCAACGCTACGGGCTGCGCTGGCGCAGTATGCACCATATATTCATCAGCCATTTGCATGGCGATCATTATTTCGGCTTGCCGGGCCTGCTCAACAGCATGAGCCTGCTGGGAAGAACAGCCCCGTTGCACCTTTACGCACCCGCGCCATTAAAACCTATTATTGAAACGATCCTTTCCGTCGCCGATTCTGTACTATCCTTTCCTTTTTATTTTCACCCGCTGCCAGACGGTATCCACTTGCTGGTTGATGACGCTTCATTCAGCGTTACCTGTTTCCCGGTGGAACACCGGATACAATGCCATGGTTTTTTAGTGGAACGAAAGACAAGAGGAAGAAAAATAGTGCCGGAGAAATGCAACGCCTACGAGATACCGGCAGCCTATTACGAACAACTGAAACAAGGCCATGATTATGAGCGCAAAGACGGCATGGTTGTAAAAAATGAATGGGTTACGGAAGACGGCCCTGCAGTGAAACGGTATGCTTATTGCGCAGATACATTATTCACCGATAGCTTTCTGCATGTGATACGGGGAGTGGATACTATCTATCATGAATGTACTTACTTAGAGGCGGATGCAGATAAAGCGCTGGCCCGTTTTCATAGTACCGCAGCGCAGGCAGGGCAGATAGCAAAAATGGCGAATGCCAAACAATTATTATTAGGCCACTTCTCTTCAAAATATAAAGAACTGGACCAGTTCAGGGAAGAGGCCAGCGCTGTTTTCCCGAATGTGTTTGTGAGTATAGAAGGGATAGCGTATGAGATTTAGAATAAAAGATAAAGAGTAATTTCAATAAAAAAAGCATGATAGCCAATTGGCAAACAGGCATTGTAAAACGCATAGAGCAGGTAACCCACAATACACGAAGCTATTGGGTGGAACTGCCTGAAACGCTTTCATTTAATTTTATACCCGGCCAGTTTGTAACGCTTGACCTGCCGATACATGAACAACGCAACAGGCGCTGGCGCAGCTATAGCATAGCATCTATGCCCGATGGCGGTAATGTTATAGAGCTACTGATAGTGCATGTACCCGGAGGGGCGGCCTCGAAATATATTTTTGATGAAATAAAAGAAGGCAGCCCGTTGGTTTTGCGCGGCCCGCTTGGGCTTTTTGTTTTGCCGGAACACCTGGATAAAGACATATTCCTGGTATGTACCGGCACAGGCATTGCCCCATTCAGGAGTATGCTGCAATTTATTCATCATCACCATATCCCCCACAAACAAATATACCTGCTGTTCGGCACACGCCGGCAGGAAGACCTGCTGTATGCCGGTGAACTAAAAGAACTGGAAAAGACAATGCCGGATTTTGCATACCACCCTACGCTATCGCGCGAACAATGGGACGGGCATACCGGCTATGTTCACCCGATTTATGAAAACCTCTGCAAAGAAAAACAACCTGCTATTTTTATGCTCTGCGGCTGGCGACCAATGATTGATGAAGCTAAAGAAAGAATATTGAAAATGGGCTATGATAAGAAGGATATTCGCGTGGAGTTGTATGGGTAGCTTACTTCATTTCCATTTCTTTCTTATAAACCTGTGGCCTGTCGTGGTTTACCGGGTAACCGAGCGATTCATAAATGTAATCCTGCGCGGTGGTGCGCACGTTCAGCTTGTTTATCTTCACATTTGCGCCTGAAGGATATACCCGGTTCGACAGGAATACGAATACGATACCCGTTGCAGGGTCTGCCCATACACAAGTGCCGGTAAAGCCCTGGTGGCCAAATGCCAGGCCACTGCAACGCTCACCTGCCGGGCCGCCGCTGTCTTCATCTGGTGTAGGTTTATCAAAGCCCAGTCCACGGTGGCTGATCTTGCTGTTGTATGCGGTAAATAGGTCTATGGTTGACTCTTTAAAATAGCGCTTGCTGCCATACACGCCTTTGTTCAAGAGCATCTGGAAGATTGCGGCAACATCATGTGCGGAGGCAAATACACCCGCATGGCCGCCCACGCCACCAAGCATGGCCGCGCCCGGATCATGCACATAGCCATGTAATAATTGTGTACGAAAACTCATTTCCAATTCTGTAGGGGCTATTTGCGAAGTATCAAATTTGTTAAGCGGATTGTAGGTGATCCGTTTCAGGCCCATCGGCTTATAAAATTCCTCCTCTACATATTTGTCAATAGTTTTTCCGGTTAGCTGGTGAACGATCTGTGCAAGAAAATAAAAATCAAGGTCGCTGTAAACCATTTTTCCGGCATTGTCTAAAGGGCTTGCATATATCCTGCTCCACATAGTATCAAGGTAATCATCGCGCAGATAAACATTACGGGCTACCTCCACATTATAGCCGACAGAAGGATATTTCCTGTAGAGGTTACCTTTTATTTTACCATCATCATCAACCGATTCTTTATAAAAAGGTATCCATCCTCTTAGCCCCGCCTGGTGAAGCAGTATATCCCTAATGTGCAACCCAGCCTTATTGGTGCCTATGGACTGTGGCAGGTAATCGCCGATAGTTTTGTCTAAGCTGAGTTTGCCCTGCTCATAGAGGCGCATCACGGCAAGTGTGGTTGCGAGTACCTTTGTGCAAGATGCCATATCATAAAGGGTATTGGTATCCACGCGCTGTTTTTTCTCATAAGTCATGTAGCCAAACGCCTTATCAAAAAACACTTTCCCGTTTTTTGCGGCAAGCACCCTGCACCCGGGAAAAACGCCATCGGCAATATTGCGGGCCATAAACATATCCAGCCTGTCGAGCGCTTTCTGGTCTATAACACCGGCGTCCGCTGGGAAGAATACTTTCCTGAGTTCATTTGAAGGCTCTTTAAGCACAATAGGTGGTTTCGCAGGCGCAGGGCAAACGCTGTGGTTACCGATACACGCTGTTACCGGCAACTTTCCTTTTGCCTTTATTTTTTTGAGCAGCACATCTGCCGCAGCATGTTCGGTGATCGTGTCGTCTTCATACCCAACCATAACAGAGTTGACGCCACAAAAATATTGCATGGCGTATGCGTTACCGAGCAGTACCACCATTACATTGTTGCGGCAACCCGCCTGCTCCAGGAAGCTCATCGCCTCATTGCTTAATCCGTAATTATTGGCCGGGTTAAAATTGAGATTATGTACGGCAATAATTGTCGCGTCATATTTATCTATGCTTTCCAATATCTTTTGTGCGCTATCGGCGTTACTGCCTTTTGGCAGCCACGCGGCTTTTATGTTATAGAACTGGTCGTTAAGCGCCTCATACAATGGCGTGGACTTAGTTGCATTGATACCCACATACCCGATCCGCATATTTTCATTTATTTTGTTCCCTACCTGGTTATCATCTTTTACGATAGTGATTGCAGACCTGGCAACCAGGGTCCGTATTGGATTGATAGCCTGGTTCAGGTCATTAGTGATATTGTCGAGGTCAATATCTTTCCATTGGGTGAGGCCAGCGTTAAACTTTGCAGCGAGTATTTTTTTCACACTGTTTTCTAAAGCGGTTTGTGGAATTATACCACTGTCAATAGCGTTCTTTATCTTTCCAATAGCGTTTGGCACATCTTGTGGGAACAATAAAATATCATTGCCTGCTTCAAATGCGCGCAGGTCTGCCTCGCCAGCGGGATAATATTTTGTAAGCCCCTGCATATCTAATGCGTCTGTTATTACCAGCCCATTGAAGCCCAACTTATTTTTCAGCAGGTTGGTAACAGTATTCTTCGACAGCGTGGTGGGTACATTAGCCGCAGTGTCTAATGCCGGCACATCAAGATGAGCGACCATAATACTGCTTACTCCCGCCGAGATCAATTGTTTGAAAGGATAAAGTTCAAGGGTATCTAATTGTGGCAATGATGCAGTTATCAGTGGCAGGTCTTTGTGCGAATCAACATTGGTATTGCCGTGGCCGGGAAAGTGTTTCGCGCAGGCCATAACGCCATTATTTTGCAACCCGCGCATATAGGCTATACCCAGGCGTGCCACCCACAGTTTGTTCTCGCCGAATGAGCGGGAATTGATAACCGGGTTCTCGGCATTATTATTAATATCCACAACCGGTGCGAAATTAATATTTACACCGAGGCGTTTGCACTGTGCGGCAATAGCAGACCCCATCTGGTAAACAAGCCCTGTATCGCGCGTGGCGCCAAGCATCATTTCTCTTGGGAAATTTTTTACACTGTCTAACCGCATACCTACGCCCCATTCCGCATCCATGCCTATCAGCAATGGCGTCTGCGCTATATGCTGGTAACGGTTAGTAAGAATGGCCTGCCGGCCGGGGCCGCCCTGCATAAAAATTAGTCCGCCTACCTGGTGTGCATTCAGGAGATTGGTAATCAGGTCTTCATTATAATTTTTCCCGCCGGAGTATGCGGCAACCATAAATAACTGGCCTATGCGCTCCTCTTCATTGAGCTTATTATATACGCTGTCCACCCACTGGTTCCTGGCCGCAGTATTGTCGGCATGTTTCGATTTGTTTTTATGTTGGGCAGAAGCGTTGGCTACAAGAAAAAGTATAGCGAGTGAAACTAATGCGCTTTTATGGTACAAACTCATTAAACAAAAATAATGGAATGTGCCGGATTTGTTATGCAATATGTTTTTTGTAACTTTATGGTGATTTCGTGTTAAATCTATAAAATGAATTTTTATGTCAGTAAATTATCTTTCAGATAGCGCCGGTGAAACGATTGCAGTGCAGATCACCATTGATGACTGGAAAAGGATCAAAAATAAATATCCTGATGTGGATGATATTGATGGCGATTTACCCCAATGGCAAAAAGACATGATAGACAAAAGGCTAAAGGCTATAGAAGATGACCCGCAATCTGTCATGGATATTGACGGATTATTTGAAGAATTAGACAAAGAAATCGAATAATCTATGCCATACAGGTTAACCTATTTCAAGGAAGCTAAAAATGATATAAGCGAAGCGAAAATCTGGTATCATAGCCAACAAAAAGGGCTTGAAAAAAGATTTGCAGAAGACATCAAAAAAGCTGTCGTAAGGTTAAAGCTAAATCCATATGCTCATACCATTCGTTACAAAAAGAACCGTGTTGCCCATCCCGATGTGTTTCCATACTCAATACACTTTTACGTGGATGAAGCCTATAAGCGCATAGTAATAATTGGTATTGTACACAATAGCCGGGATTTTAATTTTCTGAAAAACCGCGACTAATATTTTCGCCGTCCATTAATCTGCGGAACGGATATTTTGAAAGAACGCTTTGGCTGCTTCATGTTTCTTTGGAAACAAAATTTTACCGGAATATGCGGAGAGTTCTGCACTTTCCGTAAAAGTGGGAACAGCCTCTTTACGACCCGTTTTTTTTACAATCCGCTTATTCGTTTTTGCTCTGTTTTCTTTATGTACAATATTCATAGTTAAAGCAAGTAAACCAGTAAAAAAAACTAAAGCCAGTTTCATCACCGGCATTAACCGGGAGAGGAGGAACTGGCATCACAAGACAAAGATAACAATAATTGAAATAAAATTGCAGCTAACACTCCTCATTCTCGCAAGGTATATCGGCTGATTCCAGCTCTATTGTGGCATGATGGATATTGTTGTGCAGCAATTCGTGCTTGATTTTATGCACTAATTTCATTTTTTCATCAAAGGTAAGTTTGTCGTCAAGCACCAGGTGGGTGGTAAGTGCATTTTCTGTGGTACTCATGGCCCAAATGTGCATGTGGTGAATGCTTTCCACTCCTTTTATATGTTCAATCACTCTCTCTATCGCATCGGCGTCCACATCGGCGGGAACTGCATCTAAGGAAAGGCGCAGACTTTGTGTAAGCAGCGACCAGGTGCCGATCAATATCACTATAAGGATAATAATACTGACTGCGCCATCGAGCCAGTACCAGTTGGTAAAATAAATAATTATACCTGCAACTACAACGCCCATAGATACTAAAGCATCAGTAAGCAGGTGCAGGTAAGCGCCCTTTGTATTCAGGTCGTGTTCTTTATTTCTGAAGAAAAGAAAAGCGGATGCCAGGTTTATAACAATGCCTATTCCGGCTACTATGGCCACTACACCACCTTGCACGTCATGCCGGGGGTGCAGTAGCCTGTTGATGGATTCATACCCCAGCATCCCGATAGTTATGAGTAAGATCACAGCATTGGTAAGGGCAGCGAGAATGGTTGTTTTCTTATAACCGTAGGTAAATGAATGGGTAGGTTTTACTTTGGCAAGGCGAAAAGCTACAAGCGATAAAGCGAGGCTGGCCACATCGCTGAGGTTATGCCCGGCATCAGAAAGGAGGGCCATAGAGTGGGTCATAAACCCTGCCGTTGCCTGAACAACAACATATGCGCTGTTTAATACAATACCGGCTATAAATGCGCTGTTTGCCACATCGCCCGGGCTTACATGATGGTGATGATGCCCGGCATGGCTGTGACTATGACTGTGACTATGCGTGTGGCTGTGTTCGTGTTCGTGGCTGTGCATTACTTATACTGCTATTCCGGGTGCAAGCTACACAAAATATAACAAGGGTATTTGGCATCTGCTTAACTTGTCTTGAAGGTGTGTCGCACCATTTTATATTTAATAAAATATGCTATAACAAGTATTTTAACCTCTTTTTGTAAAATTTGCTGGTAATAAATAAAAAACGTCTAAATTTATTTCGCATTAGCGATGAAAATTTACAATTTTCTTTCAGGAATAGCCCCTTCCAGGAAAAAATATGCCTTGAAATTTTTCCTGGTCGCTTCCCCTTTAATAATTCTGTGTCTGGCAGAATTAGTCATATTTATTATGATCAATAAAGGAGGGGATAGCCCTTTTATTGCCGTTTTTGCAGCATCGTTCGTAGTAATTACCATACTCGTTTCCATTGCCGTACTGTATTTTTTCAACCAGCTTTTAAGCCCGCTACGTGAGGGAAAGCAGGCTTTGGATGACTATGTGACATCCAGGAAAATACCAAATTTACCGGTTGATTATGAAGACGAGGCCGGCCTTTTATTGAGCAATATCCAGGCGGCAATATCACAATTAGACAAGCTGATAACGGAGAAAAGCGATATGATTGATCTGCTGTCGCATGACCTGAGAAGCCCGGTGGGGCGCATTCTAAGCCTGAGCCAACTGATAAAAGCCGATGATTCCGAAAAAGACCTTTATGCCGACTATATTACCAATGAGTGTACCGGGCTGCTGAGCATGTTGGAAAATATCCTCCTCATTCTGAAAGAGGATAACCATGTCTTCAAGCTCGAATATGTAAGCCTTAGCAAATTAATGGAGGAAACGCTTAGTTTCTTCAACTTTGCGATTGCGGAGAAAAACCTGTCGGTTGACGTATCAATTGACGAAGCCATATACATACCCATACAGCAGCAATTATTCAAGCAGGCGATAAGAAATATTCTGGGAAATGCCATAAAATTTTCTCCCGATGGCAAAACCATCACCATTACCGGGAAGCAAAATATTGATGAGATATTATTGTGCATCCGCGATGAAGGGCTTGGATTTAAGCCTGTGGATATTCAAAAAATATTTGACCGTTTTACCACCGCCGGGAAAAAAGGCACACACGGGGAAGCCTCCACCGGCCTGGGCCTGTACCTGAGCAAAAAAATAGTGGAAAAGCATGGCGGAAAACTATTGGCGGAAAGCGAGGGTGCTAATATGGGTGCTTCGTTTACTTTTGTATTATACAAGCTCATTATAAAAAAGCCGGCAGAAAAAACTATGAAAAAGAAGGAAACAAAAACACTTGTAGTAAAATCAAGAAGATAAAACTACGCAAGTAAAGCCATTTTTAAGCCTGTATTTTAACTTTCCCAACTTTTTGACTTTTCACTTAGTTTTGCAGCCACATTATAATATACAATGCTTACCGCAAACGAGATACGTAACCAGTTTTTAGATTTTTTCAGAAGCAAGGGGCATGAAATAGTTCCTTCGGCCCCCATAGTTGTGAAGAACGACCCTACGCTGCTTTTTACCAATGCCGGTATGAACCAGTTCAAGGACTACTTCCTCGGCAACAGGGTACCCGAACATACCCGCATCGCAGACACGCAAAAATGCCTGCGGGTAAGCGGCAAACACAATGACCTGGAAGAGGTAGGCGTGGATACTTACCACCATACCATGTTTGAAATGCTGGGCAACTGGAGCTTTGGCGACTATTTTAAAGAAGAAGCTATAGCCTGGAGCTGGGAACTGCTAACGGCTGTATATGGCATACCCAAAGACAAACTCTATGTAACCGTGTTCCAGGGAGACGCGGGGGAAAACCTGCCAAAAGATGAAGAAGCCTGGAGCTTCTGGAAACAGCATGTGGCCGAAGACCGGATACTGCTGGGCAATAAGAAAGATAATTTCTGGGAAATGGGCGATACCGGGCCATGTGGCCCATGCTCCGAGATACATGTGGATTGCAGGAGTGAGGAAGAAAAGAAAATGGTGGACGGCAAATCGCTCGTTAATGCAGACCATCCGCAGGTGATAGAGATATGGAACAATGTATTCATGCAGTATAACCGCCAGAAGGACGGAAGCCTTTTACCATTGCCGGCAAAGCATGTGGACACCGGTATGGGATTGGAGCGCCTGGTGCGTGTGCTGCAGGGTAAGCAAAGTAACTATGATACCGATCTTTTTACCGGTACTATCTCCGCAATAGAATCAATTACCCATAAAAAGTATGGTTTCACAGACAGCAGGCAGGATGTGGCTTTCCGGGTATTGTGCGACCACATACGCGCCATCGGTTTTACCATAGCCGACGGGCAGTTGCCCTCCAATACCGGCGCGGGCTATGTGATACGCCGGATTCTACGCCGGGCTGTGCGTTATTATTATTCTTACCTTGATTTTAAGCAACCATTATTGCACAAATTAATGCCTGTACTGGCAAAACAGTTTGAGCATGTTTTCCCCGAACTGCAGCACCAGGCAGACCTTGTGGGCAAAGTTGTAAAAGAAGAAGAAGAAGCATTTTTAAGGACGCTGGATAAGGGGCTGAAAAAGATAGACGATATTATTACAGAGACAAAGAGCCAGGGTACGCAAACGATCAATGGCAAATCGGCATTTGAATTGTATGACACGTTTGGGTTCCCTATAGACCTGACAAGGCTGATAGGTAGTGAAAACGGCTTGCATGTGGATGAAGGGGCTTTTGAAAAAGAGATGCTGCAACAAAAAACCCGCAGCCGCGCCGCCACAGCATTAGATACCCACGACTGGGTGACGCTTAAAGAAACAGGGGGGACAAAATTTGTTGGTTACGATAGCATGGAAGCGGAGGCTTCGGTATTAAAATACAGGAGGGTGAGCGCGAAGGGGAAAGACGCTTACCAGTTGGTATTGGATACTACGCCCTTCTATGCGGAAAGTGGTGGGCAGGTGGGCGATACCGGGACTTTTATCTTTCCTAACGAACGGATAGAGATACTTGATACCAAAAAAGAAGATGGGCTAACCATTCATTTTGCAAGCACACTCCCGGAAAATATAACTGCGCCATTAGTGGCAAAAGTGGACGGCGAGAAAAGGCAGTTGACTACTGTACATCACAGCGCAACCCACCTCATGCACGCTGCGCTGCGCGAAGTGCTGGGCAAGCATGTGGCGCAAAAAGGATCATTGGTAAATGAAGAGCATCTGCGCTTCGATTTCTCCCATTATGCCGCTATGACCCACGATGAAATAAAACAGGTGGAGCAGATAGTGAACAGGAAGATAAGGGAAAACCTGCCTGTGGTAATAAAAGAAATGGCGAAGGATGAAGCGATAGCCCTGGGCGCTATGGCATTATTTGGTGAGAAATATGGCAACAGGGTGCGCGTGGTAATAATGGACCCGCAATACTCAATAGAACTATGCGGGGGTACGCACGTAGGGTACACCGGAGAGTTGGGCTTCTTCATTATTACCCACGAAGCGGCTGTGGCAGCGGGGGTGCGAAGGATAGAGGCTAAGACCGGCCAGGCGGCATTCGATTACATTCATACCGAACTCGTAAAACCTGTCGAAGAAATTAAAAAACTCACTAAGAAAAAGGCAACAGATACGGTAGCATTTATAGAAAGACTACAGGAAGAACTGGCACAGGGCAAAAAACATATGGAGCACCTGGAGGCCCGCCAATTGGTTGGCATTCGCAATGAACTGCTCACTAAGGATGAAATGGTGAACGACCTGGCATTTGTGGGGCAGATGGTATCTGTGAGTTCCCCTGATGCACTGAAGAAATTATGCCTCGACCTTAAAACGCATCTTAATGACCATGTTATTGTGCTATGCGCCAATATAGATGGCAAGCCATTTGTTGCGGTAGGCATAGACGAAAAAGTAGTAGCGGTCCGGGGGCTTGACGCCGGTAAGATCATAAAAGAACATGTAGCCCCGCTGATAAAAGGCGGCGGCGGCGGCCAGAAAACCCTCGCCACAGCCGGTGGGCAGGATTTGAGCGGGTTACTGGCCGTTATAGAGAAAGTGAGGGAATTACTGTAACTTTATTGAAAGGTTTTTTATGAAAGTATATAATCTTACCGTTATAGTGCAAAAAGATGAGGAGAGAAATTATCTCGCTATTTGCCCTTCATTGCAAGGTTGCTATACAGATGGAGAAACTCTGGAAGAGGCTTTGGAAATGATTGAAGATGCAATCAAACTGCATATTGAAGATAGATTGGAATGCGGAGAACCGATTCCAGAAGAATTGTATTCATCGCAACTAAAAATTACGATGTGAACCTTCACATAGTCATAAATAACAAGCATTATTTTTTATTTGATTGTAAAGCCTCCATACAAACAAAACTTCAATATTTTAGCAAAACAATTCAAAATATTACTTACCTTTGCCTTCCGGTTCAAAAAGTCAAAAAGGTTTTCTTTTTGACTTTTTGGCTTTTTAAAAGGTGGAAAGTCAGAAATAAAAGCTGGAAGATCCCTTATAATAAGCGAACTTACGACTTACGACTAATGACTTACGACTAATAAACGGGCATAGTTCAACGGCAGAATAGAGGTCTCCAAAACCTTCGATCGTGGTTCGAATCCACGTGCCCGTGCTGAGTTTTTTTAAAGTTAATCCGTTATTTGGTTAACTCGTTAATTGGTTAACTCGTTAATTGGTTAATAGGGACTATTTACCCCTTTAACCTTTTACCCCTTTACCCTTTTAACCTTTTTAACCCTTTAACCCAAAAAGCGAATATGAGCAAATTTGGTAATTACGTACAGGAAGCCTACGACGAGCTGATACACAAAGTAACCTGGCCTACCTGGGAAGAGTTGCAGCAAACCACTATTATTGTACTTATCGCCCTCGGTATCGTTACCACGGTGGTATTTGGAATGGATTTCGTTTCAAAGAACGTACTTGAGTTTATCTATAACATTTTGGGTAAATAATGATGGAAACTATGAGCGAAACCGCAGTTATACAGGACGCCAAACCTGCGCAGGAAACCAAGTGGTACGTGATACGCGTTATCAGCGGCAAAGAAAGAAAGGTAAAAGAATACCTTGATAAAGAGGTGAAGATAAATAACTGGACCAATTCGGTGGTGCAGATACTCTGCCCGATTGAGAAGGTGTTTAAAGTGCTGAACGGTAAAAAAGTTTTGCGCGAAAAAACGCTGTTCCCCGGTTATATATTGCTGGAGGCCAATGATGGCAAGCTAACCGATGATATTATCCATGCGGTGAAGAATGTTACCGGTGTTATACATTTTCTCGGCAAGGAGCATCCTACCTCGCTTCGTAAATCTGAAGTGAATAAGATGTTTGGTAAAATGGACGAAGTGAGCGAGCAAGGCATCAGCTACGCAGAGCCATACATCATTGGCGAAACGGTGAAGATAGTGGATGGCCCGTTCAACGACTTCAACGGAACCGTAGAAGAAATAAACCAGGAAAAGAAGAAACTGAAAGTAGTGGTAAAGATATTTGGCCGTGCTACCCCTGTAGAACTGAACTACATGCAGGTAGAGAAAATTTCCTAACACTAATAAACTATTCTAAAAGCTATATGCCACGGCATGTAGCTTTTTTCATTTCCGGAAAGTATCCCCAATGCTCTATTCTTTCCACATGACTGTTTTATTTTCTGTATAAATTTATACATTGCTGTATTTTATTTTAATAACACCACCACACATGGCATTATCTAAATCTAAAGTGGCAAAAGCATTCTATTGTTTAATGCTCTCGTTTTTGTTTTTTAATTGTTCCGTTACCTCAACAAAAATGAAACAACCTGTTTTTTCTACAAACTTCGGGAATAAATATTACGACCATGAAAAAAATACTACTCTGCCTGTGCTGCATTATCTCCATGCACAGCGTTCTTGCCCAGGATCAGAATGTACTTGCCATCAGAAAATTATTGCTCACACAGGTAGTAGCCTGGAACAGTGGTAGTATAGACGGCTATATGAAGGGATATTGGCAGAGCGACAGCCTGTTGTTCATAGGTTCCAAAGGCCCCAGGTACGGGTATGACGCCACGTTAAAGCGTTATAAAGAAGCATACCCCGATGCCGACCATATGGGTAAGCTAAGAACTTCTATCAGCAGTATGCAAAAGCTATCAGACGACTATTATTTCATTGTGGGCAAATGGGAGTTGCAACGCAAAGCAGGCGATGTGGATGGCAGCTTTACTTTATTGCTGCGAAAAATAAAAGGCGAATGGGTGATCGTATGCGATCATAGTAGTTGAGACCAATGTGTAAAGTGATTTCAGGACATGACATGCCTTAAAACGCGGGATTATGGTGCAGGTATGGTACAGGTATGGTACGGGTAATCCCAAGTATCCCTGATATACCCATGCAGCATAAGGCTTTCCTTCTCCCTGATATAGATGGATTTACCTTCTTTTATAAGATAAATTTTGTCGCTGATATCTAAAACATGCCGGTACAAATGGTCGGTGATTATTATTCCCTTTTTCTCTTTTTGTTTTAGCATAAGCGTTTTTAACTGCTCGATATACAGCGGCATTATGTGAGAAAAAGGCTCATCAAGGAGGCTAAAGCGCGTATCGGCAAGTAATATTATCAGAACAGAAAACAGGCGTTCCATACCACCGGATAGTTCACCTACTCTTTTATCAAGTTCATTTTTCAGGCCTGGGAAATTATCAAGAATTTCCTGGTGCGGTACTCCGAATTGGATGGCTATTTTTCTTAGCGTTAAGCCAGGGAGCAGGAATGATTTTTGAGGAAGGTAATTCAATAAGCCATTCACACTATATGGCTTTCTCACTTTTACACCATTATGAAACACATCACATTCCTGTGAATTGCTAACGCCAAATACAGATTGCAGCATGGTTGATTTGCCTGCGCCGTTGCGCCCGAGCATACCGGTGATACTGCCTTTCTGCGCACTTATGGTAACACCGTTTAGAATGTCTTTATCACCGATTGATAAGAAAACATTTTCGGCTGTTAATATATCAGGTACTACAAAAAATGGTGCGTTATCCATAATCCTATAATTAACAATAGCATATCGAAAATAAAAAAGGAGACTAAAAGTATGGTTTTAGAAATATGGAGATTGTAATAGTAATAAAAGTAAGCCCCGTAAAATGAAGTCAGGAAGTACCATATAGCAGCGTCTGTCAATAGTTTGGCAGCAATTGCAACAAGTATGCTATCCTCATTTGCCCTATAAATAAAACAAAACAATACTGATAGCAGCGCAGGAGGCAGGCAGAAGTATTTATAGAATGAAAAAGTAACCCTGATCTGCCTTATTAGCATATACTTTTTGGTAAAAACCTCATTTCTTTACTTACACATTGCAATATAACAAACGAAAAAGGGTGCATTATATTTTTAATGCAGAAAGAAATTTTTATACTAATGTATGCGAAAAGCCTTTTTAATGGGTTTGGGGTTAACGCAATGAAATTGTATTTTGCACCAAATTCCGGTTTCCTGATGCAAACGTTATCAATTGTAATTCCTGCTTATAATGAAGGGCCGACCATACACCGGATCCTTAATAAAATAAAAGCGGTGACACTGGTTGCAGGAATGCAAAAGGAAATTATTATTGTCAACGATTGCTCAAAAGATAACACCGAGGAAGCCATATTTTCGTACCAGGCAGCAAATGCGGATATGCCCATAACCTACTACAAACATGAGGTGAATATGGGCAAGGGCGCAGCCCTGCATACAGGCATACAAAAGGCCACCGGGGATTATGTGATTATTCAGGATGCAGACCTGGAATACGACCCCGAAGAATATAATATATTGCTCAAACCCTTGCTGGAAGGTTTTGCCGATGTGGTTTATGGCACCCGCTTCATGGGGGGCAATCCGCACCGTATCTTATTTTTCTGGCATTCTATAGGCAACAGGTGGCTTACCACTGCCTCCAATATGCTCACCAACCTGAACCTTACTGATATGGAAACATGCTACAAAGTTTTCAGGCGCGAGATCATCCAGGGAATCAAGCTGGAAGAAAAACGCTTTGGTTTTGAACCTGAAGTAACCGCAAAAATATCAAGGGTGCCAAAAATACGTTTATATGAAGTGGGCATATCCTACTATGGCCGTACCTATGAAGAAGGTAAAAAAATTGGCTGGCGCGATGCTTTCCGGGCGCTATACTGCATAGTGAAGTATAATATTTTTAAGAAGTAAGATTATACGAACGTCCATAACTACAGCCTATATACCCATAAACCTTTCAACTGACTAAGCTGTAAGCCAACGCCTACCTTTGCCTCCTAAAATCTTTACAGATGAAATACAATCTCTTTGGCAGTACCGGCCTCTTGGTTTCGGAACTTTGTTTTGGCACCATGACATTTGGCGGGGAAGGATACTGGAAGGCAATAGGTGAGTTGAAACAGGATGATGCAACCGCTCTTATAAAAGGCTCTGTTGACGCAGGTATTAATTTCATTGACACGGCTAATATATATTCTTATGGCGAATCGGAAAGGCTGCTCGGCAATGCTATAAAGAGCCTGGGTTTAAAAAGGCATGACCTGGTGGTAGCTACAAAATTGCGTGGACGAATGGGCGAAGGGCAAAACAATGCCGGCCTTTCGCGGTATCATATCTTCCAGTCAATAGACGAAAGCCTGCTGCGCCTGCAAATGGACCATGTGGATATACTGTATGTACATGGTGTGGACCCACTCACGCCCATAGAGCAAACCATGCGCGCGCTCAACGATATAGTGAATACAGGTAAAGTACGGTATATAGCGGTATGCAACTGGCCCGCATGGATGGTAATGAAGGCGCAAGGTATTGCGGCGCTGAATGGCTGGCATAAGTTTGAAGGGCTTCAATATTTTTACTCTGTTGCAGGCCGCGATGCAGAACGGGAAGTATTACCAATGGCTCTGGAAGAACGGCTTGCGGTAATGCCCTGGAGTCCATTGGCAGGCGGATTTATGAGTGGTAAATACTCACGGGAAATTCAAAAATCCGGGGGGCGCCGGGATAATTTCGACTTTCCCATTATTGATAAGGAAAAGGCGTATGACATTATAGATGCGCTGCAGGAGATAAGTAAATCGCATAATGCAAGCGTGGCCGAAATAGCCCTTGCGTGGGTACGCCACCAGCCTGCTGTGACCAGCACTATAATTGGAGCAAAAAACATACAGCAACTGAATGACAACATCCATTCCACCGAAATAAAACTGGCCGAAGAAGAACTAAAAAAACTAAACGACATCAGCGCACTCCGCAAAGAATACCCAGGCTGGATGGTAGAGCGAATGAGCGGTGACAGGCAGCTACACCAGAAATAAAAAGTGGGAAGAACAGGATATTTATAGGGTTAATTATATTTAGGCTTTTAAGCTACCCTTAAACATAAATATTTAATTGCCGCATTTTTATAGATAGTAATAAGCATCTTCAATGCCTAATTCGCCAGCCCTGCTAAAATCTGAATATGCTCTCTCTTTCTGGCCTAATTCCAATTTTGCTTGGCCTCTAAAATAATAAGCTTCAGCACATCTGGGGTTTATTTCAATTGCTTTGTCAAAATCATCAATCGCACCTTTATAATCTTTATGGAAACTCCACGCAAAGCCCCTATAAAGATAATAAGAGGCATCATTTGGATTTAACTTTATTGCTTTATCAAAATCATCAATTGCTCCAAAATAATTTCTTATTTTACTACTCAATAAAATTCCTCTGTTATTATATGCTTCTGCAAAACCTGGATTTAACTCTATAGCTTTTCCATAATCAATAACAGCTTCATTATAGCATTCCATGTTGCCGTAAGCACTACCTCTGTATAAATAAACAACCGGAATTTTAGGATTAATTTCTATTGCCTTGTTAAAGTCTTCAATTC
>Ga0206855_10238_pt1 | contig 16468 bp, 14 predicted proteins | sample Alteio_BWOrgCont_51_FD_152637 | JGI IMG/M metagenome (GOLD analysis project Ga0206855, IMG submission 152637) | Enriched cells from forest soil in Barre Woods Harvard Forest LTER site, Petersham, Massachusetts, United States -... | ecosystem: Environmental > Terrestrial > Soil > Temperate forest >...
AGAAATAGAAGACGAAGAAGAAGTATTTGAAAACATTGAGGAAATTTGGCCTGATTACCCCACCAAAGAAGATTTTCTGTTTAACGAAGACGAGTATTAAAGCTATCGGCTATTAGCTGATAGCTATTAGCAATAAAGTGGAGAAGCCTCCCGACATATTGCTTTACTTCGGGCGCAACGATAATGTAAAAGCATTACGGTCTGCACTCGGACAAAGCTCAACCCCAGTTATCTGTCTCGACAATGTTGCCGGGTCGGCGCCCGCCTTTATTGCCTCGGCGGTAATTCCTAACCTAGATAAGAACCATTTATTTGTCCTTCGCGAAGCGGAGGAAGCCATCTATTTCTTTAACGATCTGGAGGATTTAATGCCCGGCCGCACCATTTTATATTACCCTGCTGCTGCAAAAGGCGCCCAGCGGAAAGATGCAGACAGTTCAAACTTACTACGTAAAACCGAAGTACTTAATGCCATTCGAAACGGAACAGGGCACATAGTTGTTGCACCGGCGGAAGCGCTTTGTGAGAAAGTGGTGACCAGTGAAGCCATTGCAGAAAATACCCTGGAAATAAAAACAGGCGATAAGCTCTCGATGGATTTTGTGGTGGAACTGCTAGCCCAATATAATTTCGACCGGAATGATTTTGTTACCGACCCCGGGCAATATTCACGCCGCGGAGGCATACTTGATATATTTTCATTTTCCAATGAATATCCATACAGGGTGGAATTCTCGGGCGATGTAATAGAATCAATCCGCCTGTTTGATGCTGCTAACCAGCTTTCTATAAAAGACCTTAGTTCAATTTCCATTACACCTAATTTGCAGGAGGATTCATTGGAAGAATCGCGCCAGAGCTTTTTGGAATACCTGCAGAAGAACAAAGAAACCTGCCTGTGGATGAAAGATTATCCCCATGCATTACACAAGATAGATGAGGCCTATAACAGGCTGTTGGAAGAAGAAAGGAGCACCGCAGGGCATTTGATTACGGCAAAACAGTTTGATGAAGAGTGCCGGAAAGCGCCAAGGGTGGTATGGGGACAAAAGCCTGAGGGAATTACAGAAACTTTGGGGTTTCAATGTTCGCCCCAAAAATCTTTCGGCAAAAACTTTACCTTGTTTTTCGAAGAAATAAAAAAGAATGTTGAGAAGGGATACAAGAATTACATATTTACCGATACTGCTGAACAGATGCAGCGCCTGCACGATATTTTTGCTGAAATGCAGGAAAAATCGGACGTTGAATTTAACCTCGACGAAGCGCTGGTTCCTGTATTTCTTCCCATATACGAGGGCTTTATAAGTCACGACCTTAAGCTTGCCTGTTATACCGACCATGAGATTTTCGGGCGCTACCATCGTTTCCGCTTGCAGGATACTTTTTATAAATCGAAGGAAGCATTAACACTGAAAGAGATACAGAGCCTTAAACCGGGAGATTATGTTACACACATAGACCACGGTGTCGGGCGTTTTGCCGGATTAGAAAAAATAGAAGTGAATGGCAATGTCCAAGAGGCTGTCCGCATAATGTATAAGGACAATGACCTGTTGTATGTAAGTATTCATTCGCTGCACCGCATAAGCCGCTTTACAGGTAAAGAAGGTTTTCAGCCATCGCTCGATAAACTCGGTTCTGCTTCGTGGAAAGCATTGAAACAAAAGACCAAGAAGAAGCTAAAGCAAATAGCATTCGACCTGGTAAAAGTGTACGCCGAGCGTAAATCGCGGCTAAGGGAAGCCTATAACCCGGATACTTATTTACAGAATGAATTAGAAGCATCGTTTATATATGAAGACACTCCTGACCAGGTAAAAGCTACCGCCGATGTAAAGAAGGATATGGAGTCTCCTAACCCGATGGACAGGCTCGTTTGCGGCGATGTGGGTTTTGGTAAAACAGAAATTGCTATTCGTGCAGCATTTAAAGCGGTGACCGATGGTAAGCAGGTTGCAGTGTTGGTGCCTACAACCATTTTAGCATTGCAGCATTATAAAACATTCAGCGCCCGCTTAAAGGAATTCCCCTGCACCATAGATTATCTCAACCGTTTCCGTTCCACGAAAGAAAGAAAAGAAGTATTGGCAAAACTGGGACAGGGTAAAATAGATATCATTATAGGTACGCACCAGCTTGCGAATAAAGAAGTAGTATTTAAGGATTTGGGCCTGTTGATAGTTGATGAAGAGCAGAAATTCGGAGTGGGAGTAAAGGACAAATTAAAAACACTGCGCTCAACGGTTGATATTTTAACGCTGACAGCGACACCTATTCCACGCACTTTGCAGTTCTCACTGATTGGTGTACGCGACCTTTCTGTTATCAATACTCCGCCGCCTAACCGATACCCGGTGCAAACGGAAGTAAGTGTATTTAGCGAAGATGTTTTTGAGCATGCCATTAATTATGAAATAGCGCGTGGCGGACAGGTATTTGTTATTCATAACCGTATTCACAATATTGAGGAAGTAGCAGGAATGGTGCGGAATATATGCCCCAGGGCAAGGGTAGCCATTGCACACGGACAACTGAAAGGCCACCAGTTAGAAGAAGTGATGCTGCAGTTTATAGAAGGGCAGATTGATGTATTGGTATCTACCGCCATTGTAGAATCGGGTTTGGATATTTCGAACCTGAACACCATTATAATTAACGATGCGCAACTATTCGGACTGAGCGATCTTCACCAGTTGCGGGGCCGTGTTGGCAGGTCCGATAAAAAAGCATTTTGTTATTTAATTACACCTCCGTTTGAAACGTTGACAAAAGAAGCGCAACAGCGATTAGAGGTGATTGAAAAATTCTCTGACCTTGGCAGCGGGTTCAGTATATCTATGCGCGACCTTGATATACGCGGCGCAGGTGACCTGTTAGGCGCGGAGCAGAGTGGTTTTATTAATGACATGGGATTAGAGATGTACCATAAAATATTGAACGAGGCTATTGAAGAACTGAAAGAGGAACTGGGCGAAGAGAAAGCGGCTGAGATGGGAATAACCAGCGGACAGAAAGTAGTTGCCGGTCCGAAGAAATATGTGCGCGACTGCCAGGTAGAAACCGATGCAGAAGCACTATTGCCGGATGATTATGTAAATAGCTCGGAAGAACGCTTGCGCCTGTACCGTGAACTGAATAATGCGCAGGACGAAGCCGAAATGGGCCGTTTTGAAAATGAATTAACGGACAGGTTTGGTAAATTGCCTAAAGAAGTACAGGAGCTTACCAATATTGTCCGTTTGCGCCTTGTGGCATCTGAACTGGGAATTGAGCGCATTGTATTTAAGAATAAAATATTTATTTGCTTCTTTGTTTCGCAAGCCGATTCTCCTTTCTATACTTCTGAAACTTTTGCCAATGTGGTGGAATATGTAAAAAGATTCCCGTCCCTCTGCCAGATGAAACATGGGCACGATAAACTTTCACTTGTTATTTCTCCTGTTACCAGTGTAAAACAGGCACTCGATATTTTTGGCAAGATGAAGGAAAGAAGGGTATAGATTTTTTATACCATAAACCATTTCTGTCAAAAGACAATAAAAACGATAAATTTGTTATCGTAAATTTATTTGACACATCTATGCACTTTGCAATTACGGTTGAAATCATTGCCAATGACCAAAGGCGAATAGCAATCGAGAATCATATATGGAATAATATTCTTGGCAGGCATAAGCGTGCAAGAAGAATGACAAATTTTTACGTTGTTCAAATCTTTGATGAACAGGATTGGCATACTGTTAAAACTGCTTTCACTAATTATGTCAACTCACAAACCGAAACAATAAGATTTGTCATGTCACCTGTAATGATTGGTGGAAGATACGATGGTGTTCTTCCTCAAGGTAGTTGGGACTATATAAATGAAATAACCGAAGATAGATAGAATGGAAACGACAGCTGAACAGGGAAATGCGGATTCTGAAGCAATTCCTAAGACTGTAGAGCAAAAAACACCAGTTAAAGCTGGTGAGCAAGAAAACCCCTTTGGTGACGGTTTTAATGTTCTAGTTTCTGTACCTGAAACATTACAAATTAAAATGGTTAATGCTTCTTCACTGGAAGCTTATGAGCATTGGTTATTTATTTCATCATTATTAGGTAGTGGAGCTATTGCTTTCTGGGAGGCAGTGATTCAAAATACCACTGCGGGTATCAATGGAATTTTGTGGGGTATATCATTACTTATAACGGCATTATTTTTATTATGCGGATATAGAGCATTCAAACTCCGGAAACAATTAACAGATAAATCAAAGAATTTGACTTATAAAATGCAAAGAAAAGTTGCAGAAGACCCTAAAAAATAACAAATTGAAGTTGATTTATCAATTCATCCCTTCAGTTATTGATTGTTAAATGTGTATCGTTAGATTTATCTAAAGTGATTTATGGCTATCTATCAATCCCCTGATAACCAATACTAATACGGGGTTTCCGTTTTTTTAAGGATGAAAACATTTAAACATTTCATAATCAGTACATTATAAAATAAATAAGGTTCAAAACCAGAAACCCCTGAAACCCCCCTCCTCTTAATCTAAACCTTAACCTCAACCTCAATCTTAACCTTAACCTCAATCTTAACCTCAACCTCAACCTCAATCTTAACCTCAACCTCAATCTCAACCTCAGTTATTTCCGTACTTTAGCTGCTATAGCATTGTATGAGATTAGCAATTATAGGTACGGGAATAGCGGGAATGGCTTGTGGGCATTTGTTACAAAGGAAAGCCGATGTTTTTTTCTTCGAGAAGAATGATTATCCCGGCGGGCATACCAATACTATTACTGTTGATGAAGAAGGGCAAGCTGTTTATATAGATACCGGCTTCATGGTTTTCAACCATGTTACCTATCCTAATTTAGTAAAGCTATTCGAAGAATTAAAAGTCCCGACCTTTCCTACATCTATGTCTTTCAGTGTGCAGTATACCCCTGCAGGGCTGGAATATAGTGGTTCAGGACTGAATGGTTTATTTGCGCAACGCAAAAATATATTCAACCTGCGGCATATTAAAATGCTGCAACAGATAGGCAGGTTCAATACTGAAAGCATTAAAATATTGGATGATACTGCGTATTCAAACCATACACTAGGACAATACATAAAAGAAAAAGAGTTTGGCGACGATATGCTGTGGAGGTACCTGGTACCTATGAGCGCTGCGGTTTGGTCAACTCCGTTAGAGAAGATGCTCGATTTTCCTGCGCAGACTTTGATAAGGTTTTTTTATAATCATGGTTTTCTTGGCCTCAATACACAGCACCAATGGTACACGGTTACAGGCGGAAGCAAAACATACCGCGATATTATCATGGCTCCGTTTAAAGATAAACTGAAGCTGAATGACCCTGTGGTGAAAGTAACCCGCAGAGAAAACAAGGTACTTGTGAAGACAAAAAGCGGAGTAGAAGCTGAATTTGATAAAGTAATTATTGCAGCACACGGAAATGAAGCATTAACAATGCTCGGTGACCCGACTACCGATGAACAGAGGCTACTAAGCAAGTTTCATTATCAAAAGAATCATACTGTATTGCATACCGATTCGTCTGTTATGCCAAAGAATAAACGGGTATGGTCATCGTGGAATTACAGGGTAGAAGAGAAGCAGGGCAAAACCTGTGCATCTACCATTTACTGGATGAACAGCTTGCAAAATGTATCGAAAAAGAAAAATTATTTTGTTTCCCTGAATGACCCAAATAACATTGATGAAAGCAAAATATTGAAAGTGATAGAATACGAACACCCGTTGTTTGATATAGATGCAGTAAAGGCGCAAGGCGAATTACAAATGTTAAATGAAAAAGGCCCCGTTCATTATTGCGGCAGCTATTTCAGGTATGGTTTTCACGAAGATGCATTGAAATCGGCTGTAGAGTTATGCGAAAAGTTGAAAACAGAAAAGTAAGAATAGAACACTGATGATACAGATATTACGGATAAGCGCGGATAAAATCAGTGAAAATCTGTCAAATCAGTTATATCCGTGTTCCATTTGTATTTGCGTAACTTAGTAAAATGAACTCAGCCTTATATAGATGCTCTATAATGCATAACCGCCTTGAACCGAAGCGGCATACCTTGCATTACAATGTGTTTATGTTCTGGCTCGATCTGGATGAGATAGATACCATTGCAAAAAAATTCCGGCTCATCAGCCGCAATAAGTTCAATATGTTCAACTTCCGCGATGCAGACCACGTGCAGCTTCCGGCCGATAAACCCGATACTTCGAAAAACGTAAAACAACAGATCACTGATTTCCTTGTTTCGCAAAACGTAAAACTGAATAGCCCGAAAATATTCTTGCTTACCAACCTGCGCACCATGGGTTACCAGTTCAATCCTGTGTCTTTTTACTTTGTTTATGAAAATGAAAAACCCCTTTGTTGTGTGGCAGAGGTAGGAAATACATTTGGCGAAATGAAGCTTTTCCTGCTAAATAATGAAACTTTACAGAAAAACAGTTTTTTATATCGCACAAAAAAGTATTTTTATGTTTCACCTTTTATTGAACACGACGTGGAATTTGATTTTCAGCTTGCCCTGCCCGGCGATAAACTTAATCTTCGCATAGATGATTATAAGGGAGATAAGCGTTTTTTTATTGCCACAGTAACCGGTGAAAAGAAGAAACTTACCCGGGGAAGAATATGGTTATATGCCATCCGGTTCCCATTCATAACCCTTAAGGTAATCAGCTTAATCCACTGGAACGCTTTGTTATTATGGCTGAAAAAGATACCCTATCATAAAAAGGCGGAAAACGCTAATCTGCAACGCGACGTTTTACGTAAATATCCTCAAAGCTAAAGACAATGGAAGCCATAACACTTACATTAAAAAGGACGTGGTACGAGAGGATTGTTCTGCAATTTCTTTCGAATATGCAAAAGGGCTCTGCTACTATACATATGCCTTCGGGCGAGGTAATCAGCCTGGGCAACGGAGACGGAAGCGTGCATGCCAATATTACCATTAAGGATAAAAGATTTTTTGAAAGATGCGTATTGTTTGGTGATGTGGGCTTCGGCGAATGTTATACCGAAGGTTACTGGGAAACAGACAATATCACTAACGTAATACGCTGGTTCTTACTAAATGTGGAAAATGCACCGTCTATATCGGGTAGCAAAGTAAAGAGCGGCATACTGAATATGTTAAGGTTTGTAAACCGCTTACAACACAGCAAGCGTAAAAACGATATTGAAGGTTCAAAAGAAAACATATCGGAACACTACGACCTGAACAATGATTTCTTCAGGCTTTTCCTCGATAATTCAATGACTTATTCCAGCGCCTACTTCGAAAAAGAAGGACAGGATTTGCAGGACGCACAGTTAGCCAAGTACGATAATTTGTGTCGCGATATGAAACTGAAATCTACTGACAATGTGTTGGAAATAGGTTCGGGATGGGGAGGCAATGCCATATACATGGCCAAGAAATATAATTGCAAGGTTACTACCGTTACTATATCAGAGGAGCAGTATAAAATGGCAAGGGAACGGGTTGAAAAAGAGAATCTTACTGATAGGATTGAGGTAAAACTGATGGATTACCGTCTTATAAAAGGACATTTTGATAAAATTGTTTCAATAGAAATGCTTGAAGCTGTGGGACATGAATTTTTAGATGCATTCTTTAAAAAATGCCACGATTTGCTAAAACCTAAAGGAGTGTTAGCGGTGCAGGTAATAACAAGCCCCGATTCACGTTATGACAGTATGCGCAAAGGAGTAGACTGGATTCAGAAACATATTTTCCCCGGTACATTGCTTCCGTCGGTTGCAGCTATAAATGGCGCTGTGAACAGAACAGGAGAGATGACCATGATGAACCTGAGAGAAATGGGAATGCATTATGCTAAAACGCTCGATATCTGGAAAAAGAAATTTAATGAGAACCTGCATGAAGTGAAGAGCCTGGGGTTCGATGAGAAGTTTATACGTAAGTGGAACTATTATTTAAGTTATTGCGAAGCGGCTTTTGCTACCCGCAATATTAACGTGATGCAAATGGTGTATACACGGCCAAATAACACTGATTTTTAAAGAGATGAATTTAGCAGATATGGCAAAGAAGCTGAAGGTGACACACGATGTGTCTAAAGTGGATAAGCTGAAAGTAGGGGACAAGGCACCTGATTTTTCAATTAAGAACCAGGACGGAAAAGAGTCTTCGTTGAGTGATTATAAAGGTAAAAAAGTGATACTCTATTTTTACCCTAAAGATGATACTCCCGGTTGCACTGCCGAATCATGCAACCTGAGGGACAATTATTCTTCATTGAAAAAGAAAGGCTATGAAGTAATTGGTGTAAGCGCCGACAATGAAAAATCGCATGCAAAATTTGTAAAGAAATTCAACTTGCCGTTTAATATACTGGCTGATACTGAAAGAGATATAATTGATAAATACGGAGTTTGGGGCGAGAAAATGCTGTTTGGCAGAAAGTATATGGGAATAATAAGAACTACCTTTATTATAGACGAAAAAGGTAAGATAGAGAAGATAATAAAAGACGTTGAAACGGCAGACCATACCCGGCAAATTCTAAGCTAGGGATCCGGGCTTGTAAATTCCCCAGGAATTTTGTAATTTTGTTTAGTACAATTAGATAAGATAATCCCCTTTTAAGACATGTCAGAGAAAGAGTTAATAAAATGCTCCTTTTGCGGAAAGGATAAGAAGGACGTCTTCATGATGATAGGCGGACTTGACGGGCATATTTGTGACCAATGTGTGGCCCAGGCGCAAAAGATTGTGGAAGAAGAATACAAGCAGCAAACCGACAATAAAAAGATTCAGCTTGTTAAGCCGGCAGAGATAAAGAGAATGCTGGACGAATATATCATTGACCAGAACGAGGCTAAGAAAATAATGGCCGTAGCGGTATATAATCATTACAAGCGCATACTTCAGAAAGGTGTGAAAGGCGATGATGACGGAGTAGAGATTGAAAAATCGAACATATTGTTGGTGGGCGAAACAGGTACAGGCAAAACATTACTGGCGCAAACCATAGCTAAAATATTGAACGTGCCTTTCTGTATTGCCGATGCTACCGCATTTACCGAAGCAGGTTATGTAGGCGAGGACGTAGAGAACGTATTGGTAAGGCTTTTACAGGCTGCCAACTACGATGTTGCGTCTGCTGAAAAAGGAATAGTATTTATTGATGAAATAGATAAAATATCGCGCAAAGAAGGCGATAGCCCATCCATTACACGCGATGTAGGTGGCGAAGGCGTACAACAGGCATTGCTGAAAATGCTGGAAGGTTCTGTGGTGAATGTTCCTCCGCAAGGCGGGCGTAAGCACCCTGAACAAAAAATGATTTCCGTAAACACCAAGGACATATTATTTGTGTGCGGCGGTGCATTTAACGGAATTGAGAAGAAAATTGCGCGTAGGGTACAGGCACATACCATTGGTTATACAGCGGATGGAAACACAGAAGAAATTGACCGCGATAATTTATTGCAATATATTTCTCCGGAAGATTTAAAAAGCTTCGGACTGATACCGGAATTTATAGGCCGCTTACCGGTAATTACTTATCTCAACCCTCTCAGCAAAGAGAGCCTGAAGCGTATACTTACGGAACCTAAGAACGCACTTATAAAGCAATACACCAAACTGTTTAAAATAGATGGTGTGAAGCTTACGGTAGATAAAGGCGTGTATGACCTGGTAGTTGAAAAAGCGGTTGAATACAAATTAGGTGCAAGAGGCTTGCGCGCTATTTGCGAAGCCATACTTACCGATGCTATGTATGAAACACCGGGCGATGCTGAAGTGAAAGATTTGCACATAACACTTCGTTATGCTAAAGATAAAATACAGCGTTCAACTGCATTGAACAGGTTGAAGGCGGCGTAATGCAACTTATTTTATTTAACTCTTGTAAGAACTGATTTGTCAGCTTTATCAATAAAGGTAAGAACATTGCCGTTAATTATAACCTTTGCCTTATAAACCTTATTTTTATCTTGAGGTAAGTCACTGAATATATTGATTGAATCACCCTGAAGAGTGTAATTTAATTGTGTGCCTTCTCCTGCATCTGCAATTTTATCTTTTCCAATTTGCAAAGTATCTTTCTCGTGGTCTTTTTCTCCGGCCCATGTACCTACAATGAGGTCTTTAAGAGGACTTGATGGACCATTAGCCGGAGTTGAAGCAGTTGTACGAATGCTATCAGTTTTCGATTTGTTTTCGGGATTGCCATTATTATTCGAGCATCCTACTGCCAACAGTAAAATTACAAAACTGAGTGTTTTCTTCATGGGTAAATAGATATTAAGCCATTGCTTTTTTAGGAACCACGAACTGGTTATGTATCTTCAGTGAAAGGCTCATGAATAATATTTTAGGGTGAGCATTTCTTTCTATAGCGTGGTAAGCCTTGTTTAATTCTTCTGCAATATTGGCTCCACTTTCAAAAGGTACAAAAGGGGAGAACTTACGCAAGAAGTCTTCATCGCTTGCATTTATGTTCACTGCGAAACTGCCCAGCAATACACTCTGGCGTATAGTTTGCAAGGCATAAGCCAACAACTGTTTTTGTTTTTCCCTACCAATAGTTGCCGTATCATTTATCCATTCCGATAGTTTGTCTCCGTCAAGCCTCAGGCATATACGCATCCAGTCCTGGAATTTTTCGGAGAAATATTGTGCATCTTCATTTTCAGTCAGTAGTACCTGCGCATAGCGGTAATTTCCTTCCGCAGATTTAGCAATGCCAATAGCCCGTTCTTTCGGTACGCCTTTATTTAGCACTAAAGCATCTGCAATTTCTTCTTCGGTAAGGCGCGGTATCTTGGTTATTTGCGTTCTCGATAAAATAGTAACAGGCAATTGTGTGCTTTCTGTTATCAATATAAATACGGTCCTGTCAGGTGGTTCTTCCAGTATTTTCAAAATCTTGTTGGCTGCAACTAAATTCAGTTTTTCGGCCATCCATACTATCATAATCTTGTATGAACCTTCATAGGAGGTCATGTTCAGTTGATGTAATATATCTTTACTTTCTCCTACACCTATTACAGGTTGCTTATTATCAGCATCCAGGAAACTCATCCAGTCGTTAAGCGACATATAATTATTCTTGAAGAAAGCTTCTTTCCATTTGGGAAGAATATCGTTGCTTTTTTCTACTTCCTTGGAAAGCGCAAGAGGGAAAACAAAATGCACATCGGGGTGACTGAGTTTAGTAATACTCTGGCACTGTTTGCATGTTCCGCATGAATCGGTTGCGGTGCGGTTTTTGCAAAACAGGTATTGTATATAAGCGATTGCAAGCGGCAATGCACCATTACCTTCAGGCCCTAAAAACAATTGTGCGTGGCTGATACGGCCATCTGCAACAGCCTGTACCATGGCATCTTTAACCTGTTGCTGACCGATTACCTTATTGAATTGCATTGTGCTAAATTAATGGAAATTGAACGCAGATAACGCTGATTGTTTATGATTATATAAGATTTAGTACGTTTCTATCAGTGCAGATCTTAATGAATCTGCGTCATCAGCGTTCTAAGGAAATATTATTTTTTGTTTTTATCTAAGTGCAAAGTATGCCCCATTTTATCTCTTTTGGTTTCCAGGTAAAAATGGTTGTGCGGATTAGATTCTACTTCCAGCGGAATATTTTCTACTATCTCTAAGTTATAACCCATCAATCCTGCTCTCTTTTTCGGGTTATTCGTCATCAATCTTATTTTGCTGATGTTAAGGTCGCGCAGTATTTGAGCGCCTACACCATAGTCGCGCTCGTCCATTTTAAAGCCGAGTTCAAGGTTTGCTTCCACCGTATCGCGGCCTTGTTCCTGTAATTTATATGCACGCAGTTTATTCAGCAATCCTATTCCTCTTCCTTCCTGGTTGATATATACAATCGCGCCTTTGCCTTCTTTCTCGATCATCTCCATAGCCTTTTGTAACTGTGTACCACAATCGCAACGGAGTGAACCGAATATATCGCCGGTAACGCACGATGAGTGCATGCGCACCATTACCGCTTCACCTTTCTTCCAAGTGCCTTTTACCAAAGCAAGGTGTTCCTGGTCGTTGGTAGTTTGGCGGTAAGCAATAAGATTAAAGTTGCCGAACTTGGTTGGCATCTTCACTTCAATATCGCGTGCAATAATGGTTTCCATACGCAGGCGGTATTCTATCAGGTCCTTTATAGAAATTACTTTCAGGTCGAACTTCTTTGCAATCTCCATCAAATGAGGCAAGCGTGCCATAGAGCCATCTTCGTTCATTACTTCTATCAATGCACCTACAGGTTCAAATCCTGCAAGGCGGGCTAAGTCAATAGCTGCCTCGGTATGTCCCGCCCTTCTCAGTACACCGCCTTTCATGGCGCGTAATGGAAATATATGCCCAGGGCGAGCAAAGTCAGATGCTTTGGCAGATGTTTTGGCAAGTGCCTGTAAAGTCTTTGCCCTGTCGTGGGTAGATACCCCTGTTGTACAACCATGCCCCAGCAAGTCAACGGATACGGTAAACGGAGTCTGGTGCAGCGAGGTGTTTGAAGATACCATCATTTCAAGTTCCAGTGCACGGCAACGGTCTTCTTCAACAGGGGCACACAATACACCACGGCCATGGCTCAGCATAAAGTTCACCATTTCGGGCGTTATGTTGCGTGCAGCGGTAATAAAGTCACCTTCGTTTTCGCGGTCCTCGTCATCAACCACAATAACCAGTTTACCTTTCTTTATATCGTCAATGGCTTCTTCAATAGCCGAGAGTTTATGGGTCATGTTTAGGTTTATTTAAGCCCAGCGGTATCGCGGGACGATTTGTAAATAGGAACGTTAGAACATGCTTCACCATACATAATGCTTTTAACATAGGGCTTAAGCAGGTTCACGGCTTCAACAAACGCCGAAGCAGGAATTTCAATATCTCCGCAACCTTTTATCATTACTCTTTTATCCTTGTACTGTTCAGGGTTTAATTTTTCAGTAACGGTTTCATGAAACAGAATTGTTTCTAATGTTTCAGGAGTTCCGCAAACTACCTTTTTTGCATAAGGTTGCAATTCAGATGATAGCAACATATATGCCCAGGTGGGTATAATGGCATCGGCAGTAGATGTTATGGTAACCAGGTTGTTTTTGTACTTGCTCCAGTCCTCGTTTTTTACAAACAGGCGGAAATCTTTTTCCTTCAGAATCAGTCCTTCAAACAGATGGTCTTTCATATCGATAACCACACGGGTTCCAGAAGTGTAAAAATCCTTCAGGTCGATAGATACCAGGCCGCTTTCTGCTACCTTGTTTTTTATTTCTTCTACCTCGTTTGTCATAAGGTGCAAAGATAGTCAAACTAAGGCAGATTATGGCATAATCAGTGCAATAAAGTTATATGGAATATTTACTATTTTAGTGCCATGCAGATACGTAAGAGCCCACTCTTTTTCCCGGTTATTTTGACAATAATCTGGCTGCTGATAATTTGGGTCGTTAACCCCGCAGGTAATTTCCCTTTAGATGATGACTGGCAATATGCCCGCCCGGTATACTTTCTTCTTAATAAAGGGTATTATTTTTCACCAGACCAATATTCACCAATAATAATTGCGCAGGTTATGATGGCTGCATTATTCAGCCTTCCTTTCGGTTTCTCTTTTGTTTGCCTCAGAATATTTGTCTTGCTCCTGGGTTTAATCGGAGTTCTTGTATTCTACTTGTTCATAAACAGAGTTACAAAAAACAATGTAATTGCTTTTGTGGGAGCATTGATACTTATGGTAAACCCGTTATACTGTTCATTGTCATTCTCTTTTATGACTGATGTTCCGTTCCTTGTTTTTGCATTGACGGCCATTTTCTTTTTTTATAAATCGTTGGAATTGCAGAGCCGAAAGTTGGTTATTATGGGTACCGTATTTGCAATTATTGCTACACTTATTCGCCAGTTTGGAATTATTATTCCCATTGCCTATTCGGCTGTGTTTCTTATTAGGAAGAATCCAAAATGGAAAGAATTTGCAATACAATTAATACCTGTAATAATAATTGCTGCTGCACTTAAATTTACATTAATGTGGATGGAACATATAGGTTCTCCACTCAGGCCATTCGAAGGGCAACATGTAATAGATTTCCTGAAGAAACCTGACATAATTGCCTATAAGACATATGATAGAATAGGGGATCTACTGGTACAATCAGGCTTTTTTCTTCTACCCATAGTAATTTATAAAGGAATAAATATGGGTTGGTTTAGTTCACGGGGCAAGAGAATTACGACGATAATCGTGCTATTCATATTTATAATGCCCATACTTCATACATGGGGCAGATTTCCTTTCGGAGACTATACGAACTCGGGTTACATAGGGCCAACTAATGTAAAAGTATCTGAAGGTTTTCAATTATACTCATTCTCAAATCAGCTAATTTATGCAATAGGTATATTGGGTATTATAGGTGCCGTTCTGCTTTTGCTTAACCTGGTTAATTTGTTCTCATCACAAAAAAAGGAGAACAAGCACATATTTATTCTCTTCTGTATACTATGTTATGCCTGCCTTACCTTTATTGATGATGCATTCTTCGACAGGTATTTCCTGCTTCCTGTTCCTTTGTTTTATTTATTGGTTGCAGCAAATGAAGATGCTCAAAAATCTACTAAAAGAATACAAATGGCAGTTGCCTGCTTATTTTTTTTTGTGCTTGCCGGATATAGTGTTGCAGGTACACACGATTATATGGAAAGAAACCGTTCACGCTGGCAGGCATTAAATTATTTAACCGGGGAATTAAAAACATCTCCCCATAAAATTGACGGAGGATATGAATTTAACGGGTGGAATATTGGCCGTTTTTTTAAACATGTTGAAGGAAGAAGCTGGTGGTATGTGGACGATGATGAGTATGTTGTTACGTATGATACCCTTAAAGGGTATAAGGTTATAAAACAATTTCCTTACCGGAATGATATGCCTTATTGCGAAAAGAAGATGAATATTCTCCACAGAGAGTAGTATGCTGTTGCCTTATAAAATCAGATGAGTATTTTTCTACATTTGTCAATCCTAAACCTAACCTATGATAACACCTGAAGCAGTAACCGAACGATTTGTAAGATATGTAAAGATAGATACCCAATCTGATCCCGAATCGCCAACCGTTCCATCTACCGCCAAGCAAAAAAATTTGGGAAATGTTTTGGTAGAAGAATTGAAAACAATCGGAATTCAGGATGCTGAACTGGATGAATATGGATATGTATATGCCACAATCCCTTCTACAAGTAAAAAGGAAAATGTTCCGGTATTATGTTTTTGCTCACATATGGATACCTCACCCGATTGCTCCGGTGCCAAAGTGAATCCGCAAATACATAAGAACTACCAGGGCGGAGATATTCATTTGCCAAATGATGCCACCCAAGTACTTACTCCGCATGCTCACCCTGATTTGAAAAACCAAATAGGCAATGATATTATAACGGCAGACGGAACAACATTGTTAGGTGCAGATAATAAAGCAGGACTGGCTGAGATAATGGCCGCAGCAGAATATTTAATGCAACATCCTGAAGTGAAACATGGAGTGATACGGATTTTATTTACACCCGATGAAGAGATAGGCCGAGGCGTTGACAAGGTAGATATGCAAAAACTGGGAGCCCAGTTTGGCTATACTATGGATGGGGAGTCACTGGGGCATATAGAGGCGGAAAATTTTTCTGCCGACGCCGTTGTTATAACTATTAACGGAGTAAGTGCCCACCCGGGTTTTGCAAAAGGGAAAATGGAAAGCGCCATAAAAATTGCAGGTGCTATAATAGATGAACTACCGAAGAAAAAACTTTCTCCAGAATCAACTCATGGTAAAAAGGGCTTTGTGCATCCAACCTCAGTGAGTGGTGGCATAGAACAGGTGGTAATTAAATTTATTATACGCGATTTTGTTACTGAAGGCCTGAAAGAAAAAGAAGATATGTTGAAGCAGATCACTGAAAAGGTGATGAAAAACTATCCGAATTCTACTTTCGATTTTAAAGTGATAGAGCAGTATCGCAATATGAAATCAGTAATCGATCAGCACCCTGACGTAATAAACTATGCAAAGAAAGCAATAAAGAAGTCGGGCATAAAACCACAGATGCAAGCTATACGTGGTGGGACTGATGGTTCCAGGTTATCGTTTATGGGCATGCCTTGCCCAAATATATTTGCAGGTGAACATGCTTTTCATGGCAAACAGGAGTGGGTAAGTGTGAAGGATATGCAAAAGGCTGCAGAGGTTGTAGTGAACATTTGCAGGGTGTGGGAGAAAGAGACTAAATAAACTTAAGCCCCCCTATATCCCCCCGATAGGGGGATTACAGATTGTTGGAATAAATCTATTATTTTGGCACCTGTTTTTAATCATGGCAGATAAGAAGAAGACAGCAGCATTAGGATTTATTTTCGTTACATTGTTT
>Ga0206855_10232_pt1 | contig 16455 bp, 14 predicted proteins | sample Alteio_BWOrgCont_51_FD_152637 | JGI IMG/M metagenome (GOLD analysis project Ga0206855, IMG submission 152637) | Enriched cells from forest soil in Barre Woods Harvard Forest LTER site, Petersham, Massachusetts, United States -... | ecosystem: Environmental > Terrestrial > Soil > Temperate forest >...
TCGAATGCGGCGGATTTGGTGTCGGTAAAAATCGAGGATGCGGAATTGTGCCCGCGCTATACGGCGCGGGTCATTAAGGGCGTAAAAATCGGGCCCAGCCCGGATTGGCTGAAGCAGGCATTGGAAAAGACAGGCATCCGCAGCATCAATAACGTGGTGGATGTGACGAATTTTGTGATGCTGGAGACGGGGCAACCGCTGCATGCGTTTGATTATCATTTGATTGCCAAAGGGGCGGACGGCAAACCGACGATTGTGGTCCGGCGCGCGAAGGACAAAGAAAAGTTTAAGACACTGGACGGCGTGGAACGGACGCTGACGGGCGAGATGTTGCTGATAGCGGACGAGCAGAAAGGCATCGCGCTGGCGGGGGTCATGGGCGGGGCGAACACAGAAATCGCCGACACGACAAGGGACGTGCTGATAGAGAGCGCATATTTTTCGCCGACAAATATCCGCCGGACGAGCAAGGCGCTGGGGCTGCGAAGTGAATCGAGCTATCGGTTTGAGCGCGGGGCGGACGTGGGCATTTGTGATTTAGCCAGCCGGCGTTGCGCGCAGTTGATTTTGGAGACAGCGGGCGGCGAACTGGCGCAGGGCGTGGTGGATGTTTATCCGACGCCCGCCAAGCCGAAGGAAATCGCGCTGCATTTTCAGAAGACGACGGCGCTGCTAGGCATCCCGATTTCGCACGCGGTGCAGGTCAACTATCTGACGAGCCTGGGCCTGGTCGTGATGGCGCAAAGCCCGGGCGAATGCACGTTTGGGATCCCGACGTTCCGGGTGGATTTGAAGCGGGACGTGGATTTGATTGAGGAAATCGGGCGGCTTTATGGAGTGGACAAGATTCCCGCCACGCCGCCACGAAACGCGATCGGGATAAACGCGTTTGATGCGGTTTATGACGCGGCGACGGAGGCGCGGCGGATTTTGACGGGATTGGGATTGAATGAAGCGCAGGGGCAGACATTGATTGCCCATGAAGAATGCGGCGTGAAACCGGAGGAACAGGTGCCGATGGCGAATCCGTTGAGTTCGGACATGGACGTGCTGCGCCCTACCCTGCTTGCCGGATTAATCCATTCGCTGCGGCACAATGTCAGCCGAAAAAATTATGACGTGGGGCTGTTTGAAATCGGGCGGGTGTTTGTCTCGCAAAACGGCACGCCCAAAGAAGAGAGCCGCGTGGCCATTGCGCTCACCGGGCGGCGCACGCCAAATTTCTGGAGCGGGAGCGAGCGGGGCGAAAAGTTTGATGTTTTTGATTTGAAGGGCATCGTGGAGGAATTTCTGGAACAGTTTGCCTTGCGCGGCGTGATGTTTGCAAAACGCGAGGGAAGCACGGGATTGTTCCTGGAGTCGGCGAAGGTTTCGCTGGGCGGACGCGTGGCGCTGGGCGAATTGGGACAGCTATCCCCTGCCCTGGCGAAGAAATATGATTTGCGCGACGCGGTATTGCTGGCGGAATTGAACCTGGACCAATTGCTGGCGCGGCGGAACCCGACGAAATCGTTCAAGGCGCTGCCGCAGTTCCCGGCGATCCGGCGCGACGCGGCCATCCTGGTGCCGGAAGCGACGACGCACGATGCGGTATTGCAGGTCGTGAAGCAATCGAAGCCGGCGAATTTGGAGAGCGTGGAGCTGTTTGACGTGTTTCGCGGCAAGAATGTTCCCGAAGGGCAAAAGAGTTTGGCGTATGCGTTCACATATCGCTCGCCGGAAAAGACCCTGACGGATGCGGAGGTGAATACGTCGCACGGAAAAATCGTTGAGGCGTTTAAGGCGGAGCTAAAGGCGACGGTGAGGGAGTAAAAAATTATGAATTTTGAGGGTTGAGTTTTAAATTCGGCTCGCGAGTACGCTCGCCCCACCAGACGGCGGTCATAGACCGCCGCTACAGGAATTTGAAGACGATCGGCTTAGGAGGTTAAGCGCTGGAAGTCTATGCGCCGGACAGAGCAACAAACGGACAGAGGGCCACGACCCAAAAGAGCATTCTCATTTCCGGCTTAGCTTAGATCAAATTGGCGGCATGATTCAATGAAAGCCGTTAGCTACGGGGTAAAAATTGTGAATAGTGTCGCTATATACGAAAACCATTTAATCCATACGATCCCGAAAATCACGGCGATCATCCCAACAATCATCATTCCAAACGGCAAGGCCCCATTGGTCGGATCACCGACCTTTAAAATTGCATATTCGGGATTTCGAGGATTGTAATGAACCTCAACTGGCTGTCCGACAGGATATTTTTCGGCTTTTCTCTGCGCTGAATTTGCATTGGCTGAATTGTTTTCAATATACGCCAAGTTAGAGCAATGATATTTCCTTCCCTCCACTTGATATTCGTAAACGACTTTTGGACTCACAATATACTCTCGCCCGCTTCCTGCTCTAACCCATTCCGATTGAACCGAAGATTCAGTGATGACGCCAGTCGTTTTAGGCCATGATTCCGTGGCTTTTAGTTTTTTGCGAAGGACAAATCCACAAACTAAAACACAAACGCCAACAGCCACACAAACGCAAGGCCATAAAACTTGCGAGTTCATAATCAGTTAGTAATAAACGACGGCCCGCTTCATTTCGGCATCCTGACAGTGTAGCTCCCATCCGTTTCGGGAGTGATTGTTTGCGGGTCATCGAGCACGAAAATGTCCTGGGGGAAAGGCGGCGGCTGAATTTCGCGTGAAATGTTTAGACTGCCATCTGAATAAACTCCATAGAGAGTGACGTAGCCGGGGCAAGTGAGAACAAACCGGCCGACCATCTTTTCGTGCGCGGCATTGATCGTGACCATTCCGTTATCGTCCGAAGGCGGCAAACTGGCCGGCCCCAAATGAGACGCGCCATATAACAAATCATCCTGGTCTTCGCGCCACACGGCGGATACGCCGGGCACAGGGTCACCGTATTTGGCGTCAACGAGCTTCAGCCGGATGGGATGGGCATGGCCATACTTCATGCTGGCGCAGCCGGTTAATAGAAACAATCCCGCCACAAGGGAGGTTAGCACCAAGGCGATGGAAAAATGTTTCATATTTAATTGGTCACAAACGGAGGCATGGGGCAGTCGAGGGTATCGGCGACGGCGCGGAGGAGTTCGGCTTCGGTTTCCAGAATCACGCCATCGGCGCCGATGACATGGACGCAGGCTTCAAGAATATTTTTCTTAATGACGGGAGCAGCCAGCGCGAGGCGATTGAGCGAAGCGTCAATCTGGTTTACGCCGCATTGCTCGCGCGGGAACAATTGCAGGTCGCTGTCATCGGGAGCGCACAAATACGGCGCACCGGCATCGAAGGCCTTTTTGACTGCGCCGGCGTCGTTGCTGCTGATATCGGCGAGGGCGGAAAGAATGACGGAGCAGTCGGGCGCGAGGGGTTTCACGGAGTAGTATTGGATGACGGGTTTCTGCGCCTTGATAAATTGGGAGTCCAGGTGGCGAAAGACGATTTTCTGGAGGACGAATTCGAAGAGTTCCACTTTGCCGTCGCCATTGATGAGCCAGTCGGCGGTTTTGGAAAAAGTGTCGTATTGCGCGGCGGTAAGCTGGCCAAGCGCACCGAGCGCGAGGTTGATCATGGGCAGGTGCGCATGCGCGGCGGCTTTGGAAACATCGGGAAAAAGTGCAGCGGTTTTTTGACGGGCAGCGGAGCCGGCGCGTTGTTCCAGGCCGGCAAGTTGCTGGGCGCGCTGAGCATCATCGCAGCTTAAGAGCATCGCGTAAATCAAAGCCGTGGCATCGAGAGGTTCGCGCGCGGCGGCGCGAACGTCGTCGGGCAGGGAGTCGCGCAATTGCTCGGCGTATTTTAAATGCAAGGGCGTGGGATTGCCGAGGTTCGGCAGAACGACGTGGGGCTTGATGACGGGCGGTTCGGCGCCGCCGGCAAGAATCGCGCCGCCAACAACCGTTCCAAAGAGATTCGGCATCGGCGCTTGTTTGCGTCGAGGAATTGGGGGAGTCTCCCTGTCTTCGTCGTCGTAATTGACGACGGGAAAGTTGCCATTGAAGGTGGGTTCGAAGACGCGAATGCGGTCGGCGAGCGGCGGGTGCGTTTCGAGGAGGCCGATAAATGGTTCGCTGATGCCATTGCCGAAAAACATGTGCGAGATTTCTTCAGCGTGGGCGTGGTCCAGGCGCGATCCCATCGGGCCGAGGCCGCCGATCTTTTTGAGCGCGCCGGTGATGGCGGCGGGATTGCGGGTGAATTGGACGGACGAGGCATCAGCGAGGAATTCGCGCTGCCGGCTTACAGCGGCCTGGATAAGCCGGCCAAAAAAGACGCCGATGTAGCCGACGATTAACAGGACGATCCCTACCATGGCGATGGGCGCACCGTTTTTGCCGCGACCGCCGCGCATGGTCTGCAAAAGAATCCGGCCGATGATAGCCAAGCAAAGGATGCCAAAGATGGTTCCCATCAGGCGGAGGTTCAGCCGCATGTCCCCATTCAGAAGATGACTGAATTCGTGGCCGATGACACCCTGGAGCTCGTCGCGGGAAAGCAGCTTCATGCAGCCACGCGTGACAGTAACGGTGGCATCGCCGGGCTTGTGTCCAGCGGCGAAGGCGTTGATGCCGTTTTCCGAATCCATCACATAGACCTGGGGCATGGGAACACCGGAAGCGATGGCCATTTCTTCGACGACGTCGAGGAGTTTGCGCTCGTCGGGGTTAGTGGTGTTGGTAGCGATGAGGCGTCCACCCATCATTTCGGAGACCGCGCCGCCGCCGGAGGCCAGTGCGGCGGTTTTGTAGGCGCTGCCAATGCCGACGATGGCAATCACAGCGAAGCTGACGCCAAAGAAAATCTGGGAATTCCAAAGCGAGTAAGACGGCTGCTCCTCATCGTAATAACGATGATGGCCCTGGGCACCGGCATAAATGAGTATCAGGGCGAGGTAAATGACCGCTATCATCGCGACCACGGCCATCACGAAATAGATGACGAGCCACTTGGTCTTGCGATGGGCTTTGGCCTGTTGCTCGAAAAAGTCCATTGTTAATACGTTAAAGCGTCACGGGTTGAAGCATTGAAGCAAAATGACCCTTCAACGTTTTAACGCCTCAACATTTCACGAAAACGAGACTTTCGGCGCTTCTTTCTCTTCCGGCTTTTCAATCGCAAACAATTCCGCAGGGCCGAAGTTGAAAGCTCCGGCGATGATGTTCGAGGGGAAAACTTCGCGGTCGGTGTTGTAGGTCATGACGGAGTCGTTGTAGGCCTGGCGCGCGAAGGAGATTTTATTTTCCGTAGAGGTCAATTCCTCGGTGAGCTGCATCATGTTTTGGTTGGCCTTCAAATCCGGATAGGCTTCGGAGACCATCATGAGGCGGCTCAAGGTGCCGGCGAGGCCGGTTTCGGCGGAGGTCAGATTCTTCATGGTGCTGGTATCGCCGGGATTAGCGGCGGCGGCCTGGGAGGCGGCATAGGCGATGTTGCGGGCCTTGGTGACTTCCTCGAGGGTCCCGCTTTCGTGCTTCATGTAGCCTTTGGCGGTTTCGACGAGGTTGGGAATGAGGTCGTAACGGCGCTTGAGTTGCACGTCAATTTGCGCGTAGGCGTTTTTGTAACGGTTGCGCAGGGTGACGAGTTTGTTGAACCCGCCAATCGCGAACGCGGCGATTGCCAGAATGACCACCAGCAGACCGATTAAAATGATAATTGCGATGATTCCGAATGCCATAATTTGCCTTTCGTTAAGTTTCCCAAGTCTCGAATAAATCCAGCGGGCGGACAATGATAATTTCGGGCGAAATTTGGAATCGCTCTCTCATGAGTGGAACAGATGGCTTGGGTTAGAGTTCAACTTCCACGGGCATGCCGACCCAGACGATTTGGCTTAAATACTCGGCGTCCCAGTTCGCCAGGCGGAAACAGCCGTGAGATTCGGTCCGGCCAACCTGTTCAGGAACGGGCGTGCCGTGGATGCCGTAGCCGGGCTTGTCGAGGCCAACCCAGGCAACGCCGACGGGGTTTTTGGGGCCGGGCGGCAAAATGAGTTTGTGCCCGATAACCTGCAACTCGTCGGATTCGGGAAAGAGGTCAGGGTCCACGGTGTAATTGGGATTCTGGATGACAATGACAACGTGAAGTTCGCCGACGGGGCGTTTTTCCACCTTGGCGGCGATGCTGCATGGGAAATGCAGGAGGAGATTGGTTTGGTCATCAAATGCTTCCAAATATCTATCGGTCAAGTGAATGACCACGAACGCAGCTTTGGCGTCAGAATCGGGATAGTTCACGTCAGGAATTTTTAAAACGGTCCCGGCGGCGAGGTTGGCCCAGTTCACACTGGGATTGAGCCGCTGAATGAGCAGCGGATGCGAATGGGATTTTTCGGCGACAAGCTGGAGTTCGGTTTCGTAAGCGAGAGAGGATTGTTCGGATTTGGCGAGCCAGGTTTTGCCGACGGGCTGGAGATCGTCAAGGTCGTTGGTCGTGACGACATAATTGGTCACGATTGGCGAGTCGAGCGTGAGTTGCGCGCGAGTGGCGGCATCCAATTCGCCGGTTGATGGCAGGTTTTGAGTTTCCTGGAAAACGGAAATCGCGGAGTGCGTTTGCGAACCGATGGCAGCGTCAATGGAACCGGGGGAAATGGCGCGTCTCGCTAAAGCGACCTGCGCTTCAAAAATGTCGTGCACCGGTCGCGGAAAATCGGAGGGAGATTGTTGAGAGAGAACCAGCGGTCCCGGTTGTGGTTTGGAAACAGCCGGTTTGGCCGGTTGGGCGGAAACTACTCTTTTCAGATGCTTATGCGGCCAGAAAAAATAAACGCCACAGGCGATAAAAACGAGGACAACCAGCCAGAAAAAACCGCCGTGCTTCTTTTTGCGCGGCGCTTGATATTTTGGGGTTGGTCTTCGCGGCACAAGCGAGTTTTAAGGTTCAGAGCCGGGGTTGCAAGCGGAAGAATCTATTAAATTTTTGATGTAAGCGCGGGCAATTTGCCCTGTTAGGGGAGATCGCTTAAGAGTTTTTCTATCCAGTGATTTGGCTTCGACGATTCCCAGGGAGCTCAGTGAAAGGAAAATGCCCTCTGTTTGTGTAAGGTCTTTAAGGCGGATATTTTTTTCGCGCAGGGGAATTCCCCGTTGTGAAGCGATTTCAAAGACGAGCGCGCGGGTCACTCCTTGCAATATTCCAGCAGTGAGCGGCGGCGTGCAGATAATGCCATGTTTAATCCAAAATAAATTGCTGCTGGCGCCTTCCACGATGAAGCCGTCGGTGTTTGAAAGGAGGGCTTCGTCAGCGCCGGCGGCGTCGGCTTCCGCGCGGGCAAGGACAGGCGGCAGTTTGTTGCAGGTCTTGAAATGCGCAAGCGGGTCATTGGACGGCAGGCGAAATGACGAGGCGATAAGGTTCCATTGCCTCATCCTCCCCTGCCCCATTTTGGGCAATGGCCGCAGGAACATTACCAGCACCGGATTTTTCGCGTTCCCGGGTGAATAACCTGGCGCGCCTATGCCGCGCGAAAGTGTGAGGCGCAGAAGACAGTCCGGTATTTTGTTCTTTGTGATGAGTTTGAGTGCGAACGCAAACAATTGGGCCTGTGTGAATGGTGGTTTGATTCTAAGGAAATCGGCGCCTTGCCGAAGGCGCTCCATATGCTGTTCCCAGCGGAAAAGTCTGCCGTTGAAAATGCGAATGGTTTCAAACAAACCGTCGCCGTAAAGAAACGAGCGGTCAAAGACGGAAACGACCGCTTGCTCTTCGGGAACAAATTTGCCGTTAAGAAAAACGAGCACGTCTTCTTTTAACGGAAAAGCGGGTTAAGGCGGAGAAAAAAAGGTTACTGGCCTAAAAAGTTTTGCGCCTTCAACCAAAACAAGAGATCGTTGGCCCAGGGATGAGGGTGGTCGAAGGGCGGTTTGTCGTCCAGGCCGATGCCGTGGCGGCCTTTTTCATAAATGTGCAGGTCGAACGGCACACGGTTTTTGCGCAACGCCTCGGCAAACATCAGGCTATTCTCCATTGGCACCGTAGAATCCTCAAAGGTGCACCAGATAAAGCACGGCGGCGTGTTGGGCTTGACCTGCAATTGGCTCGAGACATATTTTGCCAGGCTCCGTTTGGGCTTTGGCCCCAGAAGATTATCCTTTGAGCCCTGGTGTGCATATTTGCCAGTCATGTCAATGACGGCATAGCAAAGAACCCCTAAATCCGGGCGCGAGCTTTGCTGCTCGATGGGATCGCTTGCCTTCGGGTTGCCGTCGTCAAAATGCGTGAGCAGCATGGACGCCAGATGGCCGCCAGCCGAAGAGCCCATGATGCCTATGCGTTTCGGATCAATATGCCATTGGGCGGCGTTCGCGCGGACCATGCGCATCGCGCGCGAGACATCCTCGAACTCGACGGGATAGTGATAATTGCCCGAGCCCAGACGGGATTTGAGCACGAAGCAAGTGATGCCGTGCTGGTTCAGCCAAAGCGCATAATCGTTGCCTTCATGCGGCGCGAGATGCGCGTAACCGCCGCCGGGACAAATCAGCATGGCCGTGCCGGTGGCATTGGTTGGCGGCAAATACGGCGTGATGGTGGGGATATCGTTGGATGAAGTGCCCAGCGCGCCGGGCGCGCCATTGGGCCAGAGCGGAATTTCCGGAAGCATTTGGGCATGGGAAGTTATCATGGAGGAAATCAAAATTGATAAGATATAGAGTGATCTCATGGACGGATGTTCCCATCCTATCCAAATCCAGTGCGTGATTCAACGGTAGAAGAAGCAGGTTGTTAGCGGCCCGCCAATAAAAAGCGAAAGTACCGCCGGAATGCCTCCTTCAAACGGTCTTCGGGTTCTTTGGGGTTGGGAATTTCTTTCCGGGCCGTTGTTAAGAGGTTCATCGTGGCATTCGCCTCGTAAAAAACGAGGACACCATTAGGGTCCACGTCGAAATCAATGCCGAATATATCCAAAGGAATCCGGTCACGAATCGTTTGCAGCGCCTGAAGAGCAGAGCGCCCGAGCGCCGCTTCAGGGTGTTTGCAGATCCGTTTTTCTTCATCGAGGAGATGCATGTTGGCCAAATAAAATGCCAGGCGCTCATCCGTTCTCCGGCCGCGAACGTTCCAGTGATTGCTGAAATCCACGCGGGAAATAATAATTTCGTCTTTCAAAATCGATCCCCGGATTTTACGGAAAAAACCATTCTTTTCCCGGGTATCCTTAAATTGAATAACGAAAAAGTCTTCCTGCAAGCCCGAAGCCAAAACCTTGAGCAAAGCCTCCCGCGAATCCACTTTGTGCATTTCCTTGCCCTGTTGGGCAAACTTCGTCCTCGCTATCACGGGATAATCGTAATGGCTCTCAACTTCGCGAACCAATTCCTCCGGCGTTTTGTCTGTCGCGGAAAAGCGCATGGAGGTGGGCACCAGGACGCCGGAAATATTCTGCAGCAGCCTGGCTGACGTATCTCTCGTGGTCTGGACGACCTTTGAGGGATGATTAATGACAGGGACGCCAAAACCGTCCATGAGCGTGCTCAAGCTTGATAGTTTGCCTTCGGAAAGGACAAGTTCGCCATTGGCACAGTTATTTATAATAACGTCGGGCTGCGGGATTTTTTCACTCGCGCCAGGCAAGGTAGCAGCGCCTTCGAGAACGTAGTTGAAGTGATAGTCATCCTCTAAAAGACAGGAAAGCTGGCCGGGAAAGTTCATGCAATCGAAGTGCAATGCCTCAAACGACTTGAACAATGTGTCTTTCGACAAATTGTGGCTGATAATAAGGATCTCGGCCTTTTGAGTTGGACGCCGTTCGGCAATAACTATGGGCGATAGGTCTGCCCTCATTTTAATGGACCGGAAATAGACTTTTTCCGCCTCCTCCAGCCGCCCAAGTTCTTTTAAAATCAGACTCCTGGTGAAAAAAACTAAGTATTGGCTTGAGTCCAATTTCAGCGCTTCGTCACAGGCCAGCAGGGCTTCGTCATACCTTTTAAGCCGATACAAGCTGGCCGCCTTATTAAACCATCCCATGGTGTAGGCGGCGTCGTAATAGAGCGCACGATCGAAAGCTTCAACGGCTTCTTCATGGCGATTGGCACCCGCCCGGGCGATTCCGAGATTTGACCACGCCTCAGGCGAATGGTCACCGGCGGCAATGGCCTTATGCGCCAGCTCTTCGGCTTCGGCAAATTTCTGCCGCCTGATTTTTACAGCAGAGAGGTTATTGAGGGTTGACACCCGGTTGGGGAGAATCTCCAGTGACCGGGAGAGTTGCGTTTCCGCCGCTTCAAGATTGTTTGCCTGAAGATGCCGCATGCCGTCAGCGAAAAACTGTTTGGCCTTTTCGAAATCAAGCTGTGATGTCTGTTCCACAAAAGATGCGAAATGATTAATGACGTGCCCCGGTCATAGCCGGACTGCGCTTTTGTATAGTTATTGTATGCGGCGGTGTCAACAAAGCTTGGAGCCGCCCCCAAACTATAATTTTTGATATTTGGCCCAATTCACTCTCCCAAATGCACTTGGAAACAAAAAATGGCCAAAATCACATGTAGAATCCTCCGAAACGGCGGGTTCTGGCTTGCTGTGGCACCGTTTGATAGGAAAATGAGGAGTGGGCTATTCAATGAAAGAACTCGACCCGATAACTTTATATGAGACCTGAACACTGGGCCGTTTTCAAAAAAGCCGCAAGGCTGGAGAAACTGGACAAGATCCCAATGGCCATGATCGTGGATAGCCCGTGGATACCCGGCTACCTCGGCATCCCTCATATGGATTTTTATTTGGATCCCGAAATCTGGTTCCAGGCGCATCTCAAAATCCATCAGGAATTTCCGGACATCATCTTCGTGCCCGGTTGGTGGATGGAATACGGCATGGCCGCCGAGCCTTCGGCCCTGGGGGCAAAGATCAAGTTCTGGCAGGACAATACCCCGAGCGAATACCACACGCTCTACCACATCGAAGACATCGAGAAATTTCCGCCCTACGAGGTCGAAAACGACGCTTTTATGGCGATGACACTGCATCGCATTCGTATGCAGCGGCAGCGGATATTGGACGCCGGCTATATCCTGCCGATGATCACCTCGCGCGGGCCTATGTGCACGGCAGGCTTTGTGCGCGGCACGACTGACCTGATGATTGACCTGGTGGAAAAGCCCGAATGGGCGCACAAGCTTCTGGACTTGAGCACCAACCTCATCATTGACTGGCTTAAGGCCCAGCACAAAGCGATGGGCAACACTGTCGAAGGGATTTTTGTCCTGGACGATATCGTGGGTTTTGTAAACGAGGAGCACTACCAGGAATTTTGCCATCCGTATCTCAAGCGGATATGCGACGCCTTCCCCGCGGATTGGGTGAAGCTCTACCATAATGACGCCGAGGTGCAGGCATGCCTGGATCACTTACCGGATGCCGGTTTTAACATGCTGAACTGGGGCAAGCAAACGGACATCGCAGAAGTGAAGGACCGCGTTGGCGACAAAATGTGCCTGATGGGCAATGTGAATCCGCTCGAAGTGGGGGTCCGCGGCACGCCCGAAGAAGTGAGGGAAGCAACGCTGGAAGTTTTGGAAAAAGGCGGCGACCGCGGGATGATCCTGTCGGTCGGCGGCGGGACCAGCCCGGGCATGCCGAAACAAAACATCGTGGCCATGCTCGAAGCGCTGGCTGAATTCAACGCACGGAAATGATTTTTAATTGGACTGAGATATGCCGGATTACGCTTTGATGAACCAATGCCTTTACGAAGGCAAAGCCAAGGAAGTCGAACAGATGACCAAAGACGCCCTGGCGGAGGGGCGTGACGTCCAGGAAATCCTGACCGAAGGCCTCATCGCCGGTATGAGCGTGGTCGGCGAAGATTTCAAATATAATATCCTGTATGTGCCGGAAGTGCTTATTGCCGCGCGCGCCATGAAAGCCGGCATGGGGGTGCTCAAGCCGCTCCTTTCCGCGCAAGACTCCGGGGTGCAGCCGATGGGAACGTTGCTCATGGGCACGGTGCGGGGAGATTTGCATGACATCGGCAAAAACCTCGTCAGCATGATGGCCGAGGGCGCGGGTTTCAAGGTCGTGGACATCGGCGTGGACCAGAGCATAGACAAATTTCTCGCTGCCACCGAGCTGCACAAGCCCGACATCATCGGCATGAGCGCCCTGCTCACTACGACGATGACCTACATGAAAACCGTCGTGGACGGCTACAAAGAACGCGGCCTTCCGCAAAAATTTGCCGTAGGCGGCGCACCCATCAGCCAGGCGTTTGCCGATGAGATCAAGGCGGACGGCTATGGTTCGGATGCGTCAAACGCTGTGGATTTGTTTCTTTATTTCATGGGCAAAGGCCCGCCTCCACGGGCCAGGTCCAAGGCGGAGACCATCGAAGAGGTCAAGGCCGAACGCGAGCAATCGCGCGCGCACACGAACGGAAACAGCAAATCCAAATTCCAAATTTTATACTGGCAGGATATCCCGTCCGAAGTGAAGGCCTGGGACGATTTCGACGAGATAAAAGTCAGCCTTCCGGAAAAATTTGTCGTGCGCATAGACGCTTCGGCCCAAAAGCAGGGATTGATTTCCCAGGATGCTTATTCGGCCCATTTTCGCTGGAGCGACCCGACTGAGCGCCCGGGTTCTCCGCGGGATGTCGCCGATACCGTTTGCCGGGAACTGTCAGCAGCGTTCTAACATGAAACAGTTTGCGACCATCACCGTTATCGGACGTGATAAAACGGGCGTCATCGCGCGGGTCACGAATTTCCTTTTCGAACAGTATGCCAATATCGAGGCGCTCGAAGAACAGGTAACGCGCGGCCAGTTCAGCATGACGCTGCAGGCCTCGTGGCCAAAAAAGAATTTCGACGACGACGCATTGCGCGCCGGCCTGGACCGGCTAGCCACGCAACTGGGCATGGAAATCAAGGCCCGTTTTCCCGAAACGGGCCGCCGGCAGCGGTTTGCGATTTTTGTGACAAAGGAACCTCGTTGCTTTGAAGCCATCGCCCAAGCCGCCGCGAAAAAATCGCTCAAAGCTGACCCCGCGCTGGTCGTTGGCAACCACGCAAGCTTCGCGCCGCTAGCAAAAAAATATCGCCTGCCTTTTGTATACCTGCCCTGGGAAAATCGTGCCGGCGCCGAGTTGAAAGCGCTGAAACTTTTAGAGGATCACGAAATTGATTTCGTCGTCCTGGCGCGCTTCATGAAAATTTTGTCGCCGAACTTTGTGTGGCGGCACAAAAACAAAATCATCAACATCCATCCCTCGCTTCTGCCGAGTTTCCCCGGCCCGCAGGCCTACCGTCAGGCTTACGAGCGCGGCGTGAAGGTCGCCGGCTGCACTGCACATTTCGTGAATATGCACCTTGATGATGGCCCGATCATCGCACAAGGCAGCTTTCAAATCCGGCCGGGCATGACTCTGCCGCAAATTGTTGAAACCGGCCAGAAGTTGGAAGCGGAAGTTCTACTGAAAGCTGTTAAAAGCTATCTCACCAATCGCCTGGACGTTTATTGGGGAACCGTGAACCAGGTTTGACCGCTCACGCTCGTTTGTATTTGTCCATGGCCTGGCGAATGGCCCGCGTATGTTCCGGCGTGCTGCCGCAACAGGAACCGATGATATTTGCCCCGGCTTCAATTACATCGGGAACATGTTGGGCCATGTCCGCGGGCAATTGTTTGTAAACGGCCTTCATGTTTTCGAGCACCGGCAAACCGGCGTTCGGCTGCACCATCACCGGCAGTTGGCAGCTCGCGCGATATTGCCTGGCGACCATGGCCGCGCCGTTCATATCCATACCCGTGCCGCAATTCAGCGCGATGATATCCGCGCCGCGATCGCCGGCAAACTCCGCCGCCCGCTCCGGGGTCACGCCCATCATGGTAACATAAAACGATTTGTCCTGCGAAAGATCGTAAGCGAGCGAAGCAATGACGCAGGGTGCACCCGCGGCGCGTGCTGCATCAATCGCCACGCCAGTTTCCTCCAATGACGTTTGCGTTTCGATGATGATGGCGTCTGCGCCGGCCTCGACCAGCGCGCGGGCCTGTTCCTCGTAGGCCGCGTGGGCTTCGTCCTGCGAAAGATCGCCATACGGCTCAAGAATCGCACCCAGCGGACCAAGATCGCCAAGCACAAATCCCTCGCGTCCGCCAAACGCCTCGCGTGCGATGCGCGCGCCCGCCTGGTTGATCTCGCGCAGATTTTCCATGTGGCCGTGTCGTTTGAGCATCAACCGGCTACCGCCAAAAGTATTGGTGATCAGGCAATCCGCGCCCGCATCCACATAGTTGCGCTGGATTTTTAAAACTCGCTCGGGCTGTGAAAGGTTCCAGGCCTCGCCGCAATCGCCATTGGCCAGGCCAGCCAGCATGAGTTGCGTGCCCATGGCCCCATCGCAGACCAGGCGGCGCTCGCGCAACGCCTCAAGCAAGGATTTTTTCATGCTGCCGCGTCTCCGAGCAATATCTCTGAACCCGCGATTTTCAATTCCACGCCCGCGGCTTTGGCCGCTTCCTGGAGAGCCGCTTCCAACATCACCACCGGATCTTTACTCACGTCGAGCCGCCGCATCAGCCCCTCCCCTTTTTTCGTGCCCACGGCCAGCGTGATTTTAAGCCCTTTGCGCTTGCAGCCCACGCGCGTGCCGTCCGGCAATTTAGTGTTCATCGGTTTGAGGAAGGCATCCACGTAGTGGGAACCAATGCGGGATTTTTCCGCAAAAGTCGGTGGTAGCTTGTCTTTGGCGGCAGGATTGATGTCGCACAGTTTGGTCATGTTGCTAACAACATTATTTCCCAACCCGCCGAGGTTGTCCATGCGACCCCGAAAAAATCACATGGACAATCTTATGGTTCTTCACAATCCGGCTCTTCCATCCGGGGCCGATAACGTTTGAAAGGAGCGCGGCGATATTGGCAATTCGACATAGGACATTGCTCGCAGGGGATCAGGCTGTGCAAACACCTCGCTTTCTCTAAATCCCGCGTCAGGCCAACGACGGCAAGCTGGGACTTTTTAGGCCGCAACATTCCTGATTCCAGGACATCCAGTTCGCCGGGAAAACCGCCGGGGAATTGCCGGCGAAAGAGTTCCCACAACGGAACCTGCCCGGTGACATTCCATCCGGCATAGCCCGGGCTGAAATGCGGCAGCGCCGCCATCTGGTTTTTGTCCGCCCAGCCGCAAATCCGCCCGTTGGCCAGCGTGACCAGTTGCTCGACCATCGTCGAACCGTAGCTTTCCAGGAAATAATATTCGTCGGGCTTTTCTTCCTCCCACAGTTTTTTGGCGTGTTCTTCGCATTCCTTTCCGGCACTTACGGCCAAAAGCACAACGCTGTGAGCCCCAGCCGAGGAAAAAACATCCCGCAAACGCCGCGAAGAAATCTCCATCTCGCCGAGCCGCAATTTTTCTCCCTCCCATTCCAGCGACGAACATTCCTGCGCGCGAATCCATGGACGCCCGTTTTTGGCGAACCATTTTTGCGCGCCATCCGCCAGTTCACGCGCCCGCCCTTCCAGCGAACGGTTTTTTGGATAGCCCAGCAGCCGCACATACTCGGCATCAGGAATTGTCACCGGCGGCCGGATTTCGGTCAGCGTGAACATAGCTCAACCTCCACCCGCCAGAACGGAAGTTTCCACCGGATGAAACTGGCAGCCTTCGACAAAGTAATTGAAAAAGTATTCGTGCGCTTCCAGCCGGCAATGCGTCACCTTCTTGACGAGCGCTTCCAGTTCATCACGTTTACTCCGGCACAACAGTGCAATACATGCGCCCTCGATGGCCGCGTTGCCCACTTGCAAAATTTTTTCCGCGGGGATATTGGGAATCAACCCGATGCGCTTCGACGATTCGATATCCAAATGACGGCCAAAACCCCCAGCGAGGTAAAACACGTCCAACTCGTCGAACGAGATTCCAAAATCATTAAAAATGACGCGCAAGCCCGCGACATTCGCCCCCTTGGCCTGCGCGAGTTCGTTGATATCAGGTTCGCTGAGGAAAATTTCCGAATCTCCGCCCAACCCAAGTGAAAAACGTTGTTCGCCGTCTTCAAAACGTCCCAGCGGATTGATACGCCGGGTGCGCAGCAACTCGCCCAGTAGATCCACCAGGCCGGAACCGCAAATGCCCTCCGCCTGCCCGCCTCCAATCACCGCCGCTTTCACCGAGCCATCGTCCTGGATGCGGACTTTTTCGATCGCGCCGGGCAGCCCCGGCATACCGCAGGCAATCGCCCCGCCCTCAAACGCCGGCCCAGCCGGGCACGATGCTGCGAGAATCTTGTCCTTGTTCCCTAAAAGCAGTTCCGTGTTTGTGCCGATGTCCATCACGGCGACCGTCCGCTCCTCGTTGGCCAGGTCAATCGCCAGCATGCACGCCGCCGCATCCGCGCCCACATGGCCGCTGATGATGGGCAGCCCATAAACGCGCGCCCTGGGATGCAGCGGGAGTCCCAACTCCCGCGCCGTTGCGCACAAG
>Ga0206855_10239_pt1 | contig 16428 bp, 16 predicted proteins | sample Alteio_BWOrgCont_51_FD_152637 | JGI IMG/M metagenome (GOLD analysis project Ga0206855, IMG submission 152637) | Enriched cells from forest soil in Barre Woods Harvard Forest LTER site, Petersham, Massachusetts, United States -... | ecosystem: Environmental > Terrestrial > Soil > Temperate forest >...
TGCGGGACCTTACGAAAAACTTTCGATGTATGATTCCATCCTGAAATATACCGGGATAGATGTTTCAGCAATGGACGAAGCTGGTTTGCGTAAAACTTGCAATGACCTCGGTATTGAAATAGATGATACCATGGGCAAAGGCAAACTGATTGACGAAATATTCAGCGCAAAAGTGGAAGCTAACCTGATACAGCCAAGTTATATCACCGACTACCCAATTGAAATGACGCCGCTTGCCAAAAAGCACCGCTCGAAGGAAGGCCTGGTTGAACGGTTCGAGTTGTTTGTAAACGGCAAGGAGATAGCGAATGCCTATTCCGAACTGAACGACCCGATTGATCAGCGCGAACGTCTTGAAGAACAACTCGTACTGGCAGGGCGCGGCGACCATGAGGCTATGGCGATGGATGAAGACTTTTTGCGGGCGCTTGAATACGGCATGCCGCCAACATCGGGCCTTGGTATTGGTATCGACCGCCTGGTAATGCTGCTAACCAATCAAAGCGCCATACAGGAGGTATTGTTCTTCCCGCAAATGCGCCCCGAGAAAAAGGCTAAAACAACTACAGCAGACGATTTTGTAAACATCGGTGTCCCAAGCGAATGGGTGCCAGTGCTTAATAAGATGGGCTTTAATACAGTGGAAGAGTTAAAAGCAGCTAACCCAAACAAAGTATTTAACGACCTGGGCGGTATGCGCAAAAAACTAAAGCTTGAAATTGTGATGCCTGCAAAGGAAACAGTGATGACCTGGTTTGCTTAAATAGGCATTGCTGATACAATAAACAATGTCTATACCGTTTTCGGAACTTTATAGATTTTTCCCATAATTGCAAAATAATTAGCAATAAATCAGCCGTTTAATAACAATTTGTTAATAAAAGCATAAAACAGGTGACACTTTGGTACAAAATATGTTGTTTATCATTGCAATAAACATCTTACACTTAAAGTCATGACTAATTCTATTCTTGAAATAACCGAAAATGAATACCTGATAAAGCTGAACAGAAGTAGTTTTAACCTTTCATTTATCAGGAGCCTGTTAACAATGGTTGAGGTGGCAAACCCATCGGATGACGACTATACTCCAGACAGGCATCTTGCCGCCAATAAAAATCATTCGCCGGAGCCGGAGTATTATAGTTCACTCGAGGAAAAATAGAGGGGAGAGAGAATCAAGATTCAAGAGCCAAGATTCAAGAGCCAAGATTCAGGAGTCAAGAGCCGAGAATGAAAAATCAAGAGAAAATGCAGAGTGGAATATTTCCTGTCTAAATTGCATTTTCGGAGACGCAAAATATTGCGTCTCTACGTCGTTAAAACTGCCTGTATCCGCCCCGTACTACTTGTTGTTTATCCATCTGCGACATCTGACCTTTCATCATCTTTATCTGGTCGGTAAGTAGTTTATTTTTATCATCCTTCGCGGCTTCCTGTAAATACATTTGAGCCTGGCGTTTGTCGCGTTTGGCCATGCATATGCCTGCGAGACTTAGTTTTGCAAGTGCTGTATTATGCGACATTTTCATTCCGAGCGAAAGCGCTTTCTTAAAATATTTTTCTGATTTCAAAGGCGCTTTGCGTGATTCTATCAGACCGATCAATAAATTATAATAACCATGCTGGCTCCTGTTTAGCTGCTTTTCATAATCGGTGATCTTTAGCAGCCATTCTTCGGCCTTATCCGATTTTTCTTTACGCAAAAACCACTGGGCGATGATCATGTTTTCGTTAAAAAAGTAGCTGAGCAGCACAAATCCGCCTAAAAACACCACCAATATTCCCCAACCCCAAAAACCAAAGGCACAAAGCGCAACGCCGGCGCCCATAACCACACATGCAAGAATTAACCTTATTATATTTGCCATTGTTGTAACGTATAAATTAGCATGCAAATATCCGTTTATTTGTACGCTAAATCAACATAATAATAAAGTTTTATGGCAATAGAATTAGAGCCATTGTGGCTGGAAGTTTTGCATGATGAATTCGACAAAGACTACATGGTTCAACTGCGACAGTTTTTAAAAAACGAAAAACAGGCGGGCATTAAAATATACCCTAAGGGCAGCGATATTTTTAATGCTTTTAACACCACGCCGTTTGACAAAGTAAAAGTCGTCATTCTTGGACAAGACCCTTATCATGGTGAGCAACAGGCGCATGGCCTTTCGTTTTCAGTACAAAAAGGGATTACGCCACCACCGTCGTTAAAAAATATTTATAAAGAGCTGGTAACTGATATACCCGGATTTACCATGCCCAATCATGGTGATTTGACTGAATGGGCCAAACAAGGCGTGCTGCTTTTAAATGCAAGCTTAACCGTACGCGCAAACACGCCGGGTTCGCACCAAAAAAAAGGCTGGGAGGAATTTACTGACCACGTGATCAAAACGCTGTCTGATAAAAAAGAAGGTATTGTGTTTATTTTGTGGGGAGCATTTGCCCAGGCTAAAGCCGTGTTGATTGATCAAAGCAAACATTTTATTATTAAATCGCCGCATCCGTCGCCATTCTCGGCCGACCGGGGATTTTTTGGATCGAGACCATTTTCAAAAACCAATGAGATTTTGATAAAAGAGGGGAAGACGCCAATTGACTGGCAAATTCGTTAGCCCCCTAACCCCCTGAAGGGGGAACTTTTGATTGGCAAAATTGAATTTATGAAATGATCTTATAACTCCCCTTTAGGGACTGGGGGTTAATACTCCAGCGGCACTATCGGCTCCTTTTTGCTTGTTGACATAATCATCATAGTTTGGAAAGTTTTTACCACGCTTATACGGCTTATTTTTTCCATGATGAGTTGTTCGTACGATTTTATATCGCGGACATAAACTTTCAATAGGAAGTCGCATTGGCCGGTTACGTGATGGCATTCGGTAACTTCTTTGATGTTTTGTATTTCTTCCAAAAATTTCTGGATAGTGTCTTTTTGATGAAAATCCAGGGAAATCTGGATAAATGTTTTTATGCCCAGTCCCAATTTTTCTTCGTCGACCAGGGCGTGGTAACTTTTGATATACTCGGCATGTTCAAGCTTGCGTACGCGTTCCAATGTGGGCGCAGGCGAAAGCCCTATTTCGTTTGAAAGTTGCAGGTTGGTGATTCTTCCGTTCTCTTGCAGAATCTTAAGGATATGGAGGTCTATTTTGTCTAATTCGGCAGCCATGATACAGCAAAGATATAATTTTAGTTAATTTACCAAATAAAATTTCTTAATAAACTACTTTAACAGAAATAAATTTCTTGGCGACGCATGTATGATGGCTTTATCCATAGCGATGGGTTTAAAACGTTGAATGGTCGAAACCTCATCAACGCATGGCGCCGAGTTTACTCACCCGATCTGCGCTTCGCTGGATCACCCTACAGCGAGCTGTAAAGAGGGTAACTGCATATGTTATCAATGTTTCGAACACTCGAAGTTTAAAGCCAATAGCTATAAAGAATATTATTTATTTAATAAATTTAGACAAGTCTAAATTTATTATTAGGTTTGTAGAAATGAATACTTTAGCAGAGGAGAACTATCTAAAATCCATTTATCACCTGTCGCTGAATGCGGAGAATGTAAGCACGAACCAGCTTGCGGCATTTATAAACACCAAAGCGTCATCGGTGACGGATATGCTTAAAAAGCTTTCGGATAAGGATCTTATTAACTACACCCCGTACCAGGGTGTTACACTGACTGCCGCGGGTGAGAAAATCGCGGTAAACATTATCAGAAAACACCGGTTGTGGGAATATTTTTTGGTGGAAAAGCTGGATTTTAAATGGGACGAGGTGCATGAAATGGCTGAAGAAATGGAACACATATCTTCGAATGAGTTGATTGACCGGCTGGACAAATTTATGGGCTATCCAAAATACGACCCGCATGGCGATCCGATACCCGACTGCAACGGGCTGTTTAAGGTACATAACCTTAAACCGGTTTCGGCAATTAGCGTTAACGAAAGTGGTGTTATTTGCGGCGTGCGCAACCATTCCACACCGTTTTTGCAATACCTTGAAAAGCAGGCGCTCACCATCGGAAAAAAGATCACTGTTTCAGAAATAATTGACTTTGATCATTCAGTGATATTACAAAGCGAGGGTAAACAATTACAAATAAGCCGCGAAGTGGCTAACAATTTATTAATCGGCGTATGAGTAATAACAATACCCCATCGTTAAGCAATGTCCACAGTTCCATCAGCACCGCAAACAAAATAGGCTGGCGCAGGATACTGGCTTTTATAGGTCCCGCCTACCTGGTAAGTGTTGGGTATATGGACCCTGGCAACTGGGCCACTGATATTGCCGGCGGCAGCGCCTTTGGTTACCGCTTAATTTGGATATTATTCGCCTCGAACCTGATTGCCTTATTACTGCAATCGTTAAGTGCAAGACTGGGCATTGTACGCGGCCTTGACCTGGCCCAGGCCTCGAAGAACGCCTATCCAAGACTTGTAAATTTTTGCCTTTACATCCTTGCGCAAATAGCCATTATAGCCTGCGACCTTGCTGAGGTTATCGGCATGGCTATCGGTTTGCAGTTGCTGTTCCACCTTCCGTTGCTATGGGGTGTATCGCTTACGCTGACAGATACCGTGCTGATGCTGTTTTTAATGAACAAGGGGATGCGCAAGCTGGAAATATTTATCATGTCGATGATATTTATTATGGGTATGTCCTTTTTGATTGAGATGTTTATTGTGAGTCCGGATGTAGTGGAAATTGCGAAAGGTTTTATCCCCAATAATTTATTCAAAAAGGATTTGGTGAGCCAAAATATGCTGTATATAGCCATTGGCATCATCGGGGCAACAGTAATGCCGCATAACCTATACCTGCACTCTTCGCTGGTGCAAACCCGGCAAATTACCCGCAACGATGCCGGGATAAAGTCGGCTATAAAATTTAACCTGTTTGATACGCTTATAGCTTTAAACCTGGCATTTGTTGTGAACGCTGCTATACTGATATTGGCGGCGGGCGCATTTTTTAAACACGGATATTTCCAGGTTGCCGAAATAAAGGATGCTTATAAACTGCTGGCTCATCTTTTTGGTAAACTTGCCCCTACCCTATTTGCCGTAGCTTTAATAGCCTCGGGCCAAAGCTCGACCATTACCGGCACACTTGCCGGGCAAATAGTTATGGAGGGACATATCAACCTGCGTATTGAACCCTGGCTGCGCCGCTTATTAACGCGCTTGCTGGCTATCGTTCCGGCCATATTTACCATTCTTTATTTTGGTGAAAACGGGCTTGGGAAACTTATCATTTTAAGCCAGGTAGTATTGAGCATGCAATTGGGTTTTGCCGTGATCCCGCTTATTCATTTTACATCAAACCGGAAACGGATGGGTAAATTTGCGATCAGCTTAAAAGTAAAAGTAGTTGCCTGGTTAAGTGCGCTGCTGATTTTAGCTTTAAATGCAAAACTGATTGTGGACCAAATTGCCGACTGGATAAAAGAATATCCGTCGGCAACTTTATGGATATACGGACTGGTGACACCCATAGTGGCTGCGGTAGCCCTGCTATTATTGTATGTATTCCTCAGGCCGATTCTATTTAAACACCGGGATATGCCATCGCGTGTGCCCCATGGTTTGGCTACGGTTATTCACGAATTGAAACCTCTTGTTTATAAGCACATCGGGATATCTATCGACTTTTCGAAAAACGACCGGGATTGCATCAGGCATGCCATTATGCAAGGCGGAAAAGAGGCTGCTTACACGCTTATTCACATTGTTGAAACCGCGGGTGCGCGCTACTACGGAACAGAAGTGATGGACCACGAAACGCAAAGCGATGCCAATAACCTGGAAAAATATGCGGATGCAATGAAAAATCTTGGCTATAGTGCGAATGCGCATATGGGGTTTGGGAGGGCGGCAAGCGCAATAGCAAAAATTGTTATTGATGATAAGATCGATTTTTTAGTAATGGGCTCGCACGGGCACAAAGTGCTTAAAGACCTTATTTATGGGACGACAGTTGACTCAGTGCGGCATAAAGTAAACATACCGGTGCTTGTGGTAAAACCCCAGCACAAATAATTCGCAGCAAAAAAAACAAACGCTTTAATATGCTCAATCCGTGCTAATTTAATTCGTGTAAATTCGTGCAATTTAAATTCGTGTAAATTCGTGCCTGTTAAATTCGCATATTTGCGGCAGATGGAACAGCATATCTACATAAAGAACAAAAAAGCGTATTTTGAATATCATATACTGGATAAATACATTGCCGGGATAAAATTGCTGGGTACCGAAATAAAATCCATCCGCGAAGGCAAAGCCAATTTGAACGACGCCTTTTGCACTTTTATAAGCGACCAGCTTTATGTGCGCAACCTGCATATTGCCGAATACAGTTACGGCTCCTTTTATAACCACGAAGCCAAACGCGACCGGATTTTACTCCTTAACAAAAAAGAGTTAAAAAAAATCCAGACCCGCAGTGAAGAAAAAGGGTTGACCATTGTGCCGCTTGCCCTTTTTATCAGCGAACGCGGGTTTGCAAAGCTTGAAATTGGGCTTGCGCAGGGTAAAAAGACTTTTGATAAACGTGAAACGATGAAGGAAAGGGACACGAAAGTGGAAATGGATAGAGCGATGAAACGATAGTCCTACAGCCCCCTTACCCCCTAAAGGGGGAATTGAAAAGATATGGCCTAAATTTCTATATTTGATAGCATTAATCTCGATATTATCATGAAAACATTGAAAAAATATAAACCGCAAATGATTAAGATTGGTCCGTGGGAGCAAATTGAGGCGCACTACATGAGTTTAATTTCTTACGGTTGGAAACTTGAAAGTATGGTATCGCTTATTAGGTTTATTCGGAATAATGGCCTCGATAAAAGATTATTTGCTTATACCTCTTTGGACAAGTTAGTCGTTACAATATACGATCCTGCAGAAAGTAATAGAGAGACATTAAATATTCAATTTGACAGGAATAATAAAAAATGGCATTTTGAATATTCTCCCAAGCCATTTGAACCTGTGGAAATGGAAAGATATTATCCGGAAGAAGACGGCATCAAAAAATTCTGCCAGTTTATTGAATGGCTTAAGTGGTGAAAATTTTTCTTTCAATACCGAACATCAACGATTCCACGCTTGCTCGCCAACCAACGGCACAAATCTGAAAGTATCCAGAATTGTTTTTTCATAATCATTTTCACCAACCTTCAGTACTGTGACCATTTTTTGGGTGCTTTGGTCGCCAACGGGTATTACTAAAATGCCGCCGATCTTCAATTGCTTTAATAATTCATCCGGAACGGTTGGAGCGCCTGCGGTAACGATTATTTTATCATAAGGTGCGTGCCTGGGAATGCCCCTGGAGCCATCCCCGAGAAAAAACCTTGGCCGGTACCCGATGAGCGGCAAAACGTGTTTTGTATGGTTGTACAGCTTTTCCTGCCGCTCGATGGTAAAAACTTTGGCTCCAAGTTCGACCAGTATGCAGGCCTGGTAGCCGCTGCCGGTACCGATTTCGAGCACCTTATCCCCTTTTTGAATATGTAAAAGCTGTGTTTGATAGGCAACTGTATAAGGCTGCGAAATGGTTTGCCCCTCGCCTATCGGGAAGGCAATATCTTTGTATGCCTGGTTCCAGAAAGTTTCATCGAAAAAATAATGGCGCGGCATTTTGCCTATGGCTTTGAGCACATTTTCGTCTTCAATACCTTTTTTCTTTAACTCTTCAACCAGTTGTTTGCGCGCGCCTTGTTCGCGGTAATTATCGATGTACCTATGTGCCATTGTGGGGGCTAAGTTAGCGTGAATTTGATTACAGATTAAAACTGATTTAGCTGATTACACAGATAATGTATCTTCACTATAAAAATTAATCACAGATTTCAGCTGATTTATCTGATTATGGATAATATATCTTCAAAATAAAAATCAATCACAGATTTCAGCTGATTTATCTGATTACACAGATAATGTATCTTCGATATAAAAATCAATCACAGATTTTTAGCTGAGTTAGCTGATTGCACAGATAAAAATGTAAAAATCGATTTTTTTAAATAAAAATCTGCGTAGTCAGATAAATCAGCAAAAATCTGTGATCAAAATTGATGGGATAATCAATCATCGGTGCAGGTATCAATCTAATAGGGATCTACATCCGGCTGCACTATGCTTCCTTTGCTTAGTTTTGTTGTTTGAAACTGTGTTATCACATCCCTGATGATAGTTTTGGCTTTATTTACCGATACGAGGTCTTTCTCAAATTTCAGCATGATGGTTTTTATGTAGTAGTTCCGTATTCGGCCTACCAGGGGAAACTCGGGGCCGATCACCCTGTCACCGAAATGTTTGCGCAACTCGTTTGCAAGGTAAGCTGCCTGGTTGTTTACCATTTCGGGATCCTTGTGCTTTACATCCAGGTTTATGATGCGATAGAAGGGCGGGTATTTAAAGCTCCTCCGTTCTTCCATTTCGGTGAAGTAGAGGTCATTATAGTTATTTTCAATTACTTGTTTGATGACACGATGGTTGGGATCGTAAGTTTGTATCACTACCTTGCCCTGCTTGTCGCGGCGGCCAGCCCTTCCGCTTACCTGGGCCAGCATCTGATAGCTGCGTTCATTGGCGCGGTAGTCCGGGAATCTTAGCAAACTATCGGCATTAATGATACCTATTACTGTTACGCCCGAAAAATCCAGGCCTTTGGCCACCATTTGCGTCCCGATGAGGATGTCAATTTTTTTCTCATCAAGATCATTCAGCAAGTTTTGCAGCGAATTGCGGGAGCGTGTGGTATCAAGGTCCATACGCGCTATCCTTGCATCAGGTAATAGCAATGCCAGTTCGTCCTCCACTTTCTCGGTGCCAAATCCCTTGTATTCGAGGTGGGTTGACCCGCAGGCGGGGCAAATTTGGGGGGCATCTTCCTTATAGCCACAATAATGGCAATGCAGCTTGCCGCTGCTTTTGTGGTATGTTAGGCTGACATCGCAATTGATACATTTTGGCGTATAGGCGCATATTTTACACATGAGCAAAGGTGCATATCCCCGGCGGTTTTGGAATAATATAACCTGTTCTTTGTTTATCAACGCCTGTTTTATATCCTCCATCAGCACGCTCGTAAAGTGCGATTGGATGGTTTTTTTCTTTGTTTCATCGGTGATGCTCACCACTTGTATTTCGGGCAGCTTTACGCCTCCATACCGTTCTGTAAGCTCAGCCATGCCATATTTGTGGATACGGGCATTGTAATAACTTTCAAACGACGGCGTAGCAGACCCGAGCAAAACCCTGGCCTTATACATGTTTGCAAGGAAGATGGCTGCATCGCGGGCATTGTAGCGGGGTGCAGGATCGTACTGCTTGTATGAGGTTTCGTGTTCCTCGTCAACAATGATCAAGCCCAAATCATTAAAAGGCAAAAACACCGACGAGCGTGCGCCTAAAACAACCTTATATTCATTATTCAGCACTTTTCGCCAAACCTCAACACGCTCACTATCATTAAAGCGTGAATGATAAATGCCGATATTAGCGCCGAAGTACATCCTGAGCCGCTCGATAATATGTGTGGTAAGCGCAATTTCGGGCAGCAGGTAAAGCACTTGACGGCCGGCACCGATCATTTCTTCGATCAGCCTGATATAGACTTGTGTTTTACCGGATGAAGTTACCCCATGCAAAAGCGTTACATCTTTTTGCACGAACTCTTCACGTATACGCTGAAGTACTTGTTGTTGCTGTTCACTTAAATCAAAAGTATTAAACTCCTCTTCTTCTTCGTAATTCAAACGGCTTACATTTTTTTCTTCGGCAATAAACACCTCTTTTTCGACCAGGGATTTAATGCTCGCGGCCCCAGCCCCGCTTTCTTCAATAAGTTCGTTCCGGGATATGCTTTTTTGATGGCGTGATAGTTTTATATAAGCTAAAACGGCATCGGCTTGCTTGGGCGCGCGTTTCTCGAGGATGTTAAAAAGTTCCCTTAAATTTTCCTGGTTGTGGTAAATAGGGTTCAGCGTAATAAAAGTACGTGTCCTCGGCTTGTACCTGTCATTGACCTCTTCGGAAATATTGATAATGTTTTTTTCGAACAGCAGTTTAAGGATAGGCATTACCGTTTTCTGCCCTAAAAGCTTTGCGATATCGCTGACGGTTAATTCGGGTTTGATATCGAGGGCCTCGACGATCAAAAACTCTTTATCGTGCAGGGCGGTCTTGTCATACTCAAAACCTTTGTTTATCATTATCCGGGTTTCGCTGGCAAGTTTAAGCGCCGATGGAAGGGCGGCATTCATTACTTCACCAAGGGTACACATATAATATTCAGCAAGCCAATGCCAAAACTGTAATTGGTGGTTAGTGACCAGCGGGGTATCATCCAATAAATCAATGATATATTTTGCCTCGTATTTTTCGGGCGGTGTTTTGTTTATTGAGGCAATAATAGCCGTATACAGCTTACTTTTCCCGAATTGCACCACCACCCTTTTCCCAACCATTACCGAACTATTCATTCCGAACGGAACGCGGTAAGTATAGTTTTTGGCTATTGCCAAAGGCAATATTACCTCAACAAAAAGGGTTTCGCGGTCAGTATGCTGTACTTCGGCAAATTCTAACATTAATTTATTATTAAGTGTTTTATCTGTACTTAAATGGCCTTCAGGAGTTTGCAGGGCTAAGTTTATCGGAAAACGCCGCTACTGCAAGCGTTATCCAGGCTCCTATAAATAATAATCCTCCCACCGGGGTAACCGGGCCCAAAAAAGTAAGCCAGGTCCATCCAAGTGCGTCCCGGCACGCAAGCAGGTACAGCGATCCGCAGAAAAATAGTATCCCAAATGTAAAAAGGTAATAGCAGTTATTAATAAGCCTGGTTTTATAACGGGTAGCCGTTGACAAATATAGCAACGCAAAAACATGATAGAATTGGTATTGCACGGCTGTATGCCATACTTCCATATTTTTAGGAGATAGCGTCCCCTCTAATCCATGTGCGCCGAAGGCGCCTGCTATTACCGCCAATGCCCCTAATACTGATGCTGTAATTATTATTCGCCTTTTCATTAAATCATAAAATGCTAAGGTAGTGATTTTAGAGATTAGAGATTGGAGGTTAGAGAATAGAGATTAGTTTTTTATCGAGTTTGTACGCCTGGAGATTAGACATTAGTTTTTTCGAAGCTGTTTCGACAATAAGCTATTGAACCAACGAACTAATGAGCCGAATGAACTAATGAAGCACCCAAAATTAAACTATCTTTGTATAGCGGGCATCAATGAAAAAACAGATCACTATCACCTTAATTTTATTAATAGCTACTGCGTTTATTACGGTAGTCTATTTTAAAAATTTAAACCCGCCCGGCACGCGTACTAACAGGATTATGAATGTGATTCCGGATGACGCGGTGCTGATTTTTGAATTTAATAACGACCAGGGGTTTTACGATATTTTTACAAACAACAAATTACTTATTGCGCTTACCGGAAAACAGGAAGTTGGTGAACTGGATACTTTAAGAAGGGCATTGTTATTAAACCCGACACTACAACGCTTTTTTACCGGGCAAAACATGTATGTCTCTGTCCATCCGTCGAAAATAAATACGACCGACCTTTTGCTTACTATTTCTGCGGCGGATGGCTTTGAGCCGGCAGCAATCAATGATTTAGATAAGCAGCCAAACAACGGCTTATTGGTTACCCCGCTCCGCACAAGTAATGGCGGCCGGGGTTTTAACATTTTTATTGCGGCATTAAAGAAACGGTTTTATGTGATCAGTAACGCTGAGCATACTTATTCGGGCAGTTTTTCGAAGGAACTTGTCGACCAAAGTGCCGTCTACAAAAACAAGAAGGGTAAAACTTCATTTGTTTTACTCCCCGAACAGCAAAATGCCAATTCGCTGGCTAACCTTTATGTAAACTACAGTCAGCTTACACCATTATTTAACCAGCTTTTTGAAAATAGAAACACCGATATTTTCAAAAACTTCAGGCTGCTGGCTGGCCTTGCCACTTTAAGCCTGAATTATAAAACCGATGCTTTAATGTTTAACGGATCAACAACCCTTCAGTTAAACGGGCCCGTCAGCTATTTAAACCTGTTTGCCACCCAGCAGCCGGTTGTCAATCATTTAAAAGATATCTTCCCTTCGACAACGGCCTACAGCGCTGATTTCTCAGTTTCGAACCAGCGAAAATTTGGAGCCGACCTGGCAAAATGGTATGTAACGGCAGGATTTAAGAAAGAAAAAGAAGACCTGTTTAATAAAGTAGCAAGCGAGACCGGCATTAACTTACAAAATGATTTTAATAATTTGCTGGGTAATGAATTCGCGATTGTCACCACCCGTTATTTCGAGAAATTTGCTATAATATCTGTAACAGACGGATCGAGGCTTAAATTATTAATGACGAACATCAGCAAAATGACCGACGAAAACAAAGGGCAGATTATTTATGATAAAATACCATTTTTTTTATTAGGCGACTCGTTTGGCATCTTTAAACACCCTTATTTTTTGATAATGGACAATTATTTAATATTAGCCAATAGTTCAAACGAACTGGCTAGCTATTACGACAGTTATATTAACCGAAAGTTTTTAAGCAAAAATGATCAGTACAACCAGTTCGACAACCTTTTGGCGGTAAGGAGCAATGTCGCTTTTTTTCTTAATTTTAAAAATGCAGAACCAATATTTAAAAGAGACTTGAAACCAGACATTTATAATGTTTTTACAACAAATATACCCGGATGGAGCGACTTTTATGCGGCATCGTGGCAATTTACAGCAGCCGATAAAAATTTTTACACAAATTTTTGCATGAGGCTAAATACGGATACTACAGTAGCCAGAAATTAAAATAAATCAACTGCACAAAACTATACTGAAAAAATTTCGTTAAAAAGGTCGAGTAGTATTATTTTTCCTTTATCGATTTTGAATTTTATCTTTAGGACGGATATAAAAAGACCAGGCATCGCGAGCATATATGAAGAAAATTTTACTTGTTTTACCCCTATTAGTTCTTTCAGCTAAAATTTTTGCGCAGCAATTTTCCCAGTACAATACGGGAACGTTATACGATGCATTTGAAAACCCTTCGCAAAGGGCTTTCATTCCTGATAGCAGTAAAACATATGCTACAAATTTCCTGATCCCTAATCTTAATTTCAACTTCTTTCTCAGCGGCGATGCGCAAGCGACATTAAAAAACCGGGTATTCCTTAATAAGTACACCAATTCGGCATTGGTAGTGAACCAGGGCAGGCTTAACATGTCAAACTTTAATGCCAACGTTTATTTCCTGATGTTCAGGATGTTTAAAAGTCTTAACGGAGATGAGGAGATGGGCTTTTCGTGGCAGGGAAAAGCCGAAGGCCACGCGATATTCACTGATGACTCATTTGCCGCGCTTAACGGCACACAAAGTTTTACAAGCGGCACGCCCTATAACAATATTTTTAACGATAGCTATTATTTTCAAACTTATCATCAATTCAGCTTTACTTATCGCGAAAAATTTAATAAGCAATTGGCCTTCGGCTTTAAATTCAGCGCATTACTTGGTATACAGTACCAAAAATTAACCGTTACAAATTCAAATGCGGTTTACGATAATGCAAAGGACACAATTGGATTAGGACTGGCCGGTAAATATTATCAAAGCTTTGTACCAGGCCATTTTATTTCGCGGGATTATTTACCAACTCTGCGTAATCCGGGCGCATCAATTTCGATGGGCGCAACTTACAGAACAGAAGACAGTTATATTATACAAGGAAATATAAAAGACCTTGGGTTTATACATTGGAGCCCTCACTCACAAATCTACAATTTTGATAATAACGCGGTTATACAAGGTTTAACAACATCCCAAAGGGAGGATAGCGTTTACAACAAGTTATACCATATACTTCATAATAGCGCTACAACCGGATCGTTTACAACACCCATAGATGGCAGAGCCGAATTAAGCATAAACAAGAGTTTTTGGATAGACGATGATCACCTATTCAAATACTCACCAACACTGGTTGCATCAAAAGAGTTATTTTACCCTGGTTTTATCGGGGCTTTAGTTAATCCGGTTCAATATGAAAAGTATATTTTAACGCTCACCGCTACTTACGACGATTTGAAAACATTCAATTTAGGTGCGCAATTTATGATGAAAACACCCAATTGGGAGTGGTTTATCGGCAGTGATAAGCTGGCTCAAAGTGTGAGCCTATTATCTGATGCGCTCAATAAAAACTCGCCGGGTATTAATCAAAACAGTGCGTACACGGGCGCGAGTTTCTTTATTGGCTTTTCGATCAAATTCGGGCCGATAGTTGAGCACCCGATGAATGCCAGCACCATTCCGACAGGGGAAAAAGGTTTTTTGGGCAGATTGTGGGGCAGGTTATTTAAAACCAACAATTGAGCCGGATTTCGGAATTCGGATTTTCGATGTCGGAAGTGGTTTGAATTCGGAATGCCGATTGCGGAAGTGATTGATTTCGAATTCAACTTCCAAACTTTTAAATCCGAAATCGAAAATCCGAAATCCGAAATTATTTCTTCCTTCCTGCGATGAAATCCTTGAGGTAATATGGTTCAAAGTAACCGACGTTTTCAAAGGCCTTATTTTTAAATTTTTCAGCGGCTTTTTTAGTAAGGTCGACGGCCGAATTGACAAAGTCCGGGAAAAATATGGCATTTGGGTTTTCGCTTAATACCGACCGGCATTTTTCGGCGCCATCGCCAAAAAACAATATTTTTTTGTTTGCCAGTAAATCGCTAAAACTATTTTCATCAATAATCTCGGCCGAGGTCGGGATTATTTGATTGCCATTTGCATTAAAAACTGCGGTAAAAACCTCCATGCGCCTGGCATCTATCATAGGACATAACAATAGTTCAGATCCGGGAGTATAGCCATCTCTTTTTGTTATTCCACAGGCCATAACAGCTAAGGTTTCGATAGCGATAAGTGGTTTATCGAGCGCGAAGCACAAACCTTTAGCAGTTGACACGCCGATGCGTAATCCCGTATACGAACCAGGACCGCTGCTAACGGCTATGGCATCCAAATCATTGTATGCGAACCCTGCCGCTGCAATTACTTCATCGATGAACAAAGTAATTACTTCTGCGTGTACATTACGTTCATTGACCTGCTTAAAGCCCAACACAGTCCCGTCTCTCGCTAAAGCGACAGAGCAGGAGGCAGTGGCAGTTTCAATTTGTAGTATCAGACTCATTGTCGTAATTGGTACTCTTTAAATTATTCTGTAGTCTTAAGCCTAAAGTCTTGAGTCTTAAGTAAAAAAGTAAACCGCGCTTTTGACTTCAGGCTTTAGACTCAAGACTTAGGACTAAGGACTTAGGACTAAGGAACCGGATCATGCCCGTGGCCGCCCCATGGGTTGCAACTGGCAATGCGTTTCAAGGTTAACCATCCGCCTTTAAAGGCCCCGTATTTTTTTATTGCCTCGACCCCATATTGCGAACAAGTTGGCGTATACCTGCATGACGCTCCCGTGAGCGGCGAGATAAAATACTGGTATATCCTGATCAGAATAACAAAAATAAATCCTATCGCCGTTTTTAATATGTTGCCGATGGTTCTCATTTTGTTAGTTCGGCGCCCAGTTGTGCGAACAGCTTCAGCATCTTTTTCTCGGTAAACGCGTATGGACTAATCTCTTTACCGATATAGCCTAACGAAAGCAGTATTTTTTTATCGCCGCTATTTAGTATATCGTACAAATGTTTTTGCTTGTGCAACCTGTACGCTTCGCGCATGCGCCGTTTTATTAAATTACGGTCGACAGCGCGTTTGAAACGCTTTTTTGAAACGATGAGCAAAATTTGTACGGGATACTCCAGCGGTTCGTCGGTAAACAGCCACGAAGCTTTAAAGGGGTAACATAAAAAAGAAGAACCGTTATGAAAAAGCGCATCAATAAGCTTTTTATTACATAACCGTTCTTCTTTTTTAAAAGTATACATTGCGTTGCTATTCTGAACCGAAATTAAGGTAATAAGCGGTTCAAGCCCCGTTTTGGAGAAAGCAACCAGCCTTATGCTTTGTGACTGCGCTCGTCGGACACTGACAATTTTTTCCTGCCTTTGGCTCTTCTTGCTGCTAATATTCTTCTGCCGTTGGCAGTTGACATGCGCTCACGGAAACCGTGTTTATTTCTTCTTTTCCTTTGTGAGGGCTGAAACGTTCTTTTCATGGCTATTTTAGTCTATTCGTCGTTTTTAAAACAAGAGCGCAAATGTAGTGTTATTTTTTTTCTTTTCAAATATTTTATTGGTCATTGGGTCATTGGGTCATTGGGTCATTGGGTCATTGGGTCATTGGGTCATTGGTCATTGGTCATTGGTCTGCTTCGTTACCTGGTGGTTTTTGGAAGTAT
>Ga0206855_10099_pt1 | contig 16384 bp, 11 predicted proteins | sample Alteio_BWOrgCont_51_FD_152637 | JGI IMG/M metagenome (GOLD analysis project Ga0206855, IMG submission 152637) | Enriched cells from forest soil in Barre Woods Harvard Forest LTER site, Petersham, Massachusetts, United States -... | ecosystem: Environmental > Terrestrial > Soil > Temperate forest >...
CTAAAATTCTGGAAGCTTATGGAATTTTCCAACAACACTATCGCGTCCATTGCGCCGACTTTACCAAGCCCTTTCCCGGAACTTTTAAGTTGTTGGATGTTTTAAAAAAAAAGAACGTGAAGATGGGGGTGGTGTCGAACAAACCCCAGGAATTTACTACCTCGGTTTTAGAAAAATTGAACCTGGCGTCTTATTTCGGCGTGGCCTTTGGTCCCGAAGCTACCGCCAACCGCAAACCCCATCCCGAACCGTTGTTGGTAGCCTGTCAAAAACTCGGAGCTAAACCGGAAGAAACTATCATGATTGGCGATTCGATAGTGGACATCCAGGCAGCTCAAGCCGCCAAAATAAGAGTCGCTGTTTTGACCCACGGCTATGGCACTCGGGAAGTTTTAAACGCCGCTAACCCTGACTGGATGGTCGATTCGCTTCAGGAACTGATCCCGATTTTAGTCTGAGCTTTGGCCGCCTCCCAACCCAGCATGGCCTTTTTACGCGAAGAGCCCCAGCGATAATCCCCCAAAATTCCCGTTTCCCGAATCACCCGGTGACAGGGTATTAAATAAGCAACTGAGTTTTGACCTATGGCAGTTCCTACCGCTCTGGAAGCCTTTGGCTTTTTGATGGCCTGGGCTACATCCTGGTAAGACTGGACAAACCCAGTGGGAATTTTCAATAGCGCTTCCCAAACCTTGATTTGAAACTCCGTACCCTTGAGAAGAACTTTAACTTCTTCTTTTCGAGACCCTATTCTGAAAATTTGATGAATTATTTTTATCGTGCTGGCAGGTTTTTTTATCCATTCGGCCTGTGACCATTGATCTTTAAATTCAGCTAATACTTTTTTGGGATTTTCAGTGAAAGAAAGACCACAGATGCCCCTCGGAGTTACTGCCACTAGAATATTTCCAAAAGGCGTGGGATGAACACCCCATTCAATCTTCATCCCTTTTCCCTTGGCTTTAACTTCGCCGGGAGTCATGGCTTCGACCGAAACCATTAAATCATGCAGACGCCCCGGCCCCGAAAGCCCCGCGTCATAAGCCGCCTCCAGTACGCTTCGGGATTCCAAAAGCCGCTGTTTAGCATGCCTAGCCGTTAAATATTGAATAAATTGTTTCGGACTGACCCCCGCCCATTTTTGAAATAGTCTCTGGAAATGAAATTGACTTAAATTGACCAAACGAGCCATTTCTTCCAGGGCGGGCTGTTCCTGAAAATGCTTTTCTAAATAGCGGATGGTTTTTTCAATGCGGTCGTAATCGTTCACAATGCCTTCTCGTTTACTTGTTTGAAGAAATATAGAAGTGTGAAGGCGAACAAACCACCCGTTTCTTGCGATTGACTTGATTAATTTTTAAGAAAATCGAGATTTAAAGCACAGGCCAAATCCAAAAAACCAATCCGACGATGGCAATGAAAGCGCCGCTGAAGACTTCGCCGTATTTTTCAAAGGTTCCGAATTTAACATTTTGCAATCCAGCCGTCGAGAGCGTGCAGAGCACCACATAGGTCGCGATGGTACTGATACCGAAAACCACCGACATGATCACGATCAGGCCGACCCCATATTTCCCCGCGGCGAAGAAAGCGGGAATGCCTTCAACCATGGGTGAAGAGCCAAGTATCAGGATAAGAACGGTTCGATTTTTTATTTTAACCGGGTGATCGTGTGTATGGGAATGGTCGTGATGGTGTTCCTCATGCCCGTGATCATGCGGATGGCCCTGGCTGTGACTATGCCCGTGGCCTCCCTCGCGCGTTTCCAGCCAGGATGAAACGGCAATCCAAAACCCGAACGCCATCAGCGCGAAACTGGATGCCAAATCCACCAGATGGCCAAAGTAGGTCGCCACAGCCACTCCCGCGAACCAGACCACTAAAGCGATGGCCAGGGTAGAGAGAACGTGGCCTATACCGGCCTTGATGGCGGCGCTGATAGTTTCAGCTTTGGTCCAACCCCTTTGCCGCGCGATTAAAGTGATCGGCACCCAATGGTCCGGAACTATCGTGTGTAAAATACCCACTACTGCCACCGCCCCAACGAGCAGTAATTGCGCGTTATAGTCCATTCAGTTTTCCTTCTGTTAGTTATATTTCGAAATGAGCCCGGCCCGACACAATGCCCACTGGGCCGCGGACTTGATTATAAGCAGGGTTTTCAATGCCTTGAAAGTCCAGGGTTAAACCGATGGTCTTTGTCGGTTTATAAAGATAATAGAGTTCGAACAATTGTTCCGGCGCGTAACTAAGCGCCCCGTCGCCAATGCTAAAATCATAACCGCCCGCAGCTAAATAAGCCTGATGGACGCTCGATAAGCCGCTGGCCGCGATACCCAATCCGATCTGATCATCGGGCCTTCCCCATCCACCACCCTTGAGAGACATCCCCAGCGAAGCATTTTGATCTACCGCTACAAACATCCAGGTTTGGGTTTGACCGTCGTTCCATCCTAATCGTCCGAAAAGACCCAAATCAGTGTTGAGCGCCTGTTCCCACCCCAATCCAAAACCGTATTTAATCCGGTATTCCTGAGTTTGAAAAACATCTGGGTTGATCGGAGAAAGATTTAACGCGTCCTGATACCCCCCCATATCCGCATGGTTCATATAAGCCAAAAAACGGACTTTTCCCGCGTTATTATCGCTTCCATAACGCCATTCGATTTCGGCGTTTTCAGAATGGGCTTGGGACAAATTCCAATCATAATTGGGGCCATTCGCTTCAGTTGAAACCAAAGCCTCGGCGAAACGAACCGCCCAGCTTTTCTGATTCAATTCGGCATAGACAGCAAAAGTATACCCATGGGTATCCGCGGCGTAATCCCAGGCGGTATTTTCAATAAAAGCCACATTCATAAATTGATTGCGCGCATCATGGGCGTAGGCGTTATTGTCAAAAAAGTCCGGCAGGCTGAATTTGCCCGCGATAACCGTGAGGCGGGAAATATCCTCTTGAACCCTCAATTGATTCTGGTCATCGTCCATCTTTTCCTGTTCCCCGCCTAAACCAAAAACCTGCTGAAAATAAACTCGGGCCGGGTTGAAGACAGGGTTTGCGGTTCCCACTTTTGAAATTTCTCCGTTCGATAAATCACCAAGACCGGCTACACCGCTTAAACCCGTACCGGCGGGAACTTCCGGATCAAAATAAAAAAAACCTCCTTCCCAAACTTTAATACCCAAAAAAGCGGTGGCCGTAAAAGAAGTCGCCAATTCAGGCCCGGGATTCAAGCTTTCTGTTCCCGTATAAGCCGCGGGAAAAGAACCGTGATATTGGGGCAATATCGTCGTTTGAAAATGAAGGTTCCAGTCTTGAGGCGTAAAAGTGTCGCTGCTTGTCGTGTCGTCAGCCAAAACGGTTCGCATCGAGAAAACACACAAAAGAAAAACACTTAACTTCAAAGCGGTGGAATAATTTGATTTTATATAAAACATGACTCTCCTTTTTTAAGAAGTCTTAAGATCACCGAAATGGATCGCTTCAATTGTTAATTGGGCGTAAAACTTTCAGAGAAAAATGATCCGTTTTTATTTATTTGAGATAGGTATTCACAATATCCATGAGTTGTTCCGCCGCTTCGACTTGGTCGGTCGAGTGTTTTTTCTTTGGGTCTAAAACGTGAAAAAGAATATGTTCTTCTACCAATTCGGACATAAGTCCGTTGAGAGCCCCCCTGCAGGCGGCTAAATGCTGAAGGATTGAGGCGCATTCCACGTCATTTTGAATGGCCTTTTCAATGGCCTTTACTTGTCCCGCAATCCGGCGAGTTCTTAAAACCAACTTGTCTTTCGAATGGGTTGTATGCATTTCTTTTCCTTTCAAAATTCAATCCACATATACCATACCCCTTATAGGTATATCAAGAATCGGGTCTGTAAATTCTCAATTGAAAGAAAGTAGCCGGGCAGAATTATATTTCGCGGATTATTTCTATCGACCCGAACTGGGTCCGTTCTGACTTCGCGACCGATTTGAGGCTTGGTATTTCGACAATCTTTAATTTCAGCTCTTTTTGAGGAAGAAAAATTTCGAGGGTTTCTCCTGCCAATATTTCCTGGGAGGGTTTTATCGCTTTCCCTCCCAGAAAAACCTTGCCTTGATCGCACAAACGTTTGGCCAACATGCGGGTCTTGGTGACACCCATTAACTTGAGATAAAGATCCACTCGCATGACTTTTATCTCACTGAGACGATTTGGAATCATCCTTACCTAAGAAGAATCTTAAGCCCGCCTTCACCACAATGCCGCTAAAGTCCACTGTCCCGCTGGTACCGTTTGAATTGGTCACGGGCGAAGATAAAAGGGCAGAATTACTACTGGTCACCGAATTAAAGCTTAACAAGCGGTAATCCACTCCAAAATCCAAGGCGCTGCTTTTTTGCGCATCCAAAAGAAATTCCAAGCCCACTCCCGCTTCGCCTCCAAGATTGGTGGCTGAAAGGTTGGTGAATAACGGAGGTGTGGGGCCCGCGATTGTCACGCTGGAGTCAAGAAGGGTATAAAGCCCTCCGCTGGCGTTCAAAACAAAGTTTGTACTCTCATCTAGGGGAATCAAGACTTTAAGACCTAACCCGATTCCCGCCGCAGTTGAATTCCATTGTTCAATTCCGTAATCACTGCTGTTAGAACCATAACTTTGGGTCGCGGTTACAGATTCGGAGAACTTCCGGAGAACCTCGGCCATCAATCCAACCTGCAGGGTGGTGTCCAGACAATAATCAATGCCACCATAAATACCCAACCCAAAGGGAAATCCCTGGGTTGTGCTGGTCGGTGAATAGTAATTGGACAAATCACTTGTATCCGGCACAAAGCCTTCGCCGCCAACATAAGGCGTAAAGCTACCGCCCGCGGGCAAACTAGGGTAGTTGTCCGTATTGCCTAACAGTTTTTCATCCGCCGCGGTCATGGTAGTAGCGGAACTTGCAGTGTTGTCCCCAACGGTTGCGTCCGCCGGTGTGGACATAAAAGTTTCGGACGAGACTACTTTGCCGTCTTCAACGATATAAGCGTCTTTCTTTAACCCATCGATCCAGCTATTAATCGCTTGCTCTTGTTTTTGTTTCTTGAGAAAAGCTTTGATATCCGCCGCCGCCGAATCAAAATCCGATTTTCCCCGAGACTCAACTTTCACAATATAGATTCCATCTCCGGCCCTGACCAATCCAGTTCCCGGCGCTTTGAGCGCGAATACACCTGCCGATAATTTGGGGTCTCCAATATCAGTGCGAGTCACCGTGCCCACATCCCCGCCATCCGCAGCCGAGCCTGGGTCTTCCGAGTATTTTTTCGCCAAAGCGGCGAAATCAGCGCCTGTCCTGACTTTTTTCAAAATAACTTCAGCTTGAGTTTGAACCTGTTTGACTTCTTCAGTGGTTGCCTTTGGAGAAACTCGTAGCAAGATGATGGAAAATTTCACTTTTTCATAATCATTGGGATGTTTGTCGTAATAGTTCTGCGCATCCGTGTCTGTCACAATAACCGAGCCTGGAAGGTCCATCTGTTTTTCCCGCAGCATATGACTGGCCTTGACCTCGCGGGCAACTTTGTCATGGAGATCTTGTTTTAAATCGTCCAGACTAATGCCCTCGCTTTTCAAGCTATCGTCGAATTCCTGTTCAGTGGAAAAATTCTTTTTCATAGTTTGAATCTGACCGTCAACCGCACGGTCTATTTCGCCGTCTTCAATCTCGATTTTTTCTCTGTCTGCTTCTTCCGACAAAAGCACAGCGCGAATGAAGTTATCGACGACTTGCTTTTTCGCCTCTTGATACTCAGCCGTATCGGGTTGAGGCGTCTTCATTTGCTGATTGGCAAAATAACCCTGTATCGCCTCATCCAACTCTCCTTCGGTCATAGAATCCTGATCCACAATCAGGGCCACACTATCAACCACTTTGGCAGAAGCGCGGGAAGAAACTAATCCCGTCATGGCCGCTAAAATTAAAATGACTATCCAATGATTATTTTTCACGCAGCCCCTCCAGGGCGGCCCCTACCACCGGGGCCATTTCTTGTTTTACATCGATCTTTGACTTTTGCTTTAAAAGAATCATCCACTGACTGAACCGCTCATCTTGGGCTTTTTTTAGAAGCTCGTCCTGTATTTGTTTTTGAACCTCCGCCAGAGCTCTCATCCGGCGGGGACGCCACTGAATCAATTGAAAGAGATGATACCCAAAATCATCCTTCACCGGCTTCGAAATTTCGCCCGGTTTGAGTTTCGAAAGAGCGTTCATATACAGAGGCGGCCACCTGTCGCTGTCCATAAAACGCTCATCACCGCCTTGAGAAGCGTCCGGAGTTTGGGAAAAAGTCTCAATTATTTTGAAGAAATCCTGCCCTTTTTGCACAGCGTTTAAAACTTGAGACAATTTTTCCTTTCCCCGCACCACTAAGTGCCGGGCGCTCACCGCCTCGGGGAGCCAATAATCTGCCAAATGCGCCCAATAATATTGGGCCACTTCAGCGTCCGATATCCGGACTTTATCGTTCACTTCTTTTTGAACCAGCTTTTGAACCAATCTTTCCTGAAGCAATTTACGCTTCCAAACGTCCGCACTGACTCCCTGGCCTTTCAAGATGATATTAAAATCATCGGGAAGGTCTTTCAAAGCGTCGGAAAAAGCCTCGTCCATTTCCTTCTGTGTCAGCTTTAATCCTTCTCGACGGGCTTCCTGGACCAAAATACGGCGGTTAATTAATTGCTCAAAAAGCCGAAGCTTAATCGCCGGCATATCCTTTTCAGATACAGCACTGTAATAAATGGTCATCAGCCGGAATTCGTTGTCAAATTCCTCAAGGGAGATAGGCTCACCATTCACCAGGACTGCCACTTTAGACGCCGGAACCGGAAGAGGTGACACGTCAATTTGGGGTTCGGAGGAACAACTAGATATAAAAAGGCCTAATCCCGCCAAAAGGAGAAGACTTTTGCGTTTTTTTTGAAACTTCGACTTAAATTCGACCATCCTCACCGCTTCAACGGCGGAACCTTTAATAGTCCCGCCGGATTTGGTTTTTCCGTTAAAAATCGGAAATTACTGCTTACTGGAACCAGCTTGTACCTGGGGGGCTTGTCCCGCTCCAGTGCTGTCCAACACGCCCTGACTTGGAGAAAGGCTGTCTAAGTATTTTTTAATCACGTCATCATTGCGGGTAACTTGTCCACCAGCCTGTAATTGATCCAAAAACTTCTCCGCTTGGATATTTTGTTTGATTTCCTTTTTGATGTCGGAAGTCAGGCTGGAATAAGGCCGCATTCCCGGTTGGCCCGCTGCCGCTGCCTGAGCCGCATATTGGGTATACCAGATTTTCATATCCTTGTCCGAAACCTCGATCTTGCTGATTTGGTTGGAGGCGAATCCTTGCGCCAAAAGAACTTTTTGATAAGCGTCTTTATAGTTTTTCTCGACACGCTTGACTGCCGCCAAATCTTCTTCCAGTTTTGCTTTTTGATCTTTAATACGCATATCGGATTGATTCAGTTTATCTTTGAGGTATTCATCAAAATGCGGATCGGAATAATTGGCTTTTTGCGCCGCTTGCAAAATAAGCTCTTGGTTTATCAAGGTTTCCAAAACGCCCTTCACTTGCTGGCTGTTGCCTGGATCAACCGGCGTTTCAAACACTCTCAAAAGGTCCATCTGGCTCATCCATTGGCCAAAAGTGATTTGCTTACCATCAACCGTAGCCACTATCTGGCTGGAGGAAATACCCGCGTTATTACCCGAAAATTTATCGCAAGCCCACCCGGCGAAGAAACAAAACGCCAAAGTAGCCGCATAAAATCCGTACTTAATACGAGAAGACATAAAAATCCTTTCACAACAGCGGAATAACGGCCTTAAAGAAGGCGGTATCGTAGCACGGGCCTATAAGGGTCGCAAGGCTCAACCACCGCGAAAACCCTTATAAAACCACATTCCTTGAGAATCCGAAAAGTTAACCCTATCTTTTAAATAAGGCAGTTTGAACCTTTGGCGCAGATTGGCGGAAGATATTCAGCATTGAGGAGAAAAATCATGGAAAAGATACTCGTAGTCATAGGACGAATTTTTTTCAGCACCATCTTCATTATGGCCGGATACAGTCATGTGATGAGCAATCAACTGATTAGCTATGCTGCGGCCGCAGGTGTCCCATCACCGGATCTGATGGTACCTGCCGCAGGACTCTTGGCCTTTTTGGGCGGGCTGAGTGTTCTTTTGGGTTATAAAGCTAAATGGGGCGCCTGGTTCATCGTGCTCTTCCTGGTGCCAGTCACCCTGGTGATGCATTCCTTCTGGGGCGCTACGGATACTCAGGTGGCGATGATGCAGATGACCATGTTTCAAAAGAATCTGTCCATGCTGGGCGGCGCTTTATTGATTGCCCATTATGGCTCGGGGCCTTACAGCCTGGACACCTACATTGCTTCTTTCGGAAAGCGAAAATCATAAATCCTTCGCTAAATCCTGAAATAACTTTTGTACGGCGTCCATTTGTTTTTCAGGCCCTTCGTCACCCTTCATCACGCGAAACGAAACCGAATTCGGATCTTGAGAGGAAAAGCGGATGCGGGAGGGCGGCCATTGTTTAAACCATTTTTCGACCTTTTCCGAAGCCGGGGTTAGATCAGGATGCCACTGGACCGAAATCCATCCACCCTGTGCCTCAAGCCGTTGGATGCCCAACTTCTTGGCTTGAGGTCTAAAAGCCGCGACCTTAATGAGCATTTGAGCTTCCAGCGGCATTGGACCAAATCGGTCGATTAATTCATCTTCAATTTCCTTCAATTGCTCAAGCTCGCTAATTTCAGCCAGGCGCCGGTAAAACTCGATCTTAACGGTCTCGTCCGGTATGTAGTCTTTGGCGAAATAAGCGGTCACACCCAAAGAAAGCAGCGGCGTAAAATCCGTTACTGTTTCTTCACCCTTCATCCTGGATACTTCCTGGCTCAACATCCGGCTGTAAAGATCAAACCCGATGGAATCCATGTTGCCGTGCTGTTTGGCGCCCAATACATTGCCGGCACCCCGAATTTCCATGTCCTTCATCGCCACATGCATACCCGATCCCAAGGAAGAGAATTCCTGTAAAACCTCTAATCGCTTTTGGGCCAATTCCCGCAGAGTGGTATTACGGGGATAAAAGAAATAAGCGTAAGCCTGCCGGTCCGTTCGGCCCACCCGGCCCTTGAGCTGATAAAGCTGGGCCAATCCAAAAGCGTCAGCCCTTTCCACAATCAGCGTGTTGACATTCGGCATATCGAGCCCCGATTCGATAATCGAGGTGCAAACCAGAACGTGGTATTCCTTATCCACAAAATCCATCATGACAGACTCGAGTTCGTGTTCGGTCAATTGGCCATGAGCTATGCCCAGTTTTGCTTCGGGAATCAACTTATGAAGACGATCCGCTATTCGCTCTATGTCTTTCACGTGGTTGTGAACATAAAAAACTTGCCCCTCGCGGTTTATCTCCCGGCGAATAGCCTCAGCCACCAGCCGGTCATCTAGAGGCGAAACCTGGGCCGCTACCGACATGCGGTTTTTCGGGGGCGTATCAATAATTGAAATCTCTCGAATGCCCGAAAGGGACATATGAAGGGTTCGGGGAATGGGGGTGGCGGTTAAAGTCAGCACGTCCACATCAAATTTTAGCGATTTGAGCTTTTCTTTTTGCGCCACGCCAAAGCGGTGTTCTTCGTCAATGACAAGAAGACCCAGATTGGCAAACTTCACATCTTTTCCCAAAAGACGGTGAGTGCCGATGAGAATGTCCACTTTGCCCTCGCGGGTCATTTCCAGACTTTTTTTAATTTCAGCCCGGCTTTTAAAACGCGAGAGCATTTGAATTTCAACCGGATACTCGGCCATACGTTCTTTAAAGGTGTTGTAGTGCTGTTGGGCCAAAATAGTGGTCGGCACCAAAAGGGCCACCTGTTTTTTGCCTTGAACCGCCTTAAAAGCCGCTCTCATAGCCACCTCGGTTTTGCCGTAGCCCACATCGCCGCAAACCAAACGATCCATGACCTTGGTGGATTCCATATCCCTCTTAATGTCCCGGACCGAATGGTATTGACCCGGAGTTAGTTCGTAGGGGAATGAATCCTCAAACTCATTCTGCCAGGGAGTATCCGCCGGATAAGGGGCTTTCTTTAAAACCTGCCGGGTGGAATAAAGCGCCATTAGTTCCTGCGCGATGGCCTCTACCTCTCTTTTCACTTTAGCCTTGGCGCGCGTCCATTGTTCGCCGCCCAGTTTTGTCAGCGTAGGAGAACCTTCACTGCCGATGTAGCGTTGAATCAGGGCAATCTGGTCAGAGGGCAGATAAATCTTTTCGTTATCAGCAAACTCCAACTGAATATATTCACGAGTAATACCGTCAATCGTTAGCGGCGTCAGGCCCCGGTAAAGACAGATGCCTGAATCGACATGAACCGTCCAATCGTTGATGGAAATTTCATTAAGAGAATTAAGGGGTTTTCCGCCGGAAACAGCCCGCGTCCGGCGGTGGCGGCGGCCCCGGTAACGGCGAAAAAGGTCGTGATCCGGCAAAACCATCAAGTTGAGATCGTCAAAAGCGAAGCTTTGTTCAACTTCGCCCAAAATCATCTGGATTTGAGGATTGTCTTTAACCGTAATGTCTTCGAGCTTTAAAAGTTCGGTGAGCCGTTCTCTTTCGCCTTTGTTATGACACCAGAGCAAAACTTGGGATTTACGCTCAATCCATCGATGTAAATCGTTTATGAATGAAGCAAACTTACCGTAATAAGGGGAAATAGACCTGCCTTGAACGAGATGGGAAATTTCTGGCTTCCCATCTAAAAGATCTTGATTGAGCTGTCCTAGCGCGGCCGCCTGACCGCTTTTTAACGCTTTATGAATAAACTTAATATCCGCGAATAAATCGCTGGTTGGAAAAAGGTCCGCTTTCTCTTCAACCGCCTGTTTTTCGCAAGCGTCTAACTTGTCTTGAAACTCTTCCCATTTGCGTTCAAACGCCAAAGGTTCCATTAAAAAGATGCGGGTTTGTTTGGGTAAATAGTCAAATAGACAAGCCCGCTTTTCCAAAGCTCCTACCGCTTTCCACTGCCAGCCGGGAAACTGGAAAGTTTGATTGAAAAGCTCCAGCGCGTCTTTCGCCCATCGGGAATCTTCACTCACTTTTTCTTTCAACGCCTGCCGCAAGTTGTAGCGGGCTTCATCCTTCATGACGATTTCATGGGCGGGAAAAATGAAAACTTCATCCAGGTTGCCGCTGGAACGCTGGTTGAGCACATCCAGAGGGCGGACTGAATCCAGTGTGTCCCCAAAAAATTCAAGACGCACCGGCCCCGAGGGCGAACCGGGCGAAGCGATATCCAGAATACCGCCGCGGGACGCGAACTGCCCCAAACGGACCACCTGCTGGACCGGCTCATAACCCATAGCCGTGAGTTTTTGTTTAATGTCGGCTGGAGCCTCGTGACCCTTGCGAAGAATAATCACCTGATCCATCCATTCATCGGGCGGAAGCGTCTGTTGAAGCGCTCCCATCAAAGGCGCTACCACAATGCAGGATTCTTCCTGCAGTAATTGATAGAACACCCTCTGCCTTTCGCCGATCAAACCCGGATCGGGCGTTTCCACATCCTGGGGAAGAATTTCCCAGGAGGGACAAAGATAAACCGGCACTTGGGGTAACCAACTGGATATATCGTCTTGAAGCAGTAAAGCCTCCTCCCGGGTGGGCGTTAAGATGAGCCATGGATTTTTTTCCTGAAGCTTTTGATAAAACCAGGCCAGAAGAAAAGCTTTGGACGATCCGGGCACCCCATGTATCAAAGCTTGCGGGGTTTTAGTTTTCAAACTAGCCAATGCTTCCTCAGCCGCGGGCCAATCTAGCTTTTCAAATGCGAAAGGAGTTTGAGTTTTAACTGTTTCGATTTCCACAAAAGGTCCCATAAAAGATTATGTTCAAACGCACTTAGGGCTTTTAGTGAACGCCGCGGCGCGGCGAAAACCAAAAACCCTTTTGAAACGCTTTGATTGTCGGAGGATATTGCCTAGAGGATGAAAAAAAGTCAATGAAACTTCAAGTCAGGTTGTGGCTCAATTTGGATTTAGGTTGTCATGGCGAGATTCAACAACCAAAAAAACGCCGTAAAACAAAAAAGCCCGGAGCGTTTGCCCCGGGCTTTGAGACCAGCTTTTCTTAAGTTAAGACAGGCTTTAGAACCCGATATTCAACCCGGCTCCAAAATCCTGCGAGTCGTAATTGGTGATCGCTACCACGCCTTGATATTGCAAGTAGGCGTTGAAACCCTTGGCAACCTGGGCGTTTACGCCCAAGCCGATGGCCACGCCATCCGTGCCCATGTCAGGTCCGTTCACCGAGAATCCGCTGGTGGACGTGCCGAAATTAGCACTCAGGCTGTCCAGGTTGCCCTGGTAAAGGTGTTCCCAAGCCGCGCTGATCTGGGGTGTCAGGATAAATCCTCCGCCCATATCCCAGCTCTTGCTGGCCTGCGCGCCCAAGTCGGTGATTAAAGAATCTTCGCTTTGCGCCCCATAGCTCAAGGGAGCCGAGGAACCCGATTCCTGGAAAGCATCCATGCTGACGTTGGTGTACTGCGCCGTCACGAAAGGCCCCCACTTCATCTGGTCCATTTTGAAGTCGTATCCCGCGCCCAATTGACCCGATAACTGCAATCCCTGGGTGCTTCCGGTGGCTGACCCGCCGAAAGTATTACGCTGGGTGGTGTAGCTGTTAATCCCGCCCTCAGCCAAGGCTTCGACGTGCAGGGCATCCTGCTTCCATCCGCCGTAAAGACCCAACTGGCCGCCGGTCTGGTTGACCGATCCCGTGGACTCGCTGGTGCCCGAGGAGCTGTAACCCAGGAGCAATCCGCCCACTATATCCTTGGAGAAGCGGTAATCCACGCCCGCGGTGGTGCCGCCGAGCGAGTATTGGTAACCCGGGGCGTTGCTGGTCCCCGTTACTGATCCGAAGTTGGCCACACCGTTCACGAATACGCCCCAACGGTCTGGCTGCGCTTCGTTGGCCATGGCGGCCTCATCCGAAGCCGGTATGTTGGCCGCGAAAAGAGTTCCCTGGTTGTTCCAGGAATAATCGCCGGTCCCAAAACCCGACCCGCCCCACAGGCCGGCCAAATGCTGGACCACGACCGAGGATTGGGCATTGTTCAGCGAGAAACCCATCTGGTAAAGCGGTGTCAGGTTAGACGGTGAAATCTCGTTGAAGAGCTTTTGCAATTGGGCATTCGTGGCGGAAGTCAGGGCGTAAGACAAAGCCGGATTTCCATTTCCTGATTTCGCCAAAGCGTCCAAAGCGGCGCCGATGCTCGTGTCATTGGAAGTTGATCCCAATTGAGCGAAAGTCGTCGTTCCCGTGGTTACATCCACTTGGTTCGCCAAATAAGTAACCGTAAGGGGTTGGAAAAAGGTGTCTCCCACAGCCCCAAACTCTTTGCTCAAGGCGCCCACTGAGTTCACCAACGCGAAGGTCTGGCCCGCGCTCGGAATGAAACCGTTGTAGGAAGTCAATTCCAGCGCTCCGCCCAAAGTGGCTGCGCCCGACACGCTCAGCGTGTCATATTGGCCTACCGCAGTACCCGCCAAGCCTAATTGCAGGGTTCCCGTCCCCCCTTGCGTGTAGTTGCCGGCCACGTTAATGGTGGAAGGCCCGCCGCTGGTGGCCAAAATGCCACCCTCAACGGCTACGTCGCTGGTGCCCAAAGCGCCGGCGCTGCCCACGGCCAAAGTGCCCGAGAGAACGCTGGTGCCGCCCGAATAGGTGTTAGCGCCGGTCAGAGTGAGAGTTCCTGTGCCGGTCTTTTCCAAGACCTCGTCCCCACTGATCGCACCGCTGAAATTACCGCTGGAAACGGACAGGTTGCCGTTAGTGTCATAGCTTTCAACGTAAATCGATCCGGCGCCGTTAAGCGTTCCGATCGTGACGTTGGCGGCTCCACCAAAGCCGGTAGAGTAATCACCGCCATAAACGTCGAGATAGGAACCCGAATCCACCAGGTTCAGGCTGTTGATGTTAACCAAAGCGTTTCCGTCGTTGCCATAATTAGACCCATACTCGCCCTCGCCGCCGTACAAATTGATTCCTGAACCGTGATTCAAGACAACCGTATTCGCCGTCAGGACCGCGTTGCCGCCGTTGCCGCCGTTGGCATAGGAATCATAGTTGTATCCCGCGTTCCCGCCGTCAATTTCAAGATAGGAGTCGCCGTCCATTGAAACCGTGTTGGCCGTCAAGGTGGCGTTCCCGCCGTTGCCGCCGGTGGCATAATTATCATCGTTTGCGCCCGAACCGCCTTTAATATAAAGTTCAGAGTCACCGCTGTTTCCATAAGTAGCATAGGCATTGGAGGTCATGGTCAGGTTTTGGACGGACATCAAGGCCGATCCACCCGCGCCTTCCGTTTGGCCCAATTGACCCATACCATAGTACGAGCTCGAGGTATCGTACCCGGCATTGCCGCCCTCAACATAAGCGTCGCTGGAATCAATCGAAACCGATCCGGCCACCAGGCTCGCCGAGCCGCCCGCTCCGGCCAAGGCTGATTTATAATCGGCCGCTCCATACCCGCCGGTAACATACATACTGGCAGTGTTTCCAATGAGATTGGCGTTGTAATTGGTAGAGGTCAGATTCAGATTTTGCATGGAGGCATAAGCGTTTCCGCCTGCGCCTTCGGTTTGGCCTGCCACGCCGTAGCCATAATAATAAGCCTCGCCGCCAGCCACATCGGCAGAGCTGGAATCAATCGAAACGGAGCCCCCCACCAGTAAAGTAGCGGACCCGCCGTTGCCGGCCACACCAAAACCGTGATAATAATAAGAATAATAGCCCCCATAGTAACCATAACCGCCTTCAACGTACAAAGAGCCGGTTTCATTATTGGAAGTCAGGGTCAGATTGGTTCCCACCTCAAGAAGGGCGTTGCCGCCGCTGCCGCCGTTGCCGCTGTAGGCATAGCCGCCACCGCCACCGTAAACAGTGACCTCGGCCGAATCCACCGAAAGTCCTTTGGAGATCAAAAGGGTGCCATTGCCGCCATTGCCGGCGTTGCCGCCCGGACCGTAATCCTCGTAGTAATCATAAGCGCCTTCTCCGCCTTCCACCGCAAAATAGGCTTGTGTGCCGTTTCCAACACCGTCGTCATATTCATTGGAGGTCAGGCTCAGGCTGGCCATGGAGGCATAAGCGTTACCGCCCGATCCCTCGGTCTGTCCCGCGAAACCGTAGCCTTCATCCCCTTCGCCGCCATACACCTTAGCCTCGGCCGAATCAATTGAAACCGCGCCCGAAACCAGGAGGCTCGCCGCCCCGCCGTTGCCGCTCACGGAGCCATCTTCGTCGCCATAACCGCCCTCGCCGCCGTAAACGTACAATTGGCTATTATCATTGGTAGAAGTCAGGGTCAAATTCGAACCGACTGAAAGCATGGCATTCCCGCCGTTGCCCCCGTTGGCTCCGTAAAAGGCATATCCGCCTTCTCCCCCGTACATCGTAACCTCGGCCGAATCCACCGAAACTGCGCCGGTAGTCGCGAGGATCGCGTTTCCGCCGTTGCCGCCGTTGGCGTAATTATCATCATTTGCGCCTGAACCGCCTGCCACAGAGAGATAAGCGTCGCCGCTGTTCCCATAAGAAGCAGAGTCATTGGAAGTCATCGTCAGGTTTTGGACGGACATCAAGGCCGATCCGCCCGCGCCTTCCGTTTGGCCCAATTGACCCATACCATAATAGGAGCTCGTATCGTATGCGGCATTGCCGCCCTCGACATAAGCGTAGCTGGAATCAATCGAAACCGATCCGGCTATCAGGCTCGCCGATCCGCCCGCCCCGCCCAAGGCTGATTTGTAATCGGCCGCGCCATAACCGCCGGTGACGTACATACTGGCGGCGGTGCCAATGTTATTAGCGTTGTAATTGGTAGAGGTCAGACTCAGGTTTTGCATGGAGGCATAAGCGTTTCCGCCCGCGCCTTCGGTTTGGCTCGGCAAGCCGTAGCCATAATAATCCGCGTCGCCGCCACTCACATCGGCAAAGCTCGAATCAATCGAAACGGAGCCCCCTACCAGTAAAGTAGCGGACCCGCCGTTGCCGTTCACACCTGAACCGTAATAAGAAGAATAATAATAGCCCCCTTCGTAACCATTGCCGCCCGAAACGTACAAATCGCTGGTTTCATTATTGGAAGTCAGGGTCAAATTAGTTCCCACCGAAAGCAGGGCGTTGCCGCCGTTGCCGCCGTTGCCGCTGTAGGCATAACCGCCACCGCCACCGTAAACAGTGACCTCGGCCGAATCCACCGAAAGTCCTTTGGAGATCAAAAGGGTGCCATTGCCGCCATTGCCGGCGTTGCCGCCCGG
>Ga0206855_10240_pt1 | contig 16369 bp, 14 predicted proteins | sample Alteio_BWOrgCont_51_FD_152637 | JGI IMG/M metagenome (GOLD analysis project Ga0206855, IMG submission 152637) | Enriched cells from forest soil in Barre Woods Harvard Forest LTER site, Petersham, Massachusetts, United States -... | ecosystem: Environmental > Terrestrial > Soil > Temperate forest >...
CGAGCCTAATACACTTACCGGCTCAATTGGCATTTTTGCTATCCTGCCAAACATGCAAAAGTTTTTCAATGACAAGCTGGGCATAACTTTCGATGGTGTAAAGACCGGTAAATATGCCGACTTAGGCGATATAGCCAGGCCGTTAAGCCCCGAAGAAAGGGCGATACTACAGAGTGAAATTGACCATGGCTACGACGATTTTACAAAAGCAGTAGCCGAAGGGCGGCACAAAACACAAGCCTATATTAACAGCATTGGCCAGGGCCGCGTTTGGACCGGTGAGCAGGCAGTAGGGCTGGGCCTGGTTGACCGCCTGGGTAATATCGGTGATGCCATAAAATCGGCCGCAAAAGAGGCTAAGATCAAAAATTACAAACTGGTAGCCTATCCCGAACAAAAAAGCATATTCAGCCATTTTGGCAACAGCATATCTGCCGAAATGAAAACCAGTGCAATAAAATCTGAACTTGGCGACAACTTTAAATATTACGAACAGATAAAAGGCGTAACCCAAATGATGCGCACCCCGCAGGCACGCATGCCTTATAATATTGCGATTAATTAGTTTTTAAATATATTTTGATTGGAAAGCCGCTCAGTTATGGGTGGCTTTTGTTGTATATTTGAGAAATTTTCTCAAATATACAACATTTTTATAATATAAACGTATATTTGATCGATATATATATACGTAATTATCTCAAAAAACCATGCTAATTGAATTTACAGTAGGCAATCATTTGTCCTTTAAAGACAAAAAGACTTTAAGCCTTGAGGCATCATCCATAAAAGAGTTTGAAGAAAATACGTTTAAGGCAGGTAATTATAACCTGCTAAAAAGCGCTGTAATTTATGGCGCTAATTCGAGTGGTAAAAGTAATTTGATTAAAAGCTTCACGACTATGCGAAGTATTGTACAGGAGTCGGCAAAAATGTCTTCGGTAGATAAAATTGGAGTTAAGCCATTTTTGCTGAATACAGAGACTGAAAATTCACCCTCATACTTTGAAATACTAATTCTTATTGAAAATGTAAGATACAGGTATAGAATTGAAGCAGACAAAAATACAATTCACACAGAATGGCTTTTTCAACGTAAATCAAAAACTGAATCCCTGTTATTTATCCGGGATAAAGATAAAATTGAAATCACTAAGGAATTTCAGGAAGGGAATGGGATAGAAGAAAGAACACGTGACAATGCCTTGTTTCTTTCAGTCGTAGATCAATGGAATGGTGGTGATATTACAAAAAAAATAATAGGCTGGTTTAGCGGGGCGGTAGATATTTTATGGGGATTATCGCATGATGATAATAAACGCCTTACAATTGCGCTTAACAAATCTTCAAATCTTAAAGGTTACCTCGACAATATTATAAATCAGTTTGATTTAGGCTTTAAAGAATTTAAAGTAGATCGGGATCTTTCTTCGGTATTCACCTATCACAATAAATATGATAGCATTGGAAATGTAATCGGAAACCGTTGGTTTGATCTTAGCGAGGAAGAATCATCAGGAACAAATAAAATATTTGATCTTGCCGGGCATATTTCAATCGGATTACTATTTAACAAGGTTATCTTTATCGATGAGCTTGATGCAAAGTTACATCCCTTGTTAACATTAGGAATAGTGAAACTTTTCAATTCTCCAGAATATAATGTCAGTAATTCACAGCTTATTTTTGCAACACACGATACTAATCTTTTAACCTACGGCGATTGCAGGCGCGATCAAATTTACTTTACTGAAAAAAATCATTCTGAAGAAACCGACTTATATTCTTTAGTTGAATTTAAAGATACAAACGGAATAAAACCCAGGAATGACAGGTCTTTTGAAAAAGACTATATAAAGGGCCGTTATGGCGCAATACCTTTTATTGGAGATTTCTCTAATTTATTAAGTAATGACGCGGGTAGTGAAGGTCGATAATTCGATCAAAAAGCGGTTGGCCCGTAAAGAGCAATTCAGGAAAATCGAATCCAGGCAAGAAAGGATTTATTTTTTGATTATTTGTGAGGGAGAACAGACTGAACCCAATTATTTCAATGGATTAAAAAAAGACTTGCCCAAAGACACTTTAGTTATAGCAGATATGACAATCACGGGAACTGGCAAAAACACCGAAAGCCTTGTCGATGTCACTTTAAAATTCAGAAAGAAATCCAATCAAAAATTTGACAGAACATGGCCGTATTTGACCGGGATAGCTTCACAGAAGAACAGTTTAATAATGCTATAATAAAAGCAGAGGCCAACCACATTAATTGCGCATGGTCAAACGAAGCCTTTGAGTTGTGGTTTTTATTACATTTTCAGTTTGTTAATCATAGAATGTCGAGGCGTGATTATCAAGCATTTTTTGAGCGTGAAATAAAGAAAGCTTCAAAAAAGGAATATGTGTATAAAAAGAACGACTTAAATACTTACACGCTTTTGAAAGAACATGGCGATCAAAAACAAGCTATCGCCTGGGCTAAAGAGCTTAGGGCAAAATTTACTGACCGCAAACATGCAGATCATAATCCATGTACGCTTGTTTACTTGTTGATAGAAGAGTTATATAATCCTGAAAAAGTTATCAACCTATAAATCCCAATCATAAAATAACCTCTCACAAATTCCCCCAATACCTACCGCTTTCGTATTTTTGCACCTTCAATTACATTATGGAAAATAAACCCATAGCCCGCAAGCTTCGCCTGTTATCGCAACTGATGGAGCTCTATGATGAAAACCAGTTTAAAATACGGTCGGTTGCCAATGCGGCGTTTAAAGTAGATAAGTTGCCTTACCCCGTTGCAGGTAAAACCTTTGAACAGCTGGAAAAAATTGATGGCATTGGTAAAAGCATCGCCGCCAAAATTGTTGAACTGCTGCAAACCGGCACTATCGCCGAAATGGAAACCCTGCTGGGCAAAACGCCAATCGGGGTTATCGAAATGATGGGCATTAAAGGCATCGGCCCTAAAAAAGTAGCAATTATATGGCACGACCTCGGTATCGAAAACATTGGTGAACTTTTTTACGCCTGTAACGAGAACCGCCTGGTTGAAGCAAAAGGTTTCGGGTTAAAAACCCAGGATGATATCCGCAAGTCAATCGAATTTAGCATAGCCAGCAACGGCAAGTTTTTGTATGCGCAGGTGGAAGCAGAAGCCAAAGAGCTGCCGCAGAAATTAAAAAATATGCTTCCTTCTGCTTTGGTTGAAGCGGCGGGTGAATTTCGCCGTTGCTGCGAGATTATCAATAAATTGGTAATAGTTATTGGCGCTGACGATGTTTCAACCGCCGTAGATGTCTTGCTAAAATCGGAAATTTTGGCGGATACAAAAGTTGAGGGAAATATCCTCTCGGGCAAATTTGCAAATGGCTTATCAGTAGATATAGTTTGTGCCGCTCAGGAGGATTTTTATAAAGAATTATTTCTTGAAACGGGCGATGAGGAACATGTAAATGCCGTACTGGCAAGAATAACTGATGCCATAGAAAAACCCGAAAGTGAAGAGGCGATCTATAAAAAAGCAGGCGTAACTTTTACACCCCCTGAACTGCGCGAAGGCGATGCGTTTATCGCAAAAGCTGCCAACAATACATTGCCCGAATTAATTACGTACAACGATCTGAAAGGCACCTTACATAACCACAGCACCTGGAGCGATGGCATAAACACCGTCGAAGAAATGGCCCTGTATTGCCGTGATGTATTAAAATTGGAATACCTTGGCATGTGCGATCATAGCAAGAGCGCTTTTTACGCCAAGGGCCTTAGCATTGAATGTGTATTGCAGCAGCAGGAAGAAATAGATCATCTTAACAAAAAACTTGGGGGCTTCCATATCTTTAAAGGAATTGAATCGGATATTTTGTACGACGGCTCGCTGGATTACCCGGATGAAATTTTGCGGCGCTTTGATTTTATCGTAGCTTCGGTGCACTCCATCCTGAAAATGGATATCGACAAAGCAACCTCGCGTCTGATAAAAGCCATCGAAAACCCGTACACTACAATACTCGGCCACCCAACCGGCAGGTTGTTATTAAGCCGCAACGGTTACCCCATCGATTATAAAAAAGTAATCGACGCCTGCGCTGCAAACAACGTAGTGATTGAGATCAACGCCAACCCGTTAAGGCTCGACCTGGATTGGCGCTGGCACCAATATGCCCTCGAAAAGGGGGTCTGGCTATCCGTTAACCCCGATGCCCATAGAAGAGAAGGATTTTTAGACATGCATTATGGTATATTAGCAGCGCGAAAAGGAGGCTTGTACAAAGAAAAATGCTTGAATGCGTTATCATTGCAGGAGATTACCGCTTTCTTTGAAAATGCGAAAGGTTAGAGAAAGCAAAAAAGGAGGAATGGACTAGTGACCAATGACCAATGACTAATGACCAATGACCCTGATAGATAAAGTACGATCCATACAATCAGCACAAAAATCCCCTTCGGTATTGGTTATCGGCGACCTGATGATCGACCATTATATTTGGGGCAGTGCAACAAGGCTATCGCCCGAAGCGCCTGTGCCTATAGTAAATGTAAAAAATGAATCTACGACCTTAGGGGGCGCTGGCAACGTTGTTCAAAACCTGGTGGCGCTTGGAGCAAAAGTTATTGTTGCAGGTGTAATTGGCGATGATGCGCATGGTGTTCAGCTTATTGACATATTAGAAAGCGAGGGCGTTAAAACCGATGCGGTTATTAAAGATAACAGCCGGTCGACAACCGTTAAAACCCGTATTTTAGTGGGAAGCCACCAGTTGGTAAGGGTCGACAGGGAAGTTACCGATCCGGTTTCACAGGCGTTGGAGAATGAACTTGTTGCTAAGCTAAGCGCAACTATTGAAAATGCTGATGTTGTAATTTTATCGGATTATAACAAAGGTCTATTTGCACCCGGCCTTACCCAGCGCCTGATAAAAATTGCCAATGATCATCAAAAGAAGGTGATCATTGACCCCAAAGGTTTAAATTATGAAAAATACAAGGGCGCATATTTGATAAAACCAAACAGAAAAGAGCTGGCTGAGGCCGCTAAAACCGAAAAAATAGGTAGCATAACGGATCTGCAAAAAGCAGCCGAAACTATTCTCCTGCAAACTGATACTGCCTATTTGATCGTTACATTATCCGAAGAAGGAATGGCGATCATCACCAAACAAAGCAGTAAACTGTTGCCGGTAAAAGCCACCGAAGTTTTTGATGTAACCGGGGCAGGCGACACGGTTATAGCAACCATTGCTTATTTTATAGCATTGGGCCTTTCCGTAGAGGAGTCTTGCGAACTGGCCAACCACGCTGCCGCTATTGTAATAAGGCATGTAGGCAGCGCTACAACAACAATCGATGAAATTATAAAAGATATGGGAAGTCATTAGTCATTGGTAAAAAGTAAATCCAAAATAAAACAAATCCGACATCGAACATCCGAAATCCGAAATTAAAAAGATGGTTATTGAAGAACTGAAAGATCACCAGGCCGTTATACAAAAAGTAATAGACTTACTTGGCGAGGATATAGAAAAGGGCTGTGAAATGATTTGCACCACTATAAAAAACGGCCATAAGGTATTACTGGCCGGCAACGGCGGCAGCGCAGCCGATGCACAGCATATTGCCGCTGAGCTAAGCGGGCGCTTTGTAAAGGAAAGGAGAGCACTGCCCGGTATTGCACTAACCGTCGACACATCAGCATTAACAGCCATCGCGAACGATTATGGCTATAACCATGTATTTTCGCGGCAGGTGGAGGCTTTGGCACAACCCGGCGATTTGTTTATCGGTATCTCAACCAGCGGCAACAGCCAGGGCATTTTGAATGCCTTTGAAGCAGCAAGAAATCTTAACTGTAAAACATTAGGGCTTTCGGGCCGGGATGGCGGTAAAATGAACGGGCTTTGCGACCTTAATATTATCGTGCCATCGCACGTTACAGCCCGCATACAAGAAATGCATATCCTGATAGGCCACATATTTTGTAAAGCTGTTGACGAATTGTTTTAACAAACCTGGAACAGACTTACGAAGTCTTCGAGACTTCGTAAGTCTACAATCTCTTGATCATGAAGATCGATATAGAAAAAACGCTTTTAAATAAAATATACGACCTGCCCTCGCTTAAAAGCGCGGTTACCTACTGGCAAAAAGAGGGCAAAAAGGTTATTTTTACCAACGGCGTTTTCGACTTGTTGCATATTGGCCATATTACTTACCTGGCAAAAGCATCGGAACTGGGCGATAAACTCATCATCGGCCTCAATGCTGATAGTTCCGTAAAACGGATAAAAGGCGAAGATCGCCCGGTGAATGATCAAAATAATCGCGCAGCTTTATTGGCTGCCTTGTTTTTTGTTGATGCAGTTGTTGTTTTTGATGAAGATACCCCTTTAAACCTCATTACCACCTTAATGCCCGACGTACTGGTAAAAGGTGCAGATTATTCGGTTGAAAATATTGTGGGCGCTAAAGAAGTCATCGCAAACGGCGGCGAAGTTAAAACCATTAGCTTTGTAGAGGGATATTCTTCCACATCAATTATCGAAAAGATCAGAAAACAGATCACCTGACAAATAATTATCCTCCAATGAAAATACTGGTGATCCGCTTTAGCTCAATGGGCGATATAATTTACACAACCCCGGTTGTTCGCTGCCTCAAAAAACAATTGCCAGGCGCCGGGGTACATTTTTTAACCAAACCGGCCTTTAAATACATTTACGATAACAATCCTTATGTTGATAAACTGCTTTTGCTAAAGGAAACTTTGGGTGAAACCATTAAGGACATAAAAGCCGAGAACTACGATTATATAATCGACCTGCATAACAATCTACGCACGGCGCTGATCAAATTGAGCGTCAACGCCAAATCTTCAACTTATAAAAAACAGCGTTTCCGTAAGTGGCTCAGTTTAAAGTTTAAATTAAAACTTGTTCCGCCCGTCCATTTGGTCGACCGGTATATGGCGGCGGTAACTTTTTTGGGTGTAAAAAATGACGGTGCGCCAATAGATTATTATATAAAGGCCAATCACCAGTTGAATAAACTATTGCCGCCATCACATCAAAATAATTATATAGTGTTTATCATCGGCGCTGCGCATTTCACCAAACGCATGCCTAACTACAAGATCATTAATATTTGCCGGAAGTTAAGGCAGCCTGTCGTACTGCTCGGCGGCAATGATGTTAAAGCTAATGGGGAAGAAATTGCATCAAAAACAACAAACGTGTACAATGCCTGCGGAACAACATCGCTTGATGAATCTGTTTTTCTGGTGTCAAAGGCAAGCACTGTTATCGGTTTTGATACTGGTTTAACCCACATAGCCGAGGCATTTAATAAACCGATAGCCTCCATTTGGGGTGGCACCGTACCCGAATTATTGGGTGTGCAGCCCTATAAAGTGAAAGAAGTTTTAGTGGCAGGCATCGATTTACCTTGCCGCCCCTGCTCAAAATTCGGGTTGGAGAAATGCCCGCTTGGGCATTTTAGGTGCATGAATGATCAGCCCGAAAACAGCATCATTGACTTTGCAAATCTGGCGGCACGATCATTGGGGGACTTAACTTAATTGTTTGACAATTAAATTTCAAATCCATTTATTGGCATTAAATAATTAGCTTTACCAAATTAAAACCTTATATTCTTATAATAATGAAGAAACTTCTACTCCCGATCGCATTAATTGCTTTTGCATCCGCAACTTTTGCTCAAAACTTCACTTACGGACTTAGGTTGGGCCTGGATGTTGGCGCACTTCAGGCCTCAGCGCAAGGTACTAATAGCACGGCCACAACAAGCGGTCATTTAAGCTCACTGGTCGAGGGATTTGCTGATTTTAAGTTCGGCAATTTTTCGCTCCAACCGGCCATTATTTTTACGGGCAAAGGCGGAAACGTGACTGACGGCGATGGCGGCCTGGGGCAGTTTGCGCTGCATTACATTGAGTTCCCGCTTAACATCGTTTACCATGTGCCCGTTTCAATCGGCAATTTTTATTTCGGCGGCGGCGGTTACGTCGCCTTTGGCGCCGGGGGGGACTTAAGTGTTAATGGTCCCGGAGGCGTCGACTCGGAGCCCGCTACTTTTGGCGGTAGCGGCGATTTTTCGTCCGGCGATTCAGGTGTGGATTTCATCGGCGGACTTCAATTAAAATCAGGATGGCTTTTTCATCTTAGTTATGACCTGGGTTTATCAAACATATTAAATCCCAACGGGCCCGAAGGCGGTTTTGGCGCATTTAAAACGCGGACCTTTGGAGCAACGATAGGATTTGCTTTGTAAAACTTATTTACAATTTTTTTGTACTTATAGAGAGGTTATTGCTCGTCTTTCTTTATTTTAGCTTTTAATGAAAAAGTTGTTATTGATACGGCATGCGAAGGCGGAAAAAGATACTTCTGTTAAAGATTTCGACAGGCCCCTTAAGTATATCGGAATTCAGGATGCCACTTTTATGGCCGAAAGGTTAAATGAACTTTCAATAGTCCCGCAATTTATAATAACAAGCCCCGCATTACGTACAAAAACAACTGCCGAAATATTCGCAGATCACCTTTTGCTGACCGACCCTGAACCCAATAAAGCAATATACGAAGCCAGTCAGCAAACCTTATTGAAAGTTATCAATAAGATGCCTGATCGATATGATTTCATTGCATTGGTTGGGCATAATCCCGGGATAGCCCAAATACTTAATTATTTAACAGGCCAAACCCGCGAAGTACACACCAGTACTGTAGCTTTAATTGATTTCGAAACTGATAGCTGGGCCGCTATAAGTGGCGACACAGGGAAATTGGTTTATTATAGCTCTCCCAAAGAGTAGTCCTATCTTTCTTCAACTAAATATTTCAGAAGGATTTATCTGTAAAAACTCTTGCCATGGAATACCACTGTTGCCAATTAATAACACTTTATGTGGCCTGTATTTATTTTTAAATGCAGCCATCCCCTGGGTGTTTCCGGCAGTACTGCTTTTTACTTCCAGGCCGATCACCTTACCCCGCTTTTCCAATACAAAATCTATTTCGTCATTCCTGTGCCGCCAATAGTATACTTTGAAATTTTCGGTCAAAGAATGGTTTATTAAATGCGCGCCAATACACGATTCCACAATTCTTCCCCAATGGGCCGGCTCTTCAATAATTTTTTCAAAAAACTCATTTCGTTGCGCACTTATCAGCGCTGTATTATGTACCTGAAATTTAGGACTTGATGCACGCTTGCGAACAGCGTCAGTCGCATAAATCTCCAATCCCGCAAGCAGCCCTGCAGTGTCCAGTAAATTTAGATAATGCGATAAAGTTGTTGTATTGCCCGCATCAAGTAATTGTCCCTGCATCTTGGTGTACGAAAGGATTTGTCCGGAATACAAACAACCTAACTCAAACAGCCGTTTCATCAATGCAGGTTTATCCACCCTGGTAAGCATCAATATATCTTTGGATATGCTAGTTTCAATCAATGAATTATTAACATACTGCTTCCATCTTTCCTCATCTGCTATGAGTGAAGCTGAACCCGGATAACCTCCAAACCAGGCATATTGATTGGCGCTCCATCCGAATGCCTGCTGCATTTCGCTAAAACTCCAATGCCCCAGATAGGTGGTTTCAAAACGGCCTGTTAACGATTCTGTGAGGCCTTTCTGGAGCAGCAACCGCGACGAACCAAGCAGAATTACTTTTATGTTTTTGCCCTGGCGTGTATCTTCGTCCCATAAGCGTTTTACAATTTCGCTCCAATTATCAATCTTTTGAATTTCATCTACCACCAATAAAAATTCTTCCGATTGATTTGAGGCCATTTTTAGTCTTGCGCTTTCCCATAACTGCTCCAGCCATACTGCGTTTGAGGCTGGTACCGCATCCGCAGATTCAAATAACCAGGGTATGGTTATCTTTTTCAATAACTGAATTACCATAGTGGTTTTGCCCACCTGGCGAGGGCCCATAACCACCTGCATAAATCGCCGCTGCTCTTTTATGCGTTTTATAAATGTCTGTAATACAGATCGTTCAAACATATTTTACATTTTACTCAATACAACGAGTAAAATTACTCAATATTTTATATTCAAATGTTATTTTCCGATGCCCCTAAACTTACGAAGTTTTGAAAACTTCGTAAGTTTTATCTGTCAAACAAACACAACTTTCCTTTCAGGATGCCTTGAAGCATATCCCGCAACCATCCCTCGTATATAATCATTGCCAGGGTACGGGGTAAGGTGATTTTTTAGCTGTTGCAGGTTGTCCACATCAAAATAATGGGAAATATAACCCATGCCGTAAAATTTGCCTTTCTCTATCAGCAGGCAACTGTGCTCATCGTCGGTGCGGCCGGCATCGCGGATAGCAAATGTTGGCAGGGCATCGTTCAATTCTTCAATAGCCGAATAAACTTTTTTGTTGTATTCCTCAGGCGATTCATGGCCTTCACAAGCGCACAGGTCGCCGTTTATCCCGGTACAGGGCCCGGTGTTATTTTGAATAAAGCATAGTTTGGGGCACAGTTCAAAACCTTCAATCAATTTCAACAGGATATTCCTTCCCTCCATCAATGTATTGCAGCTATAAATTGCCCCGGTCATTTTGCGATGTTTATCAACTGCCAGCCGCACATACCCCCGCTGGTCTTCAAAAGCATATAAGCTGTAGGCATGCTCAAAACGTTTTAACGAACGGTTATATTTAGGCCAAAGGCGTTTGATCTCCACAGCTTCCAGCACAAAAGCAATCAGCTCGGTACCGCAAACCTGGAAAGTGATATGATAAATATTGCGTAAAAACTCCTGTCGCTGCGGGCCTGGGTTATTGCCTGTAAAATGACTTGATACCCGCTTCTTCAGACTTTTGGCCTTGCCGACATAAATAACCTTGCCTTTTTCATCATGAAAATAATAAACGCCGGGAGAGTTTGGCAACGCCTCTACATCCTGTTTTGGCAAATTAGCAGGCAAAACCTGTTCTTTTGAATGTTGCTTTAAAGCCAGCTGAATATGGTTGCCGGTATCCTTTTGCAGCAGTAACGAAAATAATTCGGCCGTGGCCTCCGCGTCCCCCGCAGCCCGGTGACGGCTTTCATTATCAATGCCTAAATGCCGGCACAGTTTACCCAAACCATAGGAGGGAAGCCCGGGGAAAATTTTACGGCCAAGCCTTACTGTACAAAGTTTGTTGCATTGCAGGTCGTAACCGGCGGCGGCCAGTTGGTGGCGTACAAATGAATAATCGAAATTTACGTTGTGCGCTATAAATATTTTGCCGTGCAACATGTGGTAAACATCATGGGCCACATCATCAAAGCAGGGAGCGCCCTGCACCATATCATTGGTGATACCCGTTAAAGCGCTTATGTACACCGGGATATCCCTGCGCGGATTAACCAGGGTCGAGTACCGCTCAATTACCTTTTTACCATTGTGTATGCATATAGCTATCTCGGTTATGCCATTCCCGCTGGCATGCCCTCCTGTAGTCTCAATATCAACAATTGCATACATGCAGTAAATGTAGTAAACTTTTACTAATATTATTAGTCCGAAAGTCCGAAAAGTCAGTAAAGTCCGAAAGATTTTTTGACGAGGTTAGCTAAAAGAAAACCCTGCTGATTATTAACCAACAGGGCCTTTATTTTTACTTTCGGACTTTACTGACTTTCCCGACTTTCGGACTCAAAATCCTACTTCTTCTTCTGCGCCGCAGGCAATTGCTGTTTCTGGCGCATCATTTCTTCCATGCGCGCCTGGAAACCGCTTTGTTTCTTTTTCACATCAGGTTTCTTTTTGTTTTCCTGTATCTGGGCATGGATCTTTTTATCATCAACCATTAAGCGTATGATGTATTGCTGCAAAAAGGTCATCATGTTTGCCAAAAAGTAATAATAATTCAGGCCTGCAGGATAACTGTTCAAAAACCCAATGAAAAGAACAGGGGTGATGTACCCGATGTATTTCATTTGCCCGGTTGCACCAGATATCTGGTTATTAAAATAAGTATATATCAGCGTTGAAATAGTCATCAGCAAACACATCAAACTTAAGTGGTTGCCTATGAATGGAATAGTAGGGAAGGTAATTAATGCATCATAGGTCGAAAGATCGTGCATCCACAAAAAGCTTTTGCCGCGTAACTCAAACAAACTCGGGAAAAACCGGAAAAAGGCGATCACGATTGGCATTTGGATAAGCATGGGCAAACAGCCTCCCAATGGGTTTACGCCCGCTTTTTTGTATAGCTTTAAATACTCCTGCTGCAATAAGGTGGGATTATCATCGCCAACCTTTCCCTTAATTTCGTCCATCTCAGGCTTCAAAACACGCATTTTGGCCATCGAAAGGTATGACTTATAAGTAAGCGGCGACAAAACCATCTTAAGGATGATAGTAAGGGCTAATATAACCAGGCCATAATTCCAGTTAAAGGTTTTAAGGATGTTAAATATAGGTATTGTCGCAAAACGGTTGATGTACTTTAATGGCCCCCAACCCAGGTTAACCTGTTTTTCAAGCCCATATCCCTGGTCTTGCAAAGTCGAGAACTGGTTAGGTCCGAAATAAAATAACATCGGGAAACTTCCGTCGGTATTTCGCGTCAATACCAGGTTGGTGCTCATTTGTTTTATATCTGTAGTATCAGTAACGTCTGTGGTGGTAACAAGATTTGATTTGTCGAAGCCTTTATCAGTTATAAGCACACTTGAAAAGAAATGAGCTTTAAACGACACCCACTGAATTTTTTTATCGGTAATATCTTTCTGGTCATCTTTGGTTTCACTCAGATAATCATTATCCTGGTCGGTGTAATTAAATGATATGGTTGTATACCTGCGCTCCTGTTCTATGTCCTTTTCCTGGTTGCGCATGCTTGTCACCCAATTGATAGTCAGGGCATTGGTATTGGCAATTACCTGGTCTAAGCCTGTTTGCTTTACGGTTAAGCCAACCTTATAACCTGTGCCTTTTAGCGAATATATATAGTCAATATATTGGGTAGGGCTATAGCTTAAACGCATAGTTACCGACACCGAGTCCTTGTCGGCAACCTGGAGATCGCCCGCGCTTGGCGTAAAATAAAGGTTGTCGGTATTAATGCTGTTATTGCCCGCAGTAAACGTTAGCCCAAAATGATTGCCACGGTCGCCATCAAAAAGGATGAGTGGTTTTTTGTGAAAAGTCTTAAAGTTTTTTAACTCCACCGAATAAATCCGGCCGCCTTTTGTCGCCAGTTTTACAAGGATGTCTTTATTTTCAAGCGTGATAAATTTTTGAGTGCCAACGGTGCTGGCGCCAAACGGGCTTTTCAGGATTAACGAATCGACGGGTTTGGCCGCCACAGTTTTTGCAGTATCGGCTAATTTATTTGCAGTTATTGCGGCTTTGGCAACATCGCCCCTTTTTATCGAATCAGCATGCTCCTTTATTCTTTCTTTTTTCAAGTCAGCGTCGGATGGCCTCATCACGAAAAACGAGACAGCCATTATAACCATGATCAGGAATAATCCTGTAAACGTATTTTTATCCATTTCTATGTATCGTACAAATATCTATTGCTTGCGTGCATAAGCCAGCGAAGCGGCGACAAAGTTAATAAAAAGTGGGTGCGGATTTGCAACAGTTGACTTTAATTCGGGATGAAATTGCGAACCGATAAAAAACGGGTGATTTTTCAGCTCGACAATCTCCACCAGGTTGTTTTCGGGGTTAATGCCCGATGGTGTTAACCCTGCCTTTTCATAGTCTTTCAAATATTCGTTATTAAATTCATAACGATGCCTGTGCCGCTCGGATATGCGCGTTTTACCATAGTAATTAAACGCCTTGCTGCCTTTTTTCAGATCGCATGCATAAGCCCCCAAACGCATAGTGCCGCCCTTATTAACAATTTTCTTTTGCTCCTCCATCATGGCTATAACAGGGTGGGGGGTATCAGGGTTCATTTCGGTACTGCTTGCTTCTTTTAAACCTAAAACATTCCGGCCAAATTCAACTACCGCACATTGCATGCCAAGGCATATGCCAAAAAACGGAATATTATTTTCACGAACATAACGTATCGCTTCAATTTTCCCCTCAAAACCCCTTTCCCCAAAGCCGGGCGCAACCAGTACGCCATGCAGGCCTTTCAGCCTTTCAACCGCATTGCCTGGTGTTAACTGCTCGGATGGTATATACTCAACTTTTACCTTGCATTCGTTTCTTGACCCGGCGTGTATAAACGACTCGCTGATTGATTTGTAAGCATCCGGCAGTTCCACGTATTTACCCACTAAACCTATTCGCACTTCCGAAGTTGGGTTTTTCAGGCGGCCCAAAAAATCCTTCCAGCTTTCCAGGTCCGGGTCACTTTTGTGCGGCAGCTTTAATTTCGCTAAAACGGTTTTATCAAGCTGTTCTTTCAACATCAGCAGCGGCACATCATATATCGTTTGCGCATCGATTGATTCGACAACTGCACTAACGTTAACGTTACAAAACAAAGCTATTTTTTTTCGGATGTCCAAATTTAAGGGATACTCGGTACGGCAAACCAGCACATCCGGCTGTATACCATACTCCAGCAGCATTTTTACGGAGTGTTGCGTGGGCTTGGTTTTTAATTCTCCTGCGGCGGCAAGAAATGGGATCAGCGTTAAATGTATCACCAGCGAATTTCCCGAACCGACTTCCCACCTGAACTGCCTCACCGCTTCAATATACGGCAGTGATTCAATATCGCCTACGGTACCGCCTAATTCAGTGATCACTATATCGTACTCGCCATTTTCGCCCAAAATGCGGATGTTTCTCTTTATCTCGTCCGTAATATGCGGCACAACCTGTACAGTTTTGCCCAAAAAATCACCGGCGCGTTCGCGGTTGATTACATTCTGGTAAATGCGACCGGTGGTAATATTGTTTGCTTTCGACGTGGGGGTATTTAAAAAGCGCTCATAATGCCCGAGGTCCAGATCGGTTTCCGCGCCATCTTCGGTAACATAGCATTCGCCATGTTCGTAAGGGTTCAGCGTGCCCGGATCGATATTTATATAAGGGTCGAATTTTTGGATGGTTACCCGGTAACCGCGCGATTGAAGGAGTTTGGCTAAGGAAGCAGAAATAATACCTTTTCCTAACGACGAAGTAACGCCGCCCGTAACAAAAATGTATTTAGTCATGATTTTTTGCGTTTGAACCAGTTTTACGACAGGAACAAATTGTTTGTGTACGGGATACAAAAGTAAGAAATTTTTTTGGCTTGGGCCGTAAAAGTTGTAAATGTTTGGAAGAAGTTGAAAAGGTTGTAATTATTTAAAAGGTGATAAATGTTGGAAAGATGATCAATTGATGCAGGCGATTAGCAATTATTTTGCGGTCAGTAAAACACGCGACTATAACGGGGATCCGGATTTTCATTTCCGTAAAGATCTATTGAACAATCATGCCCGCTTATAAAAGCGTGTATAATTCCGTTGTAACGCTCAAAAAATGGTTCACTTGTTTTAAAGGGAATCAATTTGTCATATTTTAATGGCACTATTAAATTTCCATAATTGTCAATAACGCCATATTTATTATCCAGCACTGCTATATTTAAATTAGCGGTTAAATTATCTATTTTATCATATATAAGCGGTACTATCAAGACTCCGTTTTTGCCGATGATACCCGATTTGTTATTTAGGCGAACGATAGATGTGATAGCATCTATGTTTTCAATTTCATCATAAATTGGTTTAAGAATGGTCTCACCAGTTTTGCTCATGATACCAATTTTTTTATTCAACGAATAAATAAGATTAGTTTTATCAAGGCTAATGCGAATATTATCATATATAATGGGGAAAATAAATTTTCCGGTTGAATCGGCCACTCCCGCTTTATCGCCTTTTTTAACATAAAACAAATTGTCCCAGCATCTGTATATATCGTCGTAAATCAGCGGTATTACCACTTGATTTTTAAGATTAATTAACCCGCATTTTTCCTGCCACACCGTTATATATTTATCGGGATATCTGATGTAGCGATACCCCGGTTTAATAATCTCCTTACCCAGGGTATCAATAATGCCATATTTTCTTTTGTCGCCCTTACCAATAGTAATTCTTGCCAAACCATCATAAAAATCGCTGATGTCACTGTAAATAATCGGGGAAGTGAAATCGGAAAGTTTGTTATATATGCCCATTACTACCTTGTTAGAATCTCTTTTGGGAATCACAAAAACATGCCCATCCAGGTATTCTCTGAGTCCATAATAAACTGGCGGCAGAAAAACTTTACCTGCGCTGTCAATTAAACCTTCTTTTACCTGGGGGTAAAAGCCTATTTCAATTCGCCCTATTCCCAACTTCGAATACCAGATTATGTGAT
>Ga0206855_10242_pt1 | contig 16302 bp, 14 predicted proteins | sample Alteio_BWOrgCont_51_FD_152637 | JGI IMG/M metagenome (GOLD analysis project Ga0206855, IMG submission 152637) | Enriched cells from forest soil in Barre Woods Harvard Forest LTER site, Petersham, Massachusetts, United States -... | ecosystem: Environmental > Terrestrial > Soil > Temperate forest >...
ATACAATACCTGGAGTTTAGGTGTTAACGTGGGCGTAACATCAGCCATTTTGCCATTTCAAGGAAATGTTGTCAACAACTTTCAGGCGGCAATTGGGTATGGCGCTACCCTAAAAGACCAGTTAACGCATGCTATTGCGGTTGAATTTAACTACCTGGGCGGTACCGTTAAGGGTAACGACGAAAATCAGGGCAGCACAGGCGCTGCTACAGCAGGTGCTTCTAAGTATGGCTACACTTATTTTTCAACGCCATTTAATTCATTTAACCTGAGCGGCGTTGTTAATATAGGCAGTATCAGCTTTTTACACCGTCGAAGCGGTATAATCCTGTATGGTCAAGCTGGTCTTGGTTTAGATTTTTATAAACCCTCATGGTCAGCGGTTCCCGGCGCCACAGCAAGCGATGCGTCTGCTAATCATACAATTAAAGAACTTGTTGCGCCGGTTGGGACAGGCGTTAAATTCAAACTTTCTGATAATTTAGCCTTAAATCTGGGATATATTATAACTTTTGTGGATAGTTACAATTTTGCAGGTTATAGTTCTTACCCTGATTTTAGATCACATTACGCCTATACCTATGCTGGTTTGGACTATACTTTTGGTTCACCCTCGAAACCAAGTTTAGAGTGGGCGAACCCTGTAGCCACGATGTATGACGAGTTGTACGATGCGGCCTTACGCCAGGAGGTCGAAGCATTAAAGGGCCGCGTTGCAAACGTTGAAGCCGCGATTACCAACCTGAAGAAAGATTCTGACGGCGACGGTGTTTCTGACCAATTTGACAAATGCCCAAATACCCCTGCAGGTACGGTTGTTGATGGTTCAGGCTGCCCGTTGGTGTTGCCTGCTCCAATTGATACTTCTTTATTTGTTAGGAAAACAGCAATCACAGGGTTTGCCGCACCAACTGCAGCTTACTCAAACATACAGTTTGAATTTGACAGTTCAGTATTGAAAACATCTTCTTATCCCATATTGGATGCTACATCAGCCGACCTAAAGTCGGCAGGAGCAGTGTGCGAATTAGACGGTTACGCATCATCAGAAGGTACTGCTGCCCACAACATGCGTTTGTCAAAAGACCGCGCCGAATCAGTAAAAACCTATTTGGTTAATGCGGGCGTTCCGGCTAAAAAATTAAAAATAAAAGCCTTTGGCGAAACGCATCCGGTTGCCGATAACGCGACTGAAGCAGGGCGTATATTAAATCGTCGTGTTGAATTCAGGAAAAAATAGTAGTAATATAGAATAGTTGTTAAGAAACCGTCTCTTCCAAACATGGGGCGGTTTTTTATTTTTTACGGCAGGCAATTTCTATATTATCGGAAAGGTTTATGATAGACGAAAATGTTTTAGAAGTTTCGTTACTTAATATTAACGATTTTTTTAATACAAATACGTTTCTCCAATTATAGGCTATTATTGTTAAAATTTAATTTCAAATTTTATTCTTAAATCCTTAAACTTACAACCTGTAATAATCTGCGTTATATCATGTTTAAATCCATAAGGTACTGTTTCTGTGCATGGCTCGCAATCACAAGCTTTGCTGCATGTAATTCTGCAAAGCATCTAAATAAAGATTTTACTTACTTCCAAAGAGGAATGGACAGCCTTGGAACAGTTCAGTTTAAAGACCCTGTTATCCAACCAAGTGATGTATTGAGCATACAGGTGTTTAGTTCAAGTCTCAACCAGGAGCAAGCGGCAATATTTAATATGGGGAGTGCGCCCACTTCACCAGGAAATTCAAACGCATCCGGAAGCGGAACTGGGTCCGCCTCCAGTGAAATTAGTGCGGCCGGGTCGACAGGTAATAGTGGCTATCATCTGGTAACTTTAGATGGGTATATAGAAATGCCAATAATTGGCCGAATAACAGCTGCGGGTCAAACAAAACAACAATTGTCTCAAGCCATTACAACCAAATTGGAGCCTTACGTAAAACAGCCCAATGTGTTAATAAAGATCAGTTCCTTTAAAGTCAATGTATTAGGTGAAGTGAACAAACCCGGTCCGGTATTTTTTAGTAATGATAGAGGAAGTATTCTTGATGCCTTAGCGATGGCCGGTGATTTGAAAGATGATGCAAGGCGCGATAAAATCCTGGTGATCCGCGAAGAAAATGGCAAAAGACTTTCCCGTACAGTCGATCTTAGGTCGGGAGCGGTATTTGAATCCCCTGTTTTCCAATTACGACAAAACGATGTAATTTATGTGCCGGCAATAGATTTCAAACTCCGTTCATTAAATCATGACCCCAATACAGAAAGAAATACTTCCATAATCTTTGCATCCATATCAGCACTTGCGGTACTTTTGCAAGTGGTCATTATCCTTTTTAAGAATTAAAAATGTCAGATACGTCAATACAGACTTTAATAGATTCGGGTGCAAAAAAGATATCTCCCAAAGAGTTGGTTTTTAAATATTTTTCGTACTTGGTTTGGTTTTTTATTAGTTTGCTGATATGTTTCAGTATAGCATATATATATATTCGATATAGCCATCGCGTATATTTAGCCACCGCCAAGGTACTGGTAATAGCTGATGATGATAATACGGGCAGCACAAAATCCAATGAAAATGATTTGATTGATGTAGCTGTTCTCGGCGGAAAAAAAGTAAATTTAGATAACGAGATCGAACTCATCCAATCTAAACTCCTGATGCAGCGTGTGGTACGCCGGTTTAATTTAAATATCCAATATTACGAAGAAGGCAACTTTATCCACAGTAATATTTATGACGAAAACCCTTTTATTTGGGTTGTAAAAAAAGCAGGTGATTCCACTCAAAGCATTAATGTCAAAATCTCCAATCTCAACCAACAAGGTGGTAAGTATGCATTTATTCTTGATAAAGGGCATCTTACTCCATCCACGAACTTTAGCTGGAATGAAAAAATAAAATATAAAAATTGGGAATTTGTGGTTTCGCAAAATCAAAAAAAACTGCCTGCTGGAACAAGTTATACCGTAAGATGTCAGCCTGTACCCAATGAGGCAAATGAAATTTCACGCGGGCTTAAAGTAACTCCCTTTAGTAAAGCTACGACCATTATGCTGCTTAAATTGGACATTGATAATGTAAAACGCGGAGCTGTAATTCTGGATGGGCTAATAGAAGAGTATAAAAAACTAAATATAGAAGATAAAAATAATGTAGCATTTAATACGATCAGCTTTATTAATCAGCGTTTAGAAATAATTACCAAAGAATTATCGGGGGTTGAAAATAACCTCGAAGGTTTTCGTAATAAAAAAGAAGTAATTGCACCGACCGATCAAATCGAAGAATTGTATAAAGATGTCGGAGACCAGGAAAAAGCGTTGGATGAGCTGAATATCAAGAAACAAATAAGTGATTTTTTGCTTAAAGAAGTACAGCAACCCAAAACAACGGGAGAGACGGTACCTTCAAATCTAGGGATTGACGACCCGGCTGTTGGAGCGTTAGTCCTTAGGTATAATGAATTGCAATTAAGATTAGACCGGGAAATGCCATTAAATGCACCTAACAGCCTGGTAATAACTGATTTAAAGGATCAGTTGGAAGATGACCGCAAAAGTTTAGTTGCAGCGTTACAAAATTATCAGGTTAATGTTAAACAACGCATAAATGACGTCACGTTGTTAAATAACCGGCATTATGGCGCGTTAAACCAGATACCTTCAACAGAACGCGTAATGAGGGCGATAAGCCGGGAACAAACTATTAAAGAAGGTTTATATTTGTATTTGTTGCAAAAGAGGGAAGAAACAGAAGTTTCATCGGCCTCTACCGTTTCAAATTATAAAGAAATTGATCAGGCTGAAGTATCTAATACGCCAATTTCACCGAATAAATCAAAAATTTTACTTTTAGCGCTTATTGTTGGTATCTCGGTACCCGTACTCGTTATTTTTATTATTGATTTTTTTAATGATAAAGTAACTTCAAAAGATGATGTTACAAAGCGCACATCCACGCCGTTTATAGGCGAAATTGGACATATTGATAATATGAAGGCCCTTATTGTAAATAACAAAAGCCGCAGTATGGTGTCGGAACAATTCAGAATTATAAGAAGCAACTTGCATTTTTTATTGAAGGATAAAAAAACAATACTGGTTACTTCTTCCATTAGTAATGAGGGAAAATCTTTTGTAAGCTTAAATGTGGCCGCTGTACTGGCAATTTCAGGAAAAAATGTAGCGTTATTAGAGTTCGACCTTCGTAAACCCCGCATTATTGCAAGTCTCGATTTACCCAAACTCACCACAGGTTTATCCAACTACCTGGTTGGCCAGGTGGTTGATCTGGACAAATTGTATTTAACATTGCCCGAATATCCATCGCTGCATATTTATAACTCGGGGCCGATTCCGCCAAACCCCTCAGAGTTAATGTTGGGGGATAAAATGAACGAACTTTTTACAAATTTAAAAGCTAAATACGATTACATTATTATAGACTCTGCACCGGTGGGCTTAGTTGGCGATTCTTTCACGATAGCCAGCCAAACGGATGCGGTTTTATATATTATTCGGCAGCGTTATACGATAAAAACGCAAGTAGAATTTATTAACGATATTTATGAAAGCGGGAAATTGAAAAATATGGGATTGATCATCAACGATGTGAAAGTGGGAGGTCGCTATGGTTATTATGGTTATGGCAACACCTATGGCTACGGGTATGGCTATGGCTATGGCTATGGCTATGGGGGTTACGGCAATGGCTATTCACAAAAAAGCGGTTATTTTGATGATGATAAAACCTCGTGGAAAAAACGATTAAAACGTTTTTTCTCTTTAAAGTAGTTCAGTAGGCCCGCCCGTTAAATTTTAATTTATGGATGATTTAAAAATTGCAATTATTGGGTTAGGTTACGTCGGGTTACCCCTCGCTGTTGAATTTGGAAAAAAATTTACAACTATTGGATTTGATATCTCCGAAGAACGGATATGTGAACTGAAAAATGGCTTTGACAAAACATTGGAATTAGCTAACAAAGAAATTCGTGATGCCAATTTTTTAACGTTTACAGATCAAACCACAGATTTAAAAAAAGTTAATATTTTTATTGTTACCGTTCCAACGCCCATTGACAGAAACAAGAAACCAGATTTAAGCCCCTTGTTAAAGGCAAGTGCAACAGTAGGGGCCGCGCTGAAGAAAGGTGATATTGTTATATACGAATCAACTGTTTACCCGGGGTGTACAGAAGAAGACTGTGTCCCTGTGCTGGAAAAAATAAGCGGGCTTAAATACAATACCGATTTTTTTTGCGGTTATTCGCCTGAACGTATTGTTCCAGGCGATAAGGAGCGGACACTTACAAAAATAAAAAAAATAACGTCCGGGTCGACTATGGAAGTGGCTGAAAAAATAGATCAGTTGTACCGGGAAATTATCATAGCCGGCACCCATAAAGCACCATCAATTAAAGTTGCAGAAGCTGCAAAAGTAATTGAGAACTGTCAGCGGGATTTAAATATTTCATTTGTTAATGAATTGGCTTTGATTTTTGACCGGATGGGGATAGATACTACCGAGGTATTAGAAGCAGCCGGCACAAAGTTCAATTTTTTACCGTTTAAACCCGGATTAGTTGGCGGACATTGCATAAGTGTTGATCCATATTATCTGACGACAAAAGCGGAAATGTTAGGCTACCAGCCCCAGGTAATCCATAGCGGAAGAAAAATCAATGACGATATGGGGCGCTTTGTTGCTACTAAAGTTGTAAAACTGCTTAATAAAAAAGATCATAAAATAAAGGGCTCCCGCATCCTTATATTGGGGATTACATTTAAAGAAAATTGCACCGACATCAGGAATACCAAAGTTGTGGATATTTACCGTGAATTAAAAGATTATGGCGTACTTGTAGATGTTTGGGACCCATGGGCAGATTCACATGAAGTATTGCTCGAATACGGCATAAACATTGAAAAAGACAAATCATCAATAATTGGAAGGCAATACGATGCCGTTATACTTGCATGTGCGCACAATGAGTTTAAAGAGTTGGATTTTAAAACTTTTACGCATAACAACACCGTTATTTTTGATACAAAATCGATTTTACCGAAGTCAATGGTCGATGCGAGGTTATGACAGGAGTTAATTTACGATTTCATTTTGTTAAACACCGTTTTCAATTTTATTACCATTAATCATTATATACAATTTTCATTTATTTAACTAATGTGCCGTATAGCCGGGATATTCGATCCAAGTTCGAAAACACTTTTGCAGGACATTACGTCAATGCGAGATGTTATGCACCGGGGGGGGCCGGATGACGCGGGTTTGTATATAGACGATACATTTCCTTTAGCTTTTGGCCACCGGCGTTTATCTCTTATTGATCTTTCATCATCAGGCCATCAACCGATGCAAGATTTGGATGGGCAGCTTCAACTGATTTACAATGGGGAAATATACAATTTTAAAGAATTAAAGGCAGAGCTAACGGTTAAAGGCTTTAAATTTAAAACACAATCGGATACCGAAGTAATATTAAAGGCATACCAGGCTTGGGGAACAAATTGCCTTGCCAGGTTTAGTGGGATGTATGCCCTCGCTATATTTGATAAAATGCACTCGATTATCATCTTAGGGAGGGACCATGCTGGAATAAAGCCCCTATATTATAGCCTTGTAAATGATAAATTAATTTTCGGCTCGGAAATAAGGGCATTTAAAGCATTAAACCCACGATGGGAAGCGAATGAAAATTGGCCGAATATTTTTTTAGCCTTCGGACATTTACCCGAACCCCTAACAACCTTAAAAAACGTTCATCCCCTGGCTAAAGGAAGCTTTGGTGTTTTTGATATGCACACAAAAAAAATGGTTATTAAAAAACATTATGTGTATGATTTTTTTGAATGTATAAAAAGTATCGTTGAGGCAAAACAGATTATTCGTGAAAAATTAACAAAAGCTGTTCAACGGCATTTGTTTTCGGACGCGCCGATAGGCTTGTTTTTAAGCGGCGGCATAGATTCCAGCTTACTTACCATATTGTCACAACCAATATTAAAAGAGCGCTTACATACGCTTTCGATTGTTTTTGAAGAACAAGAGTTCTCAGAAAAAAAGTATCAGGATATTATTATTAAAAAAACCGGGGCCAGGCATCAAAGCTTTTCGGTGTCAAAAAAAGAGTTTGAGCACAGCTTGGAGGATATTCTCCAGGCTATGGACCAGCCCAGCACCGATGGTGTTAACTCATATTTTATATCTAAATATGCACACGAGGCGGGTTTAAAAGCTGTTTTATCGGGATTGGGGGGAGATGAGCTTTTTGGAGGGTATAAATCTTTTACTACTTTTAATAAATTTAAGTATCTTAAAACTTTTGCCCCCCTTCTTGCGCCGATTGCCGGTTTAGCGGGTGATAAGTATAAAAAGTTAGGATATTTAAATTTACGGGGAGCTGTTGGTTACTATTTGGCGGTCAGGGGGATTTTGAATTTGGATGAAATAAGCAGGATCACTGGGGATAGTGTGACAAAAATAAAAGAGCAGTTAAACGACTTAAATTTATTTTACCCATGTGAGCTCACTGATACATGGGCTTTGGCAAGTTGGACCGAGCTTAATATGTATATGCAAAATCAACTCCTTAAAGATAGCGATTACATGAGTATGTGGCATGGTTTAGAGATCAGGGTGCCATTTTTAGACAAAGATCTTATCAATGCCGTGACAAGCATTTCGACCGACGTAAAAAAGAATAAACAGGGTAAATTTTTATTAATAGAAAGTTTCAAAGCCGAGTTGCCCATAGAGATTTGGAACAGGAGAAGGCAGGGTTTTACTTTTCCATTTGCCAAATGGGTTGAAAACGATCAATTAGTTAATAAAGGCATAGCGAATGGAGTCCATTGGAGTAAAAACTGGACGATTAACATTTTGGAGAGATTTAATGGGGAAAATTAAAATTATTAAGCGGGCATTTAAATTAATACTTACCAATTCTCATTTTATTTTAATGCTGAATGGTATTTTCTTTTCGAGTATCTTTTACTTTTTTATTGAATCACAATATGAGAATGAGTTGTTTTCAAAAATTTCATCCTCCATTTATCACGAATGCCCGGCGTGTAAAATAGATGATGAACTTTTTTTTGTAAAAACAATGCATACCACTTACAGTATGCAATTCTCAAGGAAAGTTATTTTTGACGGGGAAACCTTTTCAAGTATTAAATCAGTTTATTTGCGGTCTGCTGATTCACATCTGATGGATGCTTTGGGTGCTTGCGGTAGTTTTTCAACAGTTTTGGCCCGGACATTACAAGTTAGCGGCTATAGTGTTAAAATAGCACAAATGAAGGTGAGCGGGGTATTTGGCGGGCACATGGTAGTGGAAGCTAAGGAAAAAAGAGGAAATTGGGTTGTACTTGACCCGTTGTTTAATACAGCTTTCAAAGACCAAAATGGCAGACTTGTAGGTTTTGAGGATGTTAAAAACAATTGGAACTATTATAAACTACAGGTACCGTCTAGTTATGACCTCCGGTATCGTTATGAGGATGCAAGATTTACAAACTGGGATAAATTTGGCGGTCTTTCAAGAACTATAAAGAAAGGTTTAGATTGGTTGCTCGGTAAGCAAAATGCCGACAGCTTTTCGCTTCACCCATACTTTTTAAATCTTTACCAGGCTTACTTAATCGTGCTTATTTTCTTGTATATTCCCTTATTTTTTTATACATTGAAGCGTTGTTATCGCTTTATGAAATACAGGTGGCCTCAATTTATGGCCGAGTTAAAAGATAATTAAGGCAATATTTTATGGAATTTATTTCAGAATATAAGACAATTAAAAAATTGCAAGAAAGTAATTCTTTAAGAAATTGTATGAGGCATGTTGCTCTTGATTTTTTGTCTTTAAAAAACATAACGATAGGTAATAATGATAATTATCTGAATATGAATAGAATTCAATTCATATATATTCATCATGTTTTTAAAGACGAAGAACAGGCCTTTGAAAACCTCGTTAAATTTTTGCTTATCAATCATACACCTGTTAATTATAGGGCGGCTGTAAATAAAATATTAAACGGGCTTATTGATAAGCCTTATATTGTATTCAGTGCTGATGATGGATTTAAAAATAATTTATATGCAGCTAATATTTTAAAAAAATATGGAATAAGTGCCTGTTTTTTTGTAAATCCAGCAGTTATTGGTAATAACAATTACGATAAAGTGAAACAATTCTGTGCGGGAAAATTGAATTTTCCTCCTGTTGAATTTATGAATTGGGATGATATTTTATCACTTATCAAGGATGGTCATGAAATTGGTTCTCATACTCAAAATCATATTAAAATCTCAGAAACATCTCTGGAAGCTGTGAAAGACGATATAGATAAGTCAATTTTAGAAATAAAAAAATATTGTGGAAAAGTAGAGCACTTTGCATTTCCATATGGCAAATATCATCACTTTAATAGATATATAGAAAAATTTGTTTTTGAACGTGGCTTCTTGTCCTGTGCATCCGCCGAAAGAGGATGTCATATTACTGACGGCAGAAAATTGAAAAATGAGGAATTGTTTATTAGAAGAGATCATATTGTCCTTGACTGGAATTTGCGGCATATTATATATTTCTTAGTATCAAACTCAAAAAAAGTCAATATAAATTTTAACTTTTCACCATATATAAAATAACTTTTTAATTAATAATGAGGATAGTAATATTAACAAGTTTCCTGAAGGGTACGGCAGCATATCATTTGCCATCTATATTGGAGAATACAAATGTCAGCGTAACAATGGTTGTATATAGTGAAGGTATTGTATTAAATAAAAAGAAGATGTATGCCAAAAAAATCCGTAAAGTATTTAAGATAGGATTATTAGGAGCTATAAATGGTTTAAGAATGCGGAGATGGTTTAATAATGATATAGAACAATATTGTAAAATTGACAATATTGAAAATATATGTGAAAAGCATGATATCCCTTTTTATAAAGTTTCTTCCACTAATAGTAAAGAAACTCAACAACTTTTTAAGGATGCAAACGCAGATTTAGGTATTAGTCTAGGAAACGGTTATATCGGTAGTAAGGTATTTAACATCCCTAAATATGGAATGATAAATATACACCATGAAATTTTACCGAACTATCAAAACGCACAAAGTATAATCTGGCAATTGTATAACGGCTCGACAAATACAGGTTATACTATTCACTTGATCACTTCTAAAATAGATGAAGGCAATATTGTTTATCAAAAAATAGTGCCCATAGGATTTAAAGAAACATTACCGGCCACTATTGCTTTTACATCTTATAAATTATTAGAAGCCTCGGCCGAAGGTTTGATTGCTACATTAAATCATTTTAATGAATTTTTTGATAATGCAAAACCGCAAGGAGAAGGACAATCGTATACAACCCCAAGTTATTGGCAATATTTAAAAATAAAAAAACAACATGATATACTTAAAAAAATGTCATTTCTTAAAGCATAACATAACTTGTAGCCCTTAAAGGCTATTTCCTTATCTTTTCGGCAAGGACTTGATTGAAGAATTGATTGATGAATATGAATTTAGCGCAAACCTCTCCAAGTTACAATAGTAAATATAGATATAAGGAGTCAAGGTTCACTAATTGGGATAAATTTGATAGGTTGGGAATAGGGATAAAAAAAATGACAGATTAGACATTAGGCAAGGAAAGAAGACGGTATATCTCTTCGTACGTACTTTTTAATCTTTATCAGGCTTATTAATCATAATAATTTGCTTAACATTTATTTATTTTTATATACATTAAGGAGAAGTTACAACTTTTTTAAATACAGAGGTCCCAATTGATTGCTAAAGTTAAAAGAAGGTAATCTATGAATAATTCAAAATCTGCATTAATTATTGGTATTACGGGACAGGATGGGGCCTACTTAAGTAAGTTCCTGCTGGATAAGGGTTATGATGTTTTGGGTATTACCCGTAATATATTGGAACCTGATCTTAATAGACTCTCTTTTCTTGGAATAGAAAATGAAATTGAATTAATAGAAATTGTAAATACAGATTCTGATAGAATTGAACGGATTTTAAATAAATATAAACCAAACGAAATTTATAATTTAGGGGCTCAAAGTTCTGTAGGGCAATCTTTTGTTGATCCCTTTGGCACGGTTAGTTACAATATATTGAGTGTTGTGTCTTGGCTTGAGGGTATTAAAAAATACGATTTGCCAACCCGGTTTTACCAGGCCTCCAGCAGCGAAATGTTTGGCAACGTTCGTGAAAGCGATTTGCCGTTAAAAGAAAGTTTAATATTTCACCCCGCCAGCCCCTACGGCGTTTCTAAGGCTGCTGCACACTGGTTAACCGTGAATTACCGCGAGGCCAACCAATTATTTTGTTCTTGCGGCATTTTATTTAACCACGAATCGACACTTCGAGGGCAAAATTATGTGATAAAAAAAATAATTAATGCGGCTGTGAAGATTAAGATGGGTTTAAGTAATAAGAGTATAAATGTTGGAAACATAAGCATCAAACGGGATTGGGGATACGCCCCCAAATATGTGGAAGCTATGTGGCTTATTTTACAGCACCATCGGGCCGATGATTTCTTAATTTGTTCGGGCAACGTGACCTCGCTTGAAGGCATGATAATAACAATAATGGATGAGCTTGGGTTAGATGTGAAACAATATATTCAAATTGATCCCGATTTATTCAGGCCAGTTGACCTGGAGGAGATTTACGGCGATAACAATAAAGCTAAGAGCCAGCTAAAATGGGATTATAATATGAGCCATAAGGATTTAATTAAACAATTGATCATCGATGAATACGAGTTTATTGAATGGGAACTAAATCAAAAATAAAAGTTGTTTATTTTTGCCGGAAGCCGAGGGCATTAGGTAATTTTAGTATAGAAACTTATTTTAAACTAATCCGTGAGAACTTGCCGGATGAATTTGAACCGGTTTGCCGCGAAATGCCCTTCGAGAATAATGGGCTATTTAAGCGCCTTGCAAATGCCATTTATTGCGCCTTTAAACAAGGCGATGTAAATCAAATAACAGGCGACGTACACTACCTGGCTGCTTTTTTAAAAAAGAGAAAAACTATCTTAACTATTCTGGATTGTGGTCTTTTGCATGAATTGGTTGGGATAAAACGTAAAATATTTAAGCTGTTCTGGTTTACAATCCCCATAAAGAGGTCTAAGATCATTATTGCGATCTCAACCGCAACCAAAGATGACGTCATAAAGCTCACCGGTTGCCCCGCTGAAAAAATTAAAGTGGTTTATATAGGTATCGATAGTATATTTAGCAAATCTGAAAAGCCTTTTTATAAAAAGGAGCCCCGGATCTTGCAAATCGGCACTGCGACAAATAAAAACCTGCAAAGGTTAATTCCCGCCCTGAACCGGATTGCCTGCAAATTGGTGATCATTGGGAAAATAGGCCAGGATATTTTTCAAATGCTTGACGAAAATCAAATTAAATACGAACTTTTTGACAGAAGGCTATCTGAGGACGAAGTTGTTGAGGAATATAAAAAATGCGACATACTTGCTTTTGTTTCAACGCTTGAGGGTTTTGGGATGCCGATTGTAGAAGCCAACACTGTTGGCAGGGTTGTTATTACGGGTAATGTATCGTCAATGCCCGAGATAGCGGGTAATGCAGCATGTTTAGTCGATCCGTTTGATATTGGTGCCATCCGTGCAGGGCTGCTAAAAATAATTGATGACGATGAATACCGCGAACTGCTTATTGAGAACGGGTTTAAAAATGCACAGCGTTTTACCATAAAAGCCTTGGTGAAGGAATATGGGAAAATTTACACTGATATATATAGCACAATCGCTCCCAACAAACCTGTGTCAGTAAACTAATTATTGAAATGTTGTTATTAATTACAATTTAAGCATTACAACAAACATTTATCTATAAATTTATGATGACTAAAATTAACTGAACTAAATGCAACAAGAAACTATAATAGAAGCCGGAAGAACCGAGAAAAATTACTGGACTGATCTTTGGCGCTTTAGAGAATTATTTTACATTTTAAGCTGGCGCGACATTAAAGTACGGTATAAGCAAACAGTAATCGGGGCGGCATGGAGTATTATACGCCCACTTTTAACTATGATTATATTCACTGTAGTTTTTAGTAAAGTAGCTCATTTACCTACTGAAGGGACCGCACCTTATGCCATTATGGTATATGCGGGTATGTTGCCCTGGCAATTTTTTTCAAACTCTTTAACCGAATCTTCCGCCAGTTTAATCGGGAACGTGAATTTAATTTCAAAAGTATATTTTCCCCGTTTAATAATACCCACAGCTACTGTCATAACAAGTTTTATTGATTTTTTAATATCGTTTGGCATACTTGTAGTATTAATGTTCTACTATCAGTATGCACCGAGCTGGCAAATATTATTACTTCCCTTATTTTTGTTCATTGCCTTTTTGGCTAGTATAGGGCCAGGTTTATGGCTTACAGCGTTAAATGTAAAATACAAGGATTTCAGGTATATTGTTCCATTTATCGTGCAATTTGGTTTGTATATATCGCTGGTAGGTTTTAACAGCAATATAGTACAGGCAAAATGGAAATTACTTTATTGTTTAAACTCTACGGTGGATGAAATTGATGGCTTCAGGTGGTGTATATTATGTGGTAAATTATAGGCATATATAGACATGAAATTGCAGGACGCTAAAATTATTGATTTGCCTAAGATCCTTGATCCCAGAGGTAATCTATCGTTTCTTGAAGAAAATAAGCATATCCCATTTGCTATCAAACGCACATATTGGATTTACGATGTCCCTGGTGGTGAAAAACGAGGAGGTCACGCCTATAAAAACAATCAGGAATTTATTATTGCTATATCAGGTAGTTTTGATGTTGTGCTTGATGATGGAAATGAAAAACAGATATTTTCATTAAACAGATCCTATTATGGCTTATATATTCCTGTTGGTTTATGGAGGCATCTGGAAAACTTTTCAACTAACTCTTTGGCATTTATAGTAGCATCAGAAGATTATGATGCTGAAGATTATATTAGAGAATATAATGAATTTTTATTGGTTCCTAAAATTCAATCAAATGCCATCAACATATAATTGTTCAATTTTCGAACTTCCCCGTATAAAAAATAGGGCCGGTAATATCACTCCCGTACACAACAATATTGAAATACCTTTTGCAGTAAAAAGAGTGTTTTATTTGTACGATATACCTGGTGGTGAATCCCGTGGTGCGCATGCCCATAAAGAATGCCATCAGTTTTTAATAGCTGCAAGTGGAAGTTTTGAGGTATCATTAGATGATAGTAAAACCAAACGTATCATTCAATTAAACAGGCCCTACCTTGGGTTACATATCCCTCCTGGAATATGGGCATCTGAAATTAATTTTTCATCCGGGTCTATTTGCTTGGTTTTTGCATCGCATACTTACAATGAAAGAGATTATATAAGGAATTATGATGATTATTTAGAATACATACATGAATAATTATATTCATCCCTTATCGGAAGTACAAACAAGAAATATAGGAGAAAATACTTCTGTTTGGCAATTTTCAATTATACTAAAAAATGCAATAATAGGTTCAGATTGCAACATAAACTGCCATTGCTTTATTGAAAATGATGTTATAATTGGCAACAATGTTACTGTAAAATCGGGTGTACAAATATGGGACGGTGTTAGAATTGAAGATAATGTATTTATTGGACCAAATGTTACTTTCACAAATGACTTGGTGCCCCGTTCCAAAGCGCACCCTGATGAGTTTAAACAAACTGTTATAAAAAAAGGAGTCTCTATTGGTGGAAATACCACTATCATTGCTGGCATTGAAATTGGTGAATTTGCTTTTATAGGTGCTGGGAGTGTTATTACTAAAATTATTCCACCATACACAGTTTGGTATGGTAATCCCGCCAGGCATAAGGGCTTCATTACGGACAACTCTGTAATTCTTGACCTAAATCTATTGGATAAAAAAAATAATAATCAATACTTTTTAGATGGATATAAACCTATTTTAAAATGATTAATTTTTTAGATTTAAAAAAAATCAATAACCAATACCGCGAGGAATTAAAACAAGCATTTGAACGTGTAATTGATTCTGGATGGTATATCTTAGGTGATGAAGTAAAACAATTTGAAAGAAATTTTGCTGCATATTGTGGCGCTAAACATGCGATAGGTGTTGCCAATGGTCTGGATGCATTAATTTTAATTTTAAGAGGATATAAGGAATTAGGTATAATGCATGATGGCGATGAGATCATTGTTCCGGCCAATACTTATATTGCCAGTATACTGGCAATATCCGCTAATAATTTGGTTCCGGTATTAGTTGAACCGGATATTGAAACATACAATATTGATCCGGCGAAGATAAGGGAAAAAATAACGGTAAAAACCCGTGCTATATTACCCGTACACTTATATGGTCAGTTAGCTGATATGCCTAGGGTATGTGAAATTGCAAAAGAAAATAATCTAAAGGTAATTGAAGATTCGGCACAAGCTCACGGTGCTCATATAAATGGTTTTAAGGCGGGCAATTGGGGTGACGCTTCTGGATTTAGTTTTTATCCGGGGAAAAATTTGGGAGCTTTAGGCGATGCAGGCGCAGTTACAACAAATGATGATAAATTGGCTTCTACTATCAGAGCCATGGCAAATTATGGTTCAAAGGTTAAATATATAAATGATTATATCGGTGTAAATAGCCGGCTGGATGAAATGCAGGCCGCAATTTTAGATGTGAAATTAAAATATCTTGATGCTGATAATGAAAAAAGAAGAATATTAGCAACAATTTATAGAGAGAGAATTAAAAACCCGAAAATAATATTACCGGGAACCAATAATGAAAGCAGCCATGTTTGGCATGTATTTATAGTAAGGACTGCACAACGAGATGAACTGCGAAATCATTTCGCTAATAATAATATCGAGACATTAATTCATTATCCCATTCCTCCACATTTACAGGAAGCCTATAGAAGTTTAGGTTTTAAAAGTGGAGATCTTCCCATTACTGAAGAAATTGCTAAAACTTGCCTTAGTTTGCCGATTTTTCCTGGATTGAAAAAAGAAGAAGTTAACCATATTTTAGAAACGATTAACAACTATTCAAATGATCGTGCTTAAAAAATTATTTTACGTCTTTATGTTTTTTTTAACGTATAAATTAAATTTATTTAATTTTATTATAGCCAATTTTTTCACCACACATAGAATTATTAAGTCCGATACTCCACG
>Ga0206855_10219_pt1 | contig 16261 bp, 14 predicted proteins | sample Alteio_BWOrgCont_51_FD_152637 | JGI IMG/M metagenome (GOLD analysis project Ga0206855, IMG submission 152637) | Enriched cells from forest soil in Barre Woods Harvard Forest LTER site, Petersham, Massachusetts, United States -... | ecosystem: Environmental > Terrestrial > Soil > Temperate forest >...
CACTCGCCAGCTAAAACGTTGGTTAACACGGTCAATACTAAGGGCGTGATGGGCAAAGGTTTAGCAAAAGATTTTAAAACGATTTATCCAAAAATGTTCCAAGAATATCGCGACCTATGCGATAAACGAAAATTGAATATCGGCCAGCTTTTCCTTTTCCGCACTCCAAACAAATGGGTGTTGAATTTCCCAACAAAACAGGATTGGAAGAGACCGTCAAAACCAGAATACATCGAAGCAGGCCTTAAGACATTCGTAAATGGCTATTCGCGCGCGAATATAACCAGCGTGGCGTTTCCACAACTAGGTTGCGGGCACGGTGAATTAGACTGGACGACACAAGTCCAGCCGCTCATGGAAAATTACCTTTCTAAAATTCCTATAATCGTATTTATACATCTTTATCCATTTACGCCGACGAAGTATTGGGCCTTCTTGAACATTTACCTTACCTCAGAAAAATTCGAATCGCTAAAGGCCGCACACCCACTGAGGGTCAATTCACAATGTCATTGCAATTAGCTCCGCGGCCTGTTTCTGACCAACCGATTTTCCACCAGGCCTTACGCGAGGTAGTACATGTCTGAAGTTTTGTTAAAGCCTGATGCCGATCGCATACTCGCTAGACTTGATACATTACAAGCCAGCAACTGGCTCACGCAAAAATGGTGGCCTAAGTACACATATCATTTTGCTGAACGGCTTAATGCCATATCAATTCTCGAAACCGGAGGGTTGTTGTGTCGTGAATCCAAGCCAATGAAGATTGATACAGCTAGCGGCCAGGTTCTTGATCGCACAGATGATAAATGGAAAAAACATGTCCGTCTATATTTTCGCCCACGGGCACCAACACAATACCAAGTCGAGGGCTTTCGCCCGACAGGGCAATTTGGCTCGCTTGGTAAGCATTGCCCGATGCCTTTTATTTTCATGTTTGATTCAGCTGATATATTAACACGTAAAACAACTAAATTTTCCGACGGCAACCTAGCAGCACAACCGATTATTGGTGATAATGCAGCGATGTTTGAGCAAATTCCGTTTGATAAGGTATTCCATGACGGTCGGATGGCCGAGTCCGAGAAAAGTTTGATAAAATTCCACCGATGCGCCGAAGTGCTTGTCCCTAATAATTTAGACCTGTCAGCACTTCGGTATGTTTGGTGTCGCTCACCAGCAGAATACCAAACCCTATTCAATTGCTTGTCCCCCGAAGCACGGCAGCGTTACCGAAAGAAGTTCGGTGTCGGCGCAAAAGCTGATGTTCATTTTCGTTTTTGGACTTTTATTGAAGATGTGAGCCTTGAGTCTGCAAAAATCGTGCTTTCCTTTAATCCCAGCACTAAAACACCAGGGCCTTTTAAAGCGAATGCCACAATTACCAGCCATAAATATGGGAAGCTTTCCTGGAGTGAAGATCAATTTTTTACACGGCAAAAATTTGTGTTGAATATTTCAACCTTCACTACACCTGTTGATTACGAATTTCGGTTTGAACTTGATGGAGACCTTGCCTACCTAGGTCGCTATAAAATTTCAGACAGTGGCGTGATTGGCACCCACAAATAGTACTCTTTGATTGCTAAAACCTCCCCAAATTCGCCCGGTATTGGTCAAAGCTTTCGGGGTCGAGCTCCTCGAGGAAGCGGCTGGGTTCGAGGACGGCGGGCGGGCCGTTCTGGGTGACGATGCGGGGATAGAGGACATACAACTGGTCCATCGCGCGCGTGGCGGAGACGTAGAAGAGCCGGCGTTCCTCCTCGACGTCGCCTTCCTCGATGGCGCGCTTGAGCGGGAGCAGGCCCTCCGCCGCGCCGATGAGGAACACGATGGGAAATTCCAGCCCCTTGGCCTGGTGGATGGTGGTGAGGCGCACGGTGTCCTCGTTCGGGTCCACGCTGCGGTCGCTAGTCTCGGAATTGAGGAGGACGAGCTGCGCGAGCAATTCGTTCATGTCGGTGAAGCGGGCGGCGAAGCCGACGATGCTGTCGAGGTCTTCGCGGCGGGTCTGCCAATTGTCGTGGATGTTGCGCAGGTAATCGCCATACCAGCCGTCAATTGCGAGCTGGATGACGGCGGCGGGCGTGTGGAACGTGGAATTCGGAGTGCGGAGTGCGGAATTTGCGCGAGCTTTGGGCTCTTCATCGAACAATAAGGGTCTTTGATCGCTAGCGGGTGCAACGTTCTTGGGCGCTGATTGTTCTTCCGGATGCAATTGCGCGGCGCCGGCCTGCTTGAGGGCTTCCTCGAGGTTTTGCAAAGTGAGGGCGAGGTCCTTGAAATCGCCGCGGGCCTCGGCGGGCAGTTTTGCGGCCACGGATTCCTCGGTGAGCGCGCCGATCAAGCTCTTGCCCTGGGCGAACGCGGCATTTTGCGCAGCGATGAGCGCGGACTCGGCCTTGCGCGGGCCGACCTTGGGCAGGAGCGTGGCGAGGCGGAGGAAGGCGACGGTGTCGCGCGGGTTGTGGGCAAAACGCAGATGGGCGACGAGGTCGCGCACGTGGGCCTGCTCGAAGAAGCGCACGCCGCTGGTGATGGTGAACGGCACGCCCTGGCGCGAAAGTTCGATTTGCAAATCCATGGCCTGATAGTGCGCGCGGTAGAGCACGGCGATGTCGCGCAGGGAAACGCCCTCATCGGCACGCAATTCGTGGATGCGCCGGATGACGAAGCCGGCCTGCTCCCGCGTGTCGAGCGCGGCGATGACGACCGGCTTCGAGCCGTTTTTACGCACGGGCTTGAGGTGTTTATGAAATTCGCCGGCGACGTGCTGGTGGTCAAGAATGCCGTTGGCGAAGCGCAGGACTTCCGGCGTGCTGCGGTAGTTGATTTCAATTTTGTATATTTTCGCGCCTGGGTGACGTTCAGGGAAGGCGCGGATGTTGTCAAAATTCGCGCCGCGCCAGGTGTAGATGCACTGAGCGTCGTCACCCACGGCCATGAGCTGGTGGTCCGCGGCAATCAGATCCACGATTTCGGACTGGAGCTTGTTGGTGTCCTGGTACTCGTCCACGAGGATGTGGCGGAACTGGCGCTGATAATAGACGCGCGCCGGCTCGTCGCGCTGCAACACTTTCAGCCAGTATTCGAGGAGGTCATCGTAGTCGGCGACCTGCTTTTCGATTTTCGCCTGCTGGTAGGTGGAGTAGAAATTTTGCAACTGCTCGCCGATTTCCTCGAGCCACGGATATTTTTGCGTAATGACCTCGCCGAGCGAACGGCGCGTGTTGCGCGCGTAGCTGAAGACCTCCTTGACCACGCCGGGCTTCGGATGCTCCTTGTGCTTGGTGAAGGCCGGGTCAATTTTGCGAATGACGTCGCCCAGGAGCGCGTCGGCGTCGCCTTCATCGAGAATCGTGTAATTGCGCAAGAGGCCGATGGACTCGCCATGCCGCCGCAAAATGCGCTGGCCGACGCTGTGGAAAGTGCCACCCCAGAAATGCCCGCGCGGCATGCCAGTGAGATCCTCGACGCGACCCAGCATTTCGCGCGCGGCCTTGTTGGTGAAGGTGAGCAGCAGAATCTCCCACGGACGCACGCCTTGCTGGAGCAGCCAGGCCACGCGGTAGGTCAGCGTGCGGGTCTTGCCGGAGCCCGCGCCGGCGAGCACGAGCGCCGGGCCGGGCTCGGCCGTCACCGCTGCCAACTGGTCTTCGTTGAGCGCGGCGGCGAAGTCAATGGGCGCGGAGACCCCCGCCGGCCACTGCGCCAACGTCCCGGGAGTGCCCTGAATTTCGCCCGACATTGTTACAAGTTAGCGCGGCGCCCCTCCTGCGGCTACAAAAAAGCCCTCCGCGCGCTTCTTTTTTCTTTTTCATTTTTGTTTCTTGCTCTTTAATTGCGTCATGTCGTTTGACCCCGCCGACCTGCTGGTGCTCCCCGGCGCGCACGAACCCCTCCGCCACCACCGGCCCGACGCCAACCTCGGCTTCGGCGACAAGGACGACGCCGTCCAGACCCTCGGCAAAGTAATGCCGGAACTGCGCAGCCTGCACGACCGGCTCAACGCCGAGCGCACCTGGTCGTTCCTGATTATTTTGCAAGCGATGGACGCGGCGGGGAAGGACGGCATCGTCAAACACGTGCTGACGGGCTTCAACCAGCAGTCGTGCCACGTGACAAGTTTCTCCGCGCCGGTGGGCAACGAAGTGTCGCATAGTTTTTTGTGGCGGTGCACGATGCCGCTGCCGGCGCGCGGGCACATCGGCGTGTTCAACCGCTCGTATTACGAGGAAGTCCTCGTCCCGCGCGTGCGCATGGAATACATCGCCTACCAGCGCCTGCCTGCGCCGTGCGTGACGGGAGACATCACCGATGGCAAGCATTACGACTCGGGCAAGATGAAAGGCTTCAAGGCGTTTAATAAACAACTAAGCGCGCAGGCGCAGGCGCCCTCCACCCCGCCCGCTGACTTCTGGCAGGCGCGGCTTGACGACATCAACGGCTTTGAACGTCACCTGGCGCGCAGCGGCACACGCGTGGTGAAGTTTTTTCTCCATCTTTCGCGCGAGGAGCAAAAGCGCCGCTTCATGGCCCGCATTGAAGACTCTGCGCGCAACTGGAAATTTTCGCCGGCAGACGTGCGTGACCGCCGCTACTGGCAGCAATACCACCATGCCTATTCGGAAATTCTTTCGACGACGACCAAGCCTTGGGCGCCATGGTATGTCATCCCGGCGGATTATAAATACGTGGCGCGGCTGGCAGTGGCGAAAGTGCTGGTGCATGAACTGAGCCTGCTGCATCCAAAATACCCGCACCTCGACAAACACGGGCGCAAGGAACTCGCGAAGGCGAAGAAAATTTTGGAAAAGGAAGGCTGAACAAAAACACTTGGCCGGGGCGGGAAATTTTGTCATGGTGAGCCCCTGCGCGCCGGGCCCTGCCGACCGCACCACAACGGAGAGGTGACAGAGTGGCCGAATGTGCCTGACTCGAAATCAGGTGTCCTCGCAAGGGGACCGGGGGTTCGAATCCCTCCCTCTCCGCCATCTTTCGATTTTCATATTTTCGCCCTGCGGGGCGATAACGGGTAAGAGGTCGGAATTGAATTCAGCCACGAATTGCCAAGGGTTTAGCAACTCCACCGCCAACGATTTTTCCGCCACCTGAAAGTTCGAACCGATTTTTTTGAGGAAATCACGCTTTTGCTCGGGGTTTCCTTCTAAAAGCAAAATAGTAGCGTGTTTAGCCTCCAAAACGAACCGGAGTGCTGGTTCGAACCGATTGTGTCGGTTGGTCTCAAACGACTCTAGCTTGCCCCTTAGTTCTGCCTTTCGGTTCACCAGAGTATGCTTCTTTGAAACATACTCGGGCTCGCTGACTTGCTCCGTGAGGCGCAGGTCAAGGAGGAGGTCAAGCTGCTTGTCGGTAGTCGTGAGAGCGGTTTTCGTGGCTGCGATAGCAGCTTCCTCCGCTTTGGCAGTTTCCGCCCGCTCATTTTCAAGGGCGGTGAATATTTGGTTAGCAATAGTTGCTTCAAGGGCAACTTTGCTGATCACTCGGTCAATTTGGGCAGAAATGGACTCCTCGCGGACATATTTCTGCGTGCAAGGCTTCACCCGCTTGGTGCAATGCAGGTAGTTGTGTCCCTTCTGCGTCTCGGTCGTGATGAAGCAACCGCACCCGCCGCAACGGAAAAGCCCGCGATACAGATATGGTTTAAGGTCGGGCGTCTTGGACTTGCTCTTGCGAGCCATGACTGCCTGCACTTCATCAAACAGGCGTTTGGAAATAATGGGTTCGTGCTTTCCCTCAAAAAGCTCTCCTTTGAAATCCATAACGCCGTAGAAAAACGGGTTCTTAAACATCGTCTGATAATTAGAGACGGAAAACCGTTTACCTGTGAAAGCAACAAAGCCAACATCATTCATGCGGGCGCGGACTTCATGGAGTGCGTAGTTGCCCGTCGCGTAAAGCTCGAAGGCTTTACGGACAAGCGGAGCTTTCGCGGGGTCAACGACGATGCAACGCTTGTTGCGGTCGTTGAAATAGCCGACGGGCGGACGATTAGGCCAGACGCCATTGCGGAGTTTTTGGCGGATGCCGCGTTTGATGTTTTCCGAAAGATTGTCCACATAGTATTTGCTCTGGCAAAACGCGATATTAAGCATGAACTTTCCATGCGCGGATGGTTCAAAGCGGAAGGTGGGAAAGCGAAGGTCGCGGATTTTTCCGGTGTCAACGAGGTAAACAATCCGCCCGCCGTCAACGCTGTTGCGGGCAAGACGGTCGGGATGCCAAGCGAGGATTCCCTGAGCTTTGCCTTTTTCAATCTCGGCAAGCATGAGATTAAATTGTGGACGCCCCGGAGCCTTCGCCGTGCGGCTTTCTAACGACCGTGCCTTAAAGCACGGCGGTAGGCTGTTCTCGGCTTACCTCTCAATTCAGAAAAATAAATTCTGGATTATCACTGAAGCAGACAGGTCATCTACAACCATACTTCTACCAGAGGACTACTGATGAACACATGGATTGATTTCAAGGAGCTACGCGCTCGCCTTGATTTTGAACAAGTGCTTCGACGCTACAATGTCGAAGTCAAACGCAAGGGCAGTCAGCATCACGGCTTCTGCCCTTTACCGAACCACAAAGGGAAAAGAAACTCGCCGTCGTTCTCGGCAAATTTGGAACGCGGTGTGTTCCATTGCTTCGGGTGTGGTGCAACCGGCAACATCTTGGAATTCGCAGCTCTCATGGAGAACGCAAATCCCGAGGACGGTACTGCACTTCGCAAAGTTGCATTGAAATTGAAAAACGAATTTTGTCCCCACCTCGGGACGAATTCGACCGGAACGAAAAAGTCTGTAGTGAAGTCGCCGCCGTCAAAATCGAGTGAGTTACCTGTCGTCGTTAATCAACCACTTGATTTTGAACTCAAGGGGTTGGACAGGAATCATCCGTATCTCGGCACGCGGGGCTTTACGAAAGAAACAATCGCACACTTCGGTCTTGGCTATTGCGCTCGCGGCATATTCAAAGAACGGGTAGCGATACCTCTCCATGATGCAGCCGGAAAACTCATCGGATATTGTGGCAGGGTCGTTGACGATGCAGCAATCTCTGAGGAAAATCCACGTTATCGCTTCCCTTCAAAACGGGAACGGGACGGTCGGGTTTTTGAATTCCGAAAGCAAGCGTTCATATACAATGGCTTTCGGTTCAAGACTCCTCTCGACGATCTAATCGTCGTTGAAGGTTTTACTTCCGTCTGGTGGCTACATCAAAATGGTCTCCCGCGAGTCGTTGCTGTTATGGCACAACCGGCTTTATCAACGACCGGAACATCCTCAAACGCCGACCTCCCACCTGCGGACTTGCATAACGTCGTTTTGGTCCATCCGACCATACAGTCGTTACAAGACTTGGGCAGTATTCTTACTGAATTAAACACCGTTTTGCCCACCGACAATGACCAAGATCTGTCTTATTTAGAAAGTCTCGCCAGTATCTTGTCATCTTCGGCTTCAGCGGGTGCGCCCGCTCTTTCCTGCCAATGGGCGTCCAACATCAATGACGCCGTAAATTTAGCGCCGGAGAGCGCTGAAATCGTTGTGTTTCCGAGCACGCAGCCGTTTGTGTTAAGCAGCTTCGACCCCAAGGATAAGAATATTATCCTGCGCTGTCTGGATGGAGTAGTAATCTCAAGCCCGGAAACACTGGATGAAGGGAACACGCTCCAAGCGAAGAATATCGCGGATATTTTAGCAGCTTTGTCCGCCGCCGGCTATTCGGCCAGTGACTTGGCCCGGCTATGGCCGGTTGTTCCAGCCCAAAGTCAGTCCACTGCGCAGAACACATCCAACTAATTTTTTAACCCAAAAATTAAAATGTCATGAAAACAAAATCCAACGCACGGAAAACCAGGCTAATAATTCTAGCGGCCAGCTTGCTGGCCACGGCTGTTCTCTTCGCCGAGACCACCCTGACGGGTGACTACAATATCACCGGGAGATTTCGTACTGCTGGGGCCAGCGCGATTCCGGGAAGCCCTCTTTCCATCGCCATGGGTAACGGGACAACTGCATCAGGTATTAACAGTGCTTGTGCGATTGGCTGGTTTTCATCCGCTGGCGGCCAAAGTGCGATGGCTTATGGATCCGTTGCCAGTGCCTCTGGATTTTGCTCTACGGCTATCGGAAGCGGAGTCACCGCCTCTGGCTCAAATTCCAATGCTTTTGGACTAGAATCGACTGCTTCAGGTAATTACTCAGTTGCTTTCGGGAACTACACCACCGCCAATGGAACTCTTTCGATGGCCTTTGGCAGCAATACCACTGCGAGCAGCTACGCCTGCTTGGTCGTAGGCCAATTCAATAATGCCCAAACCGGGCAATCAACCTCCGCCTGGACCTCCACCGACGATTTATTTGTCATTGGCAACGGAACCGCCAGCAACGCCACAGCCAATGCGCTCGTTGTCTCTAAAAATGGAAACATAACCATGACCAAGCGCCAGGGGGACATCATCATGGGTAATTTCGGTAATGGCGGCGGTGATTGATCCAACTGTCACGCCGGAGACTTCGGAGCCTACTTTTAAAAATCACCCATGAAAAAATTTCTTTTTCTAGGGATGGGGCTGGTCATAACGGTATTTTTTGCGGTGGCGGCTTTTGGCACGCCGCCCGCGTGGTGGTCCGATACCGGAAACAGCACGGCATTTATTGATGGCAACGCCACGGCCAACAACTACGCCCCACTCAATGTCGGTCAGTTGAAAAACGTCGCGACCAAGGCAAAAACCTACCTCGACAATAAACTCAGCGCCGTCGGTGGCTCGGGCCTGGATATTACAGTTATGGTGAACGGCTTCTCCACCAACGCTACCCTGGATTACCAGGTCGCGAACCTCGGGCAACTCAAGGCCGTCGCCAAGCCGTTTTACGACCGGCTGCTTTCCATTGGCTACAATACCACCCTCAACCTGCAAAATCGCGGCTACGCCGGCAACTATACCGGTCTGTACCCTTGGAACTCCACAACTTCACCCGCCCAAAATTACGAACCGGCCAATCTTGGCCAGTTGAAGATGGTTTTTAGTTTTGACCTGACTTCCTATCTCACCGTGGACACCGACGGTGACGGGGTTCCTGACTACCGCGAAGTGTTGTTTTACGGAACCAATCCTAATTCGAATAACACCGACGGCGGCTCCGCCGGAACCAATGACCTGGATGGGAACGACGTTTTCCCCTTGGACCCTGCCTTTACCGCAATCCCCACCGGCACCGCTACCAACGGTAGCGGCCCTAACATCACCCTCTTGGCCCCGGCGAACGCGGTTCCACACTGAAGTCCTTTTTGCTCATGAAAACACCCCGCCTAATTTTTGGACTGGTAGGTATGCTGTGCTTGGCTGCAAGCCAGGTTCGTGGTCAAACACGGAATGACGCCCCAGACGCAGTGTTGCAGGAATCCCGCACGCTGGCTTCACTTGGCGGTGTTGAAATAAATCCCATGGGGGGCACAGCTTCGGCAGACGAAAAGGCGGCCCTGCTCGCGGCGATTGACCAGTACTGGGCCGGCCAAGATCGGGAAGACTTCACCCCGCTGGAGAAGTTTCTCACGCAATACCCCAACACGGCGTACAAAGCAGCAATGCTGATAAATCTGGGCTATTTGGCCTACCACTACGGCTATTATTCTCGGGCGGTGGACGACTATGAGAAAGCCTGGACGCTGGCCAAAGCGCTTCCGTCAACCGATGTAACTGCGGAGCAAAAAATTATTTCTGATGCCGGCATCAAATTGGCGGGAATGTATGCTCGGTTGGGACGCCGAACCGATCTGGAGCAGTTAGTCAAAGATTTGGATCCCTACCCCAAGTGGGGGACGGAGACGAACGCCTATCAGGCCACCGTACAAGGCGTGCTGATGATGAAATTGAAGCCGGAACATGCATTTAATTGCGGGCCGTTTGCGTTGCTGAATATTGCCTTGGCTCATCCGGAATTTCGCGCAGATAAAATGAAGCTTATCAATGCCCAGGCGATACCAGACCAGGGATTTTCCGTTGCCCAACTCGAAAAGCTGGCCAAAGACGCGGGCTTAAATTTTCAGGCCGCCCGTCGCGGGCCAAATGCCGAAATACCCTTTCCGGCGGTCGTGCACTGGAAAGCTGGCCATTACGCGGCTATTCTGGAAAAAAAAGATGGCCGTTACCATGTGAAGGACCCGACATTTCTCACCGATTTCTGGATATCCGCCAAAGCATTGAACGAAGAATCGAGCGGGCTTTTTCTAATCGCGGTTGATTCGAAAACGTCAAATCTTCCCGATGGCTGGCAACCAGCGGGTCCTGATGCTGCGCAAACTTTTGGCCGGGGGCAACCTGACTATCTCAGTAACACCGACCAAAGTGACAATAGCGGTCCATGCCCTCACGGCATGGCGGGGGTAAGTTTCAATTTACATGAAGCGAAAGCTTATGTGACGGACGCCCCCGTGTCTTACACGCCACCCCTTGGTCCACCCGTGGTATTTCAAATCAACTACTTTGAAGGCGAAATCCTCAGCCCCGGTCCGGGTGGGGTGGTGGGCGGCAACTCCACCTGGACTATGAGTTATTATACAGCAGTGCAAGACGATGGCAGCACAGTTGCGGAATACACGCCCGACGGGCGCATCGAGACCTATACGCCTGACAACTCTACACCAGAAATCATCAGTTCGGCTACGATGGAGCGCGTTTTAAGTGGCAACACAACTGATGGCTTCAAGGAGCATTTCCTCGATGGTTCCGAGTGGGATTACATGCAAGTGCAGACAGGCAACGCGACCAATAAATACTGGTTTTTGACCAAAGTCATAGACCCACAAGGCAACTATCTCACGTTAAGTTATGATGGCTCAGACCGCTTGACCACCATCACGGACGCCATCGGCCAGAACACGACCTTGACCTACAATGGCACGCATACGACGTATTTGCAGGAGATTACGGATCCGTTTGGGCGCACAGCCAACCTGACCTATGACGGCAGCGGGCGGCTTTCCACCATCACCGACCCGGTGGGCATTGTTTCAAGCTTCAGCTATGCGTCGGGCAATGTCGTTTCGACGGTGACCACCCCTTATGGGAACACCACTTTGGCGCGCAACTTTGAAGCCAGCCCCGTCGATGGGAGCACCGGCGTAAACACACTTCTCATTACCGATCCAACCGGGGCGCGAGAGCGGATCGCCTTCGCAATTTACACAAGCTTTTTACCTACCGAGGAAACAACGGGAGTTCCCGGGAGTTATGGCATCCATAACTACGAACTTAACTATGGGGCGACGATTTACTTGGGCAAGAAAGCGATGGATGGGTTGTCGTCGGCCAATGTGACAAACGATGCCTGGCTGGGGAACACGACAGGCGGGAAAAGTTACTGGCAATTGGGCACTTTGTATAAATGGTGCCTGGATGCGACAGGGACGTATTCCATTGGCGTAGTGAACAGCATGAAGCCACCATTGGAAAACCGCACTTTCTGTCTTTACGAAAACCAATTTGCAAATTGGGCCGTTGGAACTTTCCCGCAGCCAGGAGTCGTGACACGTTCAATCCAGGATCAGACAGGTAGTGCGGCGGACCAAAATTATGTTTATACGCACAATGCTTTGAGCAATCTGCTGACGGCTACAGACCCGCTCGGACGTGTCACGACTTACACTTACGACACCAATGGAATTGATCTTTTGACCGTTCAGCAGGGTAACGACACTGTCGAACAATTTTCCTATAATTCATACCATCAACCTACGTCCATCACCGATGCAGCCTCAGTGGTGACCAACCTGTCTTATTCATGCACTTGGGTCGATTCGCCTCGCCTGGTTTGACAACACTGAAAACTTGCTAGACTTTATCCGAGAAGAAAAGAGGGCTGCGGTTTTCATGGATGTAGATTGGGGCCAGAAGGGCCCGGAGCACGGATTGAAAATTACTGGGACTTTATTGGCCGACTCCGATGTTGGACAAAACTGCATCTTTTTACTTAAAACGACGAGCATGGGAAGTGCGGCAGATTTTTTTCGAAGAAAAAAGCCTCTTTTCCTACGCACGGTTCACAGCCTAGCCAACCAGGATAATTGCCAACGCTTACGATTCTTGAGCGCCAACGCCGAAGGATTTCCGAATTGGAGTCTTGAGACGCCTTTGATTTCACAAATGTTGCTAGATCTACAAGAAGAAGCCCTGGCTGACGCCGCCCGTGATGGGAAGAACATCAAAACGCCCGCGGACTTTCACGAAGCAGTCAATTTGATTGAAGCCGCTGATTATTACGGATGTTTCAATAGCAATAAGGATCTGGGAAAACTCTACAAGCAACACATCCTCAATCTTTACAGCCCCTCAAAAACGGGCGTTTTGCAAACTGACGTGTGGTTCAGCCCACTGAATCTGGGCGCAATCAAAAGAATTCAGGCTGCCAACGACAAACACAACAAACTAACGACAAAGACAAGTTTTACCAGGTTGCAAAAAGAACCTGACGCGTTCCTCTACGGCCTATTGGCCTATCGCTCGCTTTCACCCTTGGAGGCTTTCTGGCTCAGCCGGCCTCCAATACCCGAAGGAGGAGAACTTAAATTTGAAGCGCCCAAATATACTGACATCAATAACAAATGGAACTTAAGCAAATTCAACCCCCCATATAAGTTAGAAGAACCCAGCCACAAAAACCAAAAGCGAGAAGGAACTAAATCTATCCCCAAGAACGGGAAGCACCCCTTTCCACTCGAATTCGCCCAAATGGTGAAACTTGATGTTATCATTGAAAATTTGGATGCCATCAAAGAAATACTCCTGCGTTTCGACCAAAAGTTGATGGAGAACATAGATTTAAAAAACTGGTTCGGGATGTTTTCACCTGAACAATTACCCGACTTCCGACTGTCGGCTGCTAATGCGACCACAGTGAAAGCAAAATCAGTGATTTTTCAGCGATTAGATGGCGCAGCGCGGCAATTGGTACTGTTTCATCTTGCTCAGGTGGAGATAGAGATTCTTCCATGTCAGGGCCTTACCTTCCTCGAATGCGAGGTGCCGGTGGTCGATACCACCGAAAAACCGGAACAGCAGGGCATTGCCGCCGAACCCGAATGCGAGGCGGCAGTGGATGATCCCGCCGAAGAACGGTACAGAGCTCTGCGGAGCGGCAGGATAAATTTGTTAAGAAAAATCCGCGTATTGGCCAACCGGGAGGAATGTCTTCACCATTTCGTCCTCGCAGAACGTCAACTAATTGGCCCTGGAAATATCAGCGAAAAAATTATTAACGCATTCAGGGTGGATCCAGGCTGCAATGCCGCTTTAGAGGAAATGGTAAAATTGGCTTCCAAACAGCCGGGGGAATTTAATGCGTTGCTGAAAAAACTGTCAGTTACCCGCATGCGCTTAGGCCTGCCGCCACCTGAACAAGCGGCAAAGGAAGGAACCTTGGATAACACAGATGGAACGATGATGGAACGTGGCTACGCTTCCCAAGACCCAGCAATGGAGAACCCCGTGCCAGCACGGGGGTTGCTTAGTTTTGATTACCACCTCAATCGGGGAAATTTCAAAGTCGATCCCCAGTTTCCTGACGCCACACTTCTCGAACTCGTTGTAGCCGCCTTGGCCAAACTCAATTATTTGGTAGAAAACGGCTTGCAAGTGCTAGCGGCGTGTCTCCACCGCGAACATGCCGAAGAAGCAGAAATGAAAGATATAACTTCGACTCTGCTTTGGCTCTGGAAGGAGCGCTCGTGGGGGGAAATTTTGCATCCCGTGGGAATTCCGGAAAGCTTGCCTGAAAAGCTACGCGCATTTTGGCCCGAAAAGACCCGAGGACTTTTGGAGAAAATGGCGGAACAAAACGATGAAGCCAAGTCCTTGGTTTGTAGCTGGAAAGATTTATTAGAGCCCTTCAAGCTGGGCTTAAATGAAGACTCTCTCACAGAAAAACCGCTTTCCTATCCGAGCGAACCGCCAGGCTGGCTTTGCCAATTTACGATCGCATTACCCCTTACATGGGCTTGGCTCGCGGAGGTGACGAGCAATCCGAAAAAACCGGCTCCTAGCCGTAAAATCCTGCCGCGCTCGCCGTCAGCCAATGCCCCCGCGCCCCTCCCGTTAGCCGATGTGGAAGTGGAGCAAGCCTTGCTTGATAGGCTGTTCGAAGAAGAACCCAATCGCATCGTTGAAATTATAAACGGGGTAGCAGAAACACACGGCATGAATTTGTTATTACCGGACTTATCACCCAAAAAAAAACCGGATAAGGCTTGGGAAGAAGAATTTAAGGCTGTTTGGGCAAAACTGAAAACTAGGATCAGCGACACATCGCTCTATGCAGAAATTTTTCAAGAACTTACTCCGAAATCTAGCGGCTCACGGCCAATAGCGAAAAAAAACAATAGTCGAAATACAGGGAAATTTTGGAATAAACAGAACTGAGATACAAATATCCCCCATCCTACCCGATCGCCTTCCGGAACCTGACCCAATCCTCTGCAGTGGCGCAACCGCGGATAACGCGTTCAACGGCCGGATCCCAACGCGTCAGGTCAAGCATGGCGACGCGGGCCAGGATTTTTCCCTCGGGGCGCAAAGGCGCCGCAGCGAGGAAGGTGCGTAGATGCAAATGGTGCTCTGCCAACGGCGACATTTGCAATTCAGGAGCGCCAATGGAGGGAAGCGGAGGCTCGACGAGGATAGTGTTCATGTGAGTAGAGAGTTGACGTAGGTGGGAGGTCAAGCCGCGGGGTGTTCACGACATCCTCAACTATAAAGCGGTAGACAGATGTTCGGCCCGGCGCGTACCAGCCCGTGCCGCCAGCTGGCTCGGACATTAGTCTGCAGCCATTAAATGAACCTATTTTGTGTCCGGCTGATGGAAGGGCCGCGGCGTCAACGGAGCTGACCAACCCTCAAACACACCACCCATGAACTTTATCCCCGCAGAAAACGAGCTGGGCGATCCGCAGATTAAACTCCGCTTAGATGAACTCGGCATCGAATATGAAGTACTCAATAGCGGAACTTACATGACGCTCGTTGAGGCAGGCGACGGGCAGAAGAAGCAGGCTGTGTTCATTCGGTCAAGAAGGCACGAAATAGGAGCGTTAAAAATGCGTGAAATCTTTGCACCCGTTTTTATGTCTCCCGACCCATTCGAGGCGGAATTTGCGAACAGTCTTTTGACCATTAATAGCGTGCTCAAAGTTGGGTGCTGTGCCGTGGGTGTCGATGATGACGGTGAACACACCTTGGCTGTGTCCTTAAAAATCAACGCCTTTTTAAGTGCAGAGGAACTCAACGATGCGATTGAAATTGCCGCGGCTACTGCGACGCAGGTAAAAAAAATGTACATGGCCAGTGTCTCGATTGAACGGAACTAAAGGCACCTCAAAACACTTCGCGCGTACGATCAGCCAGGTCGATGCCACTACAGCACAACTTCAATACGCTCTTTCCTGCCGATATAGTGTTCCCTGGCTACGCGGGGGTCGTTACGCAAAAAGTCGGCGGCGCGGTCAATCGAGCCGGTGGTTTGGTAAATTAATGAGCCGGCTTCTTTGCGTAGGGAGTGCAGCGCCTTGGTGTCTTGGATGCCTTGCTTGCGCAGCCAAGCGAGCGCCTGGTCGAACAGCGGCTTGCAGCGCAGGGGGCCCTTCCCTGCCCCTGAAAGCACGAACGGACGGGTAATACTCAAGGACTGGAAGGCACGAAGGTATTCAAAGACCTCGGGCCGAGCATCGATGCGGTTTTCCGACTGCCGGGCTTTGGGGCGGAAATACGGGGTCGTGCGAATCCAGATGTGACGATTTCGAAAGTCGACCTGATCCCAAATCAGGTGTCCTCGCAAGGGGACCGGGGGTTCGAATCCCTCCCTCTCCGCCATCTTTGGTTAGATTTTAATCAAAAGGTGACAGTGTGGAAGCCCATCTTGCGGCGTGATTCGGCGCCCGGCAGGGTGGCGGCTGGACGCGCATTGGCGAACAGTTCCGCGAGCGTGACGGTGTTGCCTTCGGGCAATGGCTTGCCCAGGAACGCAGCAAGGCGCGCCGCCTCCGGGGCGGTAAGCGCGCGGATTTCACGATGAGTCAGCAAGCGGCCTGGACGCAGGAGTGCGGTGTCCACTTCATTCAGCGGGCCGTTCATCGTGCAGATGATTTGCAAACCCAGAGCGTCGCCCATGATGCCGTCGGTAAGGTTAAGCAGGAGGGAAACCTGGTCGCGGTTGTCGGAGCCCCGGGGCAGGAGCACGCTTTCGGCATCTTCGAG
>Ga0206855_10244_pt1 | contig 16129 bp, 17 predicted proteins | sample Alteio_BWOrgCont_51_FD_152637 | JGI IMG/M metagenome (GOLD analysis project Ga0206855, IMG submission 152637) | Enriched cells from forest soil in Barre Woods Harvard Forest LTER site, Petersham, Massachusetts, United States -... | ecosystem: Environmental > Terrestrial > Soil > Temperate forest >...
TTTAGGCAAAGGTTGCTCTATTAGTGTTACCTGTAGGCGCTGCAATTCCGGTAATAGCGCTTTTGCTTCGTCAAAACTCCATCCCTCATTTGCATCCACGCGAAAGGGCGCGTTTGTAATCGCTCTTAATGCCTCCAGGCAATCCAGGTCATGCGGCCTGCCCATTTTTATTTTATATATCGGCCATGGGTGTGCTTTTACTTTTGCTGCCATGTTTTCTATAGTATCCATGCCAATGGTATAATCGGTAACTGGTACTTGCCCCCATTTTATTCCCAGAAGTTGGTAAAGCGGCATTCTGCGCATTTGCGCGAATAGGTCCCATCCTGCTATGTCTAACGCGGCGGTAAGAAAATGCTGCCGCGGTATGAGGTGGTGCAGAAAATGCCAGAACCGTTGTGGGTCGGTAAGGGCATACCGTTCTATAAGCCCTCGTTTAGCCTCCAATGATTCTATCATTTCAGGTACCGTAATATTATAGTAAGCAATAGCTGGAGCTTCTCCATAGCCGGTAAGATTACCTAAGCCCAAAGATGTTATTAAAGTCGGCTGATGTGTTTTCGTTCCCTTAGCAATGGTAAAAGGATATTCAAATGCCAGATCGAAAGAATAATGTTTTAATTGCAACATTCGATAAAATTGCAACTATTTTTGCTCACAGAAAAACCATTTATGCCTAAATTTCCATTTTGGGTTTTTATTCTGATTGCCATTTTGTATTTCACCGCCGTAAGAGTGGATACAATGGATATCGACGCCTCGCAATACGCAGAAATAAGCCGGGAAATGCTGAAAAGCGGAGATTACCTGCATGTATTTGACCGTGGTAATGATTATTTAGATAAACCTCCTTTCCTGTTTTGGGCGAGCGCCGCAAGTATGAAAGTTTTTGGGGTAAATAATTTTGGTTACAAATTCCCTTCTGTACTTTTTGCATTGCTGGCAATATGGGCCACTTATAAACTCGCAAAAAATCTGTATGGTGAAGTTACTGGACGTATTGCCGCACTCGCGCTGGCAACCTGCCAGGGCATGTTCCTTATGACCAACGATATACGCTGCGACACTATACTGATGAGTTGTGTAATCACTGCTATATGGCTTATACACGAATGGACAATAAACAGAAAATTGCTTTTTCTTCTTGCCGGCTGTGCAGCCATAGCTCTGGGTATGATGACTAAAGGGCCAATTGCGCTCATGGTTCCTGTGTTTTGTTTTGCCAGCGACTGGCTCTTGAAAAGGCAATGGCGTAATTTTATACAACCTGCATTTATTCCTGGTATTATAGTCATCGGGCTGTTGCTTATCCCTATGAGCATCGGCCTGTACCAGCAATTCGACCTGCACCCTGAAAAAATAGTTAATGGCAAGCATGGCGTATCTGGCCTGCGTTTTTTTTACTGGACGCAGAGCTTTGGGCGTATCACCGGGGAAAGCCCCTGGAAGAATGACGTGGACATCAGCTTTCTTTTTGTAAATATGCTCTGGTCTTTCCTGCCCTGGATATTCCTGTTAATTCCTGCTTTGATTCTGAACTGTATCATGCTTGTGCGCCAGAAGTTTCGTTTATTGGCAGGGCAGGAATGGCTTTCAACCGGCGGATTCCTGCTTACTTACCTGGCGCTGGGGTCTTCCGCTTACCAGTTGCCACACTACATTTTTGTCGCATTTCCGTTAGCTGCTATCATTATAGCAAGGTTCCTTTACCAACTTATAGAAGAAAAAAAGTACCGGCGGCTATATAACGTTATGATGCCTTTCCAAATAGTTATCATTTTCGCTATCCTGCTTGCAGCATTGCTATTGATCGTTTATGTATTTCCGGCAGGCCTTTTAGCTATTGCAGTCTGGTTGGCCTGTTTTATTTTCTGGTTATTTCTGGCATTCCTCAAATCTTTGAAAGGGAAAATATTATGGCTGTCGGCTACAGGTATGGTCATCGTTAATATTTTTCTTACTAATTATGTTTATCCTGAATTGCTTCATTACCAGGTTGGTTCAGAGGTAGGGAAATATATCCATTTACATTCAATAGAACCCGGCGATATAGGCATCTATAAAATGGACGACGCTCTTATGTCTATCAATTTTTATTCGCAGGGAAGTGTGGCACACATTGATACGCTTACCAATCTTCGCAACATAAAATATATATTAACCACAGACAAAGGCATTAATGACCTTAAACAAAAAGGCTTTGGTTTTCAAATAGAAAAACAAGGCTTGTTTTTCAAAGTCAGTGAATTGACCCCTGAATTTTTAAACCCAAAAACAAGAAGTACAACCACGAGGAATTATTATTTGGCTAAATTTAAATAACTCCTTTTATACTTTTTTTGCTTTACTCAATATATTTAGTATTTTTGCTCAATTGTTTGAGTAAATTCACTCACTTCATTGAGTAAATTTACTCACTACATTGAGTAAATTTTAAAAAATGATACAACGTACTCATATTCAATTGATTAAAAAAAGGATTGAAGAGAAAAGAAGGTTCATCCAGGTGGTATTTGGGCCACGGCAGGTAGGTAAAACTACTACTATGGAGCAGGTTGCAGAGGCTGTAAAAATGCCCTTTTACTCTGTTTCGGCTGATGCAGTACCTGCTTCGGGTGGCAATTGGCTGGAACAGCAGTGGGATATTGCCCGGCTGAAAATGAACCAGGATGAAGCAGGAGAATTTTTATTGATCATTGACGAAATACAGAAAATTGACAATTGGAGCGAGACCGTAAAACTCTTGTGGGATAATGACACAAAAGAAAACAGGAATATAAAAGTTGTTTTATTAGGCTCGTCAAGGTTACTGATACAGCAGGGGCTTACGGAATCTTTAGCCGGGCGGTTTGAGACAATTTATATGGGCCACTGGTCTTTTACCGAAATGCAGGAGGCTTTTGGCTGGAACGAAAAACAGTATGCGTGGTTTGGCGGCTACCCAGGTTCAGCAGAGCTTATTGAGGATGAACAACGGTGGAAAGATTATGTAAGTAACGCGCTTATAGAAACCAGCATTTCAAAAGATATTTTGATGCTGACGCGGGTGGACAAACCGGCGCTGATGAAAAGGTTGTTTGAATTGGGCTGTGTTTATTCGGGGCAGATACTTTCTTATACCAAGATCATGGGACAGCTACAGGATGCCGGGAATACTACAACGCTTTCTCATTACCTGGAATTGTTAGACACTGCCGGCTTGCTGGGCGGTATTGAAAAATTTTCTAAAGATGTGATCAGGAAACGCTCATCAAGCCCAAAGTTCATGGTACATAATACCGCTTTGATCAGCGCGCAGAGAAATGAGTTATTTAATGAGATCACGCAACAGCCCGAAAAATGGGGGAGAATAGTGGAATCTGCTGTAGGGGCGCATTTGTTAAACCGTTCTTTCAGCAGCGGTTACCGTGTTTACTACTGGCGAAACGGTAATGATGAGGTTGATTTCGTTTTGGAAAAAAGAGGAACGGTTGTCGGCATTGAAATTAAAAGTGGTAAAAGCGGTAATAACAAAGGTGTAACCTCTTTTAAAAAACAATACAACCCAGATAAAATTTTAATTGTAGGAAGAGACGGGCTTTCGTGGGAAGAATTTTTGAAGATTGACCCAATTGACCTGTTCAAATAAACACAGTTTTTACTTAAAAATTGCCTGGTATATTCGCCGGGCGCCAATGAAAGACAGGCGCCCGGCGATACTTGTTGCCGGATTTATTATGCCAACGTTCCTTACATTTGCTCTAAATATTTTATTTTGAAAACAATATTAATAACAGGTAGCACCAGTGGCATTGGCCTGGGTATTGCGAAAGCTTTCGCTGAGCAGGGATATAATATAGCTTTTAACGGATTGGAATCCAATGGCGCTGAAATAGCACAGCAGGTTGCGGATGAATTTAAGGTACAGCATACCTTTTCACCCGCCAACCTTATGCAACCGGCAGCAATACGAGATATGGTTGCCGGTGCAATTACAACTTTCGGAGCTATAGATGTACTCGTCAATAATGCAGGCATACAATACGTGGCGCCTATAGACGAGTTCCCGGAGGAAAAATGGGATGCTATCATTGCGGTAAACTTATCTGCCGCTTTTCATGTTACTAAGGCTATTTGGGGTAGTATGAAAGCGCGTAATTTCGGTCGCATTATTAATATCGCTTCAGCCCACGGATTGCGTGCATCCGAGTTTAAAAGCGCCTATGTAGCCGCCAAGCATGGCCTGGTAGGATTTACCAAAACTATGGCGCTGGAAGGCGCTCCATTTGGTATTACCTGTAATGCGATATGCCCGGGATATGTGGACACTCCGCTGGTGGAACAACAAATACCTCAACAGGCAAAGGCGCACAATATGACTGAAAAAGAGGTAGTGGAAAAAATATTCCTGGAACGCCATGCGGTAAAAGAATTTATACCGGTAACCCTGCTTGCGCAAACCGCATTATTCCTTGCTTCACCGCAGGCAACAACTATTACCGGTATAGCAATGCCGGTAGATGCGGGGTGGACGGCACAATAACCAACAATAAACTTCAATTATTTTTTCATGGATCAACTGCATGGCCAGGACTATTTCATTCCGGCGCACCAAATTAACCTCCATTATATAGACTATTATTCCGACAGGCCAATATTGATATTATTACATGGGCTTACTGCCAATGCACATGCTTTTGATGCGCTTATCGCAGGGCTTCAACCCAACTACCGGGTAATATGCCCGGACCTGAGGGGTAATGGATTAAGCGATAAACCGGCATTCTGCTATACCATTGAGGAGCATGTACAGGATATATTAGACCTGGTAAGCCACCTGAAAGAAAAGAAAGTTTACCTGGGTGGCCATTCTTTTGGTGGTTACCTGGCATTTTATATTGCTGCTAATTATCCGCATGTGGTGAACAAATTGGTGATATTAGACGCGGCGAAGTCAATGAATCCCAACGCTGCAAATATGCTGGCTGGTTCGTTGTCAAGGCTTGATGTAACCTACCCGGGGTTCGATGAATATATCGCGCATATCAGGAAAGCCCCCTACCTGGATTTTTGGGACGACGCTATGCTCAGCTATTACCGGGCGGATGTGGAGGACCTGCCGGGAGGAAAAGTAAAACCACGATGCAATATTATGGCGATCACTGAAAAATCAGTGAACCTCGCTAATGTTGACTGGCCCGGTGTTATAGATGCAATAGCACAACCCACCATACTTATTAATGCCCTCGACAACTATACCCTGGGAGAGCCACTGCTGCCAGACCAGATAGCCAAAGAAACAGTAGCAACAATGAAAAATGCAAAATATGCCGGTGTTGACGGAAATCACCAGACTATGCTGTACGGCAATGGCGCCACGCAGATAGTTAAACACATATCTGAACATCTTCACTGATTGTCTGTCATTTCTACATCTTACTCCATTCTTCCAGCGTTATTACATCCGCCTGGCGGGGAAAAATCTTAGTGGTCAGTACACGGTGTACTTCTTCGTCTCCATCTGCGCAGCAATCAGCTAATATGGAGATGCTGTAATCTTTATCAGCCGCTTCGCGCGTGGTTGACAGCACTACGCCGCTGGTGGCAATACCGGTAAGTACCATGTGCCGGATACCCAATGCCCGTAAGACCACTTCGAGGTCACTGCCAGTAAATGCGCTTACACGGCGTTTGGTAACGGTTACCTCGCCTGCCTGCGGCGCGAGTTCAGCGTGCACTTTCATAAATGCACTCATATCCATGTCCTTAAAGCTGTCCATACGCCCGGCGAAGCCTTTATTGTGTATGCTTACTTCCGGTGCGCCCTGGCGGAAGCCTACTACTACATAGATAACCGGTATCTTCTTTTCCCGTGCATGGGCTATAGCCTTAGCTACATTGGCTACCAGTGGCGTTGCGCCTGGAAAATTGCCAAGAATTCCTTCCTGCATATCCATTACCAGCAAGGCCGTGTTTTGCATGTTCTGTTCCATTTTTTACGTTGTTTTTTATGATTATTAATTTGATTAAATTTCTTCCAGTACTACATTTTCTTCTTCTTTCATTTGCTCCATCTTCTTTTTATCTAAGTAGTCTTTTCCCAGGTATTTAAAAAACAGGGCGGCAATAATAAGGGCTATTATACCCTGGCAAAGCAAGGCATTGGGCGCACCTATCTGCTGCGATACTGCGCCGATAAGCAGGCTGCCAAGCGGCAACATGCCAAAATAAGCCATCGCCACATAACTCATTACCCTGCCTCTCATTTTTTTGTCCGAATTAACCTGTATTATGGTCATAATGATCGTTGTCTGGGACATCATTCCAAACCCGGTGAGTGTGGCAAACAACATGGCGAATGGAAAATAAGCGGTATGGGAAAAAAGTAACAGGAAAACACCGAAAATAATGGTATTGCCGAATAGTACAATTTTAAGATCAGTCCCGGGTTTTAAAGAAGCAAGGAAGAAAGACCCGGCTATAGCGCCCAGGCCTATAAAGCTGTTGATATAGCCATAAGTTGCTGCGTCGCCCTTAAAGATCACTTTGGCAAATACCGGCAAGAGTGTGTTGTAGGGCAATACCAGCAGGCCGGTCAAGGCAAGCATCAGCATGATGATACTTATTGAACGTGTATTTTTCAGGTACACAAAACCTTCGGCAAGCTCTAATGCCACTTTCTTTTTTACCTTCGATGGTGTGTATGGCGGGAACTTCATTGATAACAGCGAGGTGATAACTGCTACAAAGCTCAGTGCGTTTATGCTGAAACATATACCCGCGCCAAATTTCACCAATACAATACCGGATAATGCCGGGCCAATTAACCGGGCAAGATTTACCATAGAAGAGTTGAGCGCAAGCGCATTGGGCAGGTCTTCTTTGTCCGTTATCATTTCATGCACCATCGGTTGCCTTGCAGGTACATCAAAGGCATTAATGACGCCAAGTATAACGCTGAGTGTGAGTATCTCCCAAACGGCATAGTGATTGGTGAGCATTAATACAGCCATCAATACCGCCTGTACCATAGAAGCTACCTGGGTAAACAGCAATACTTTATAACGGTTATACCTGTCTGAAGCTATACCCCCGACCAAAGAAAAAATAAACGACGGGAACTGCGATGCAAACACGGTAACACCCAGCATGAAAGCCTTATACGGTTCAGGCGTTATGGTGTAAACAACCCAACTCACGCCGGTACGCTGCATCCAGGTACCAATCTGTGAAATAGACTGGCCCGCAAAGAATAATCTGTAATTTCTGTTTTTAAATGCTCTGAATGTGGCGATACTCATATTTATTGGGTGCAAAGTTCGTACAAATATGTAGTACCGGAGTGTGATAAACGTCACAAATTATTGCGACAATGCCCTGAATTACAGCCAAAAATTATACTAAGATTAAAGAAAAACAGCTAAATTCGTAACTAAAATTGTTTCTGTCATTAAATAATGAAACTATGGTTGACATACATCCGCAATACATTACAGATGATACCGGTAATAAACTTTCTGTGGTGCTTGCCATGCAGGAATTTAAAAAAATAATGGAAGACCTCGAAGAGTTAGACGATATACGCTTATACGATGAAGCCCATTCTGATAATGAGCCTTCTATCCCTATTGATGAAGCATTCAAAATTATAGAAGCTAATCGCCAAAAGAATGATAACTGAAATAACAAAAAGCATAACCCATATTGAAGGCTTTATTAAAAACCTATCTAATTTTTCAGACATCCCGCCGGAATATCCACCGTTTTCGACATTAGTTCAATCTTCCCTTATTAAAAGCTATGAGTTTATAAAATTAGTATATTCAAATGAAAAATTTGATAGTTATTTCTTTGTTACAAGTTTCCTTAGAGGGATTGTTGAAGACATCATTGTACTGGAATCAGTTCATTATTTGCCAATAGAAAAAAGAGAAAAGCTATTACAAGGAATACAACTACTGGAAATCAAAGAACGAATTTTAAAACAATGGGATTTTTTCCAAGAATATCGGCCATTCCAACCTGTCATTGACAAAGGATATTCATTTGATGAAGCAAGAATTGAAGTACAGAATATATGGCGGGAAAACGGGTGGACAAATTTTGAGGTTACTTCTAAAAAAATGATGCCTCCAACAATTCAACTTGCTCAGAAATTAGCTCCTGGAATTTTAGATATTTTGTATGAGTTTATTTATAGACTTACATCAAGTACTGTTCATTTTAGCCCACAAACATTATTTCGGATGGGTTGGGGTAATGTGAATAGTGAAAACAAAATGTCTGGGACAATTTCAGTAAACCACATGGCAAACTATTACAAGACGTTCTGTCAAATATATGGAGCACTTCTATTTTCATTTTATTTTGAACTTTTTCCTGAAGAAATTGATGCGACTACAACAGAGCAATTAATAGTAACAAATATCCGAAAGAACCTTTTAGAGGAATTGAGATGGCCTGAAATGATAACATTTGAGGAAATGAATTTACAAGTACCCAAGGTTTATCATGACCAAATTTTAACCTACGGTATAATTCACCAAGCAAATATAGAAATGTTGAAAGTTGGATTTGTCAAAAACAATTACAAACAATTTTTGGAAGCAATAAAAATTAAGACAACGGATGGAATTAGGTTCCAACAATAAATGAACGTTTTATTTTCTTTTTACTGTGTTTAACTTTTGAATTGAATACAACATCCCTCTATTTCATCTTCCCCCTTATCCGGCTCAAAGTTTCCCGTGTTACTCCCAAATAAGAGGCCAATTGCGAAAGAGAAATTCGTTGTAATAGCCTGGGATTATTTTTTTCAATGTACCGGTAGCGTTCGGTGGGTGTGTACATTTTAAACAAATTACTGTGTTCTTCTGAGGCTAAAAGCAGGTGCGAAGCCAGGCGGCGTATAAACAGTAATATCTGGGGATGCGAGTTAAACTCATTGGCTATTATATCCAGGTCGAAGACAGATACAGAAGTATGCTCGCCGGCCTCAATAGTAAATTCGGATGCCTTATGGCTTTTCAGGCTTATTATATTAGTTGTAAAATCACCTTCCAGCGTAAAATTCAGATTGATGGTCACCCCGTCCTTATTGTACCAGGTGCGTAAGTAGCCTTTTTCAACAAGATAAAAAGAACGGCATACTTCTCCCTCCTTCAATAAGGGTTCTCCCTTTTTAAGTTCCCGGCTCCGGGTACAACTAACCAGCAAAGGAATATCTTCATCAGTTATTCTTTTTGAAACCTGTTTAATATAATTGCCCAGTACCTTATGATCCATTCATGTGCAAATATCTTTGTTTTCTGCCAAAGACAAAGTTATTATGGAAAGAACAAAAACAAGTTGTGGAAGATATTTTGCCAGATCCCTTACCACCAACTGTCAAACTTTAAAGCTATGCCTATATTCAGCATATTGTAGTTTGCAGGAACCGTACCACCACCAGTAATAGAGCCTGATGAAACATCTGCTGAATTTGCGGTATTTAGCAACAGATTTATATAGGCCATAAAATGATCTCCAAGATATAGATTTGATTTGATCCCATAGCAAAATGTGACCTTGTTTGAAATGGAGGTATTTGTATAAGAATCGAAAGATGTATTTGGAAAAAGATAAAAGTCAATACCTGCCATCCCGCCAACAGTAAGCGCAACATCTTTATTATTAATAAGGACAGGGCAAAACCCGATTGTAAATACTTCTGCAAATCCCGTCCCTACGTCAATATTAGCAACGCTACCCGCAGGTAGCTGCAATGCATTGAAAAACCAGGTATTGTTGGGCGACAAAAGTAAATTGGTCATGGAGTTTATATCCAGTACGGCCTTGTTATGAAGTACCATTATACCATCGCTGACCAGTATGTTCATGGCGCCTTTAAAAGGGCATTTATCGCCTCCAAGCCCTGCCCCATACCCTATACCCGAAGAATAATAATTATCGTCAAGGTTCTTGTATCTCTTTTTCCTGTTTTTTGAAGCCACCTGGTAAATTTCCTTTGCCTTATGTTCTTCAGCGGAACTGTGTGTTACCTTGTTCTTCTGGTCTGTAAGTTCAGCTACTCTTTTTTTTACGGAATCATTTGCAGGCTTCAAAGCCAGGTACTTGTTGTAATAGTAGAGCGCCTGTTCATTGTTTTGCATACAATCCTGTGTTCTGCCCATGCACAGTATGTAGTCAGGCGATTGCCGGTTGTCCGGTGATACCAGGTTCAGGTAACGCATAGCTTCATCGCATTTATGCAACGCGTCAAGAGCATTACGTGCATGGTCTATGTTTTCAGCGTCTTGCTGTGCAAACGCGATTTGGGTTGCTAACAGGGCAACAGTTAGCAGCGCTATTGTTCGTATCTTGATCATAATCCTAATCAAATTTAATCCAGACTATCCTGGCCGACCGGTCCCGGCCATCCCGTTCTACCATAATCGTAGCGTAGGTGCCGGTATTTTTATCAAAGTCTGAAGCATCAATATGCAGGGAATTGCTGACGTCATTATCACCCGGATCTCCAAACAGGAAAAACTTATTTAAACCTTTACCATCAAGGGCATAGCAAATGGTATTCAGCTTACTTACTTTTGCCACCACTTTTCTTTTTTTATCATCCTCATCTTTGTCAAAGTTCTTATCATTGTCATTGAAAATTATATACCTGTTCTTATCCGTATTGATGTAGTCATACGACATGTAAGAATTATGATCAGCAGACCCGTTTAAGAAAGTCCATCTACCCTTGTTTCTTGCACTGATATATAAAGGGTCATACAACCCCCCGGCTTGCTGTAGTTTCCTTATCCAGTAACCGCTTTTTTCTGTTCCGTCTGCATTAAGCTCATTAACACCTATTCCACCCATATAAGTATAATAATAAGTGTGCCAACCATTTGGAGTTTTTTCCTCTATGATCTTTTGTGTAAGTTCTTCCGACAAAATTGTGGTACTGTTGTCTTTATTGATGATCATATTCTGGGGCAGTCCCTTGTAATCGAGGTCGGTATTTAATGCGGTGTGGGCATATTCATTTATTTTCTGGCCGGCAATAGGCTTCACGCTTTTAAGATCAAGCGATTCCGGGTCAATATAGCTCATAAACGAAACATAAGTACCCCTCGCAGCGTTTCCGAAAAAATTAACTTGCCCGTTCGCAAAAGAAAGGGTAAGCAACTGGATGGAGTTATTACCGTGATTATAAAGCATAACCGATTTGGTATCTTTAAAATCTTCGGTAAAACTGAGCGCCTTATTTACAAATGTTTTATCACCTGCCTTTAAGGAAGAAATAAACACCTTGCCTTGATCTCCGTTAAGAGATGCGGCCCCATAGCTGCTGATAAAAATTCTTTTGTTGCCATCCACTACTGCACCTATGTACCTCAGATACCTGAAATTATCATCAGGGGAATCATAAATGGCTGTACTTAGTCGTTTATGATTACCATCAAAGTGAATGACTTTTATTTTCTCATCCGGGTCTTTTGAATAGCCATTGAAGAATATCACCGCATAGCAGTCCGATTCGGGGTCTTTCTCCACAAAAATAGAGTTCGTTTCTTTAGACATCGCAAACGCTCTTGATTTAGAAGCAGAGCCTACTTCTTCTTCTCTTACTTTAGCGCCTGTAGTGCCCTTAAATCTAAGCCTGTAAAGTGTTGGGGTTCTGCCCTCTGCTATTACTACAAACAACACCGCTTCATTGTTTATTTCATAAAGGCCGGCAACGATAATGGTTTTCATTTTCTTTGTATCCCACATGTCGCTGGTTATCTCCTGCGTGGCAGTTAATTTTCTTTCTTTATTATACACCTCTATCTCAATTCCTTCTTTACGGGCAAAATGAAAGAAAAATGTATTCCCGTTCTTCATCAGTAAAACTTTATTATAGCCATTGTCCGGCTCATCAAACGGCTCACTTTTTTCTATATGCGGGGCCTGTGCAAAAACGCCGGGTACGCTATGTATCATTAATAAGAGTATGCAGAATATCTTATACATAAAAGATTGTTTTATAATTTTTTGGTAAGATAGAATTTCTATTTTGGATTTTATAAGAAATCCGGTGTTTTTATAAAAAAATATCCCAAAACAAAAAACACCCCGCAATTGCGAGGCGTTTTAAAGGTGATTTTGTCAGCATCCCTTACTTCTTCTTGCTGAAAAAGTCTTTCAGGTCCCGGCTCATTTGTTCTCCGCGTTTTTTGAGGTCTTGCATTTCATTTTCCACATTTTTTGTGATGTCGTGGAAGGTGATGGGGTTGCCGTTATTCATGTTGAACAACTCTTCGCGGCTTTTGGCTGCGGGTATCACTATCCAGGCTATCAGGTAGGCGATAAAGCCTATGCCAAAAGTAAGGAACAGCACCACCATTACCAGCCGCACTATTACCGGGTCAATATCAAAATAATGGGCTATCCCGCTGCATACCCCGCCAAATATTTTATCGTAGGGGTCGCGCAGCAGGCGGTCGTGTGTATAAGGGTAGGGTCGCCCGTTTTGTCCACCAGAATTATAAGAATATTGCTGGCCGGAGCTTTGGGAGGTGCTTGCTCCCGGGCTATCGTGCAGGTCGCTTGCTGCGCCCAGGGTATCTATAACCTTTTGCACATCAGAGCGGTCTATAGCAGGCGAGCCTCCCTGCAGGCGTATATCAAATAACTCGGCTATCCTGTTCTCTATATCTTCAATGATCTCTTTACCGTCGTTGCCGGTAAATTGCCGTTGAAGGGTGGTTATATACTCCTTCAAAACGATGTAGGCATCCTCTTCTATCGGCAGAATGCGGCCGGCGATATTGATCTGTACGATACGTTGCATAAAGTGGTGGTTTTATATGGAAACGGTTAAATTGTTAACTGCTTTGCTTAATTCATCCCATGAGGTGCGTAACTGCTCATAAAATTTCACTCCGTCTGTTGTAAGCGCAAAATATTTTCTCGGTGGGCCAGATACAGATTCTTCCCAGCGGTAACTGAGCATACCTGCATTCTTCAGCCGGGTAAGCAACGGGTATAATGTACCTTCCAGCACCACTAATTTTGCGCCCTTCAATTGTTCTAAAATATCGCTTGGATACGCTTCATTTTCTCTTTGTATAATGCCCAGTATGCACAGCTCCAGTAAGCCTTTGCGCATTTGTGATTCTGTGTTATCTAAACTCATGCCCTTCAATTTCCATACAAAGGTAGGTAAAAAATAGTATTATGCAATACATAGTACCAAAAATCACAAACCCCCATCCCCTAAAGGGGAGTTTCCCTTATTTTGGGGTAATGTTTTTTTTATTAAATTTGTAGCTATGAAACAGCTAACTATTCACATTCCTGATGCCAAATTTCAGTATGTAATTGACCTACTATCTAATCTTAGCTTTGTAAAAATAGACAACCCAAAAGAAAAGTTCATTATTACAGAAGAGCAGAAAGCATTAGTTAATGAGGAACGTAGAAAAATAAAAGAAAACCCAGGCTACCTGTTAAATTGGGATGACGTAAAACATCAATTAATAGCTGATTGATGAGATATATTCTTCAAATCACTCCTATAGCACTTGCTGATCTGCAAAAAGGTAAGGATTATTATAATGGACAGCAAAAAGGATTGGGCAATAGATTCGCATCTGTGATTAATGATACGCTTACCCGGATTAAGAAAATGCCCTTATCAGCTTCTATCGCGTATGATGATGTTCGTTATAAGGTAGTGGATAAATTTCCTTATGTGGTATTGTATATGATTGAAGGCAACTTAATTATTATTACCAGATTTTTCAACACCTATCAGCAACCAATGTATTAGGCTGGATTTTTTTCAACTTTCTGCTACAAAAATTATTTGGTGCATGTTCCAAATTATACCTGTTTTTGCCTTATATTTGCTGATGCTTATCCCGTTTACCCGTTCGTGGTCCGGTTTTTTTGAGCGTCAATTCAATTAGAAAATCTTTTCCTTAGCTTACAATTTTTTAAAATTTTGATGGAATATAATACTACGCGGAGCAAACTGCTCATGCCTGAATATGGCCGTAATGTGCAAAAAATGGTGGAGTACCTGGTAACTGTTGACGACCGCGAAAAACGGCTGAAACAAGCTGAAGTTATCATAGAACTGATGGGTACGCTTAACCCACACCTGAAAACAATAGAAGACTACAAGCACAAGCTCTGGGACCACCTCTACCAGATGACGGATTTTAACCTGGACGTGGACTCGCCATATCCATGCCCTACCCCGGAAATGATCTTTAAAAAGCCGGAAGTGTTGCCTTATCCACAGGAGAAAATACAACACCGGCACTTAGGAAAAAATATACAGGCATTGCTTGCCAAAGCCCTCGAAGAAACCGATGAGGAGAAACGGCATGGCCTTACGCAAGCCATTGGCTACTATATGAAACTCGCCTATGCCAACTGGCACAAAGAGCCGGTGCATGATGACATGATAAAGAATGAACTTGCCGAAATAACCGGGGGCAAGTTAAAATATGAAACGGGTGGATACCGGGTACATTACGATAACAACAAAGGCTTTAAGCAGCGGAATAATAATAACAACAACCGCAATTTTAAAGGAAACCAGGGCGGGCAAGGCGGAAGCCAGCGCAACAGTAATTTCCGCGATAACGCAGGCAGTGGCGGCGGCGGGTACGGAAACAATTTCAATAAAAACAGGAAATTCAATAAAAATAAGAATAAGTAAACCCCCTGACCTATAACCCCTGACCCCTAAAGGGGAACCACAATTTAGCTATTGATCTCTATATCAGCTACAGGTAACAATTTGACAATTTTATTATTTTATTTACTTCAATAAGGATAGGAAATAAGGGGAAGCCCCTTTAGGGGTTTGGGGTTTATGAACGCATTTGAGATACACGGCGGACGCACGTTAAGGGGTGAAATAACACCGCAGGGGGCTAAGAATGAAGCCTTGCAGGTATTGTGCGCGGCATTGCTTACCGATGAGCGGGTGACCCTTACCAATGTGCCAGATATAGTGGACGTCAACACGCTCATAGAACTGCTCGAAGACATGGGCGTGAAGATCGAGCGGCCATCGCCAAACAAAATTATACTAAAGGCCAGCCACATTGACCCTGATTATTTCACAACACACGCTTTTAAGAAAAAATCGGGCAAACTGCGCGGCACGGTGATGCTTGCCGGCCCATTGCTGGCGCGTTTCAGGAAGACGTATATACCCCAGCCTGGAGGCGATAAGATAGGCCGCCGCAGGTTGGATACCCATATCCGTGGTTTTGAGAAAATGGGTGTTGACTTTGTATATGACATAGACAACAAGATGTTCAGCCTTGACGCGAATGATGGGGTAAAGGGTGTGCGGATATTGATGGAAGAACCGTCTATTACCGGCACTGCCAACCTCATAATGGCCGCTTCTCTGGCCGATGGCATTACTACTATTTATAACGCTGCCTGCGAGCCATATATACAGCAGCTTTGCCGGATGCTGATAAGCATGGGCGCAAACATAAGCGGCATAAGCACTAACCTGTTGATTATAGAGGGCGTAAAGAAATTGGGAGGCTGTGAACATCGCCTACTTGCTGATATGATTGAAGTAGGCTCTTTTATTGGTCTCGCGGCAATGACGGCAAGCGAACTGACCATAAAAAATGTAGATGCAGACCACCTGGGCATTATCCCCGAAACTTTCCAGCACCTGGGTATAGAACTGTCTGTAAAAGGTGATGATATTTATATTCCCGCACAGGAGCATTACCGCATACAAAAATTCATTGACGGTTCCATACTTACTGTGTATGACCACCCCTGGCCTGGCCTTACTCCAGATCTTTTGAGTATTGTCCTGGTACTGGCAACACAAGCAAAAGGTACTGTGCTGGTACACCAGAAAATGTTTGAGAGCAGGTTGTTCTTCGTGGACAAGTTGATAGAAATGGGCGCACAGATCGTGCTATGCGACCCCCACAGGGCAGTGGTTATAGGGCTTGATAAACAAATGCCATTGCGCGGCATCAACATGGTATCACCGGATATACGCGCGGGTGTGGCGCTGCTGATAGCCGCTTTATCTGCAACCGGCAAAAGCACCATACAGAATATTCACCAGATAGACCGGGGCTACGAGCGCATAGATGAACGGCTGAACGCACTGGGAGCGGAG
>Ga0206855_10245_pt1 | contig 16097 bp, 12 predicted proteins | sample Alteio_BWOrgCont_51_FD_152637 | JGI IMG/M metagenome (GOLD analysis project Ga0206855, IMG submission 152637) | Enriched cells from forest soil in Barre Woods Harvard Forest LTER site, Petersham, Massachusetts, United States -... | ecosystem: Environmental > Terrestrial > Soil > Temperate forest >...
GCGAAAAACTCAGCATCTTATGACCGGCCAGCGTGCGTTGCTTCAGCATCGCCAGCCCGATGCTTTGGCCATCCTTGGTGACGCGGCTGCGCAACTCGCCCACGGACGTCTCGCCGGCAAACAACGGCGCCGGTTCGGTCCCGGAGGACCCTTGTCCCTGGCCCTCCCACGACACTTGCCATAGCCCGCGGTTCACATGCCCCTGCGTGTGCAGACGCGACATGATTTCCTGGCCGACGTAGCAGCCTTTGTCGAACGAGACCGCCGGACCCTCCAGGTGCGCCTCCTGCGGCAAATCACCCGGCCCGGAGTCCTGCGGCACCGCCGGTACGCCCGCGACGATGCGCAGGCCATGCAAATCCTCTGCCGAGCACGCCGCTGCGCCCAGCTCATTCAATTCGGCAATGATTTTCTCCATTGCCGCCGACGGGGCCACGATGTCCCACGAACCGAACGACGCCGGCCGCCGTCCCATCCAGGATTCGCAGATTGCGGGATCCGCGACGCGGTCAACCAACTCGGACAAATCGGCGTCCGGCTCCGCCGGCCACAGATGCAATATGCAAAAATTTTCCGTCTCGTCGGCCAAAGTCACCTCGTCGGCTACTAGGCGCGATTCCAGTTGCCCGCGCAGCAGGGCCGTGGGACAATCGTAACTGAGTAAAAGAAAATTCTCGTGATTTTTTTCGAGCACAAAGCTGTCGGCCTGAATTTTGCCCTTGTGGTCGAGCCACAGCCCGTAGGTCACCGGTTGTTCGACACCGGGGTTTTTCAGATCGTTCGAGAACTGGCTTTGTAAAAATGCGAAGGCGTCGGGCCCCGTGGCGCGCAACACCGCCGCAGGTCTGGCCAAATGATAAAATACATAAGTTTCCGCCATAGGTGGGATACTCTATACCTCTGTTCTTGCCGCGCGCACGCAAATTTGGTTCATTGGCGCGCTTTACCCCAATTCGCGCCAGCCCTGCGGCCTGCCCCGCACTGGCGCCTTTTTCCCTTTCTCCCGTGCCTAAAGTCACCGACATCAACATTTCCTCGAATCGTGCGCTGCCGACGCCGCGCGAGCTGCTCGCCAGTGTCCCACGCACGGAGGCCCAGGCCCGGTTCGTGGCCGCCAGCCGCGAGGCGATCCATCGCATCATCTTTGGCGACGACCCGCGCTGGCTGCTCGTCGTCGGCCCGTGCTCCATCCACGACGTAGCGGCAGGGCGCGAATACGCGGAAAAACTCGCCGGGCTCAGCCGCGAAGTCGCCGACCGAATGCTGCTCGTCATGCGGGTCTATTTTGAGAAACCGCGCACGACAGTTGGCTGGAAGGGTCTGATCATGGATCCCCAACTCGACGGTTCGTGCGACATCCCCGCCGGTCTCAAAATCGCGCGCGAATTCCTGCGCACGGTGATTGACCTCGGCCTGCCCACGGCCACCGAGCTGCTCGACCCGATCACGCCGCAGTATATCGCCGACCTTGTCTGCTGGTCGGCGATTGGGGCGCGCACCACCGAATCGCAAACGCACCGCCAGATGGCTTCCGGCCTCTCGATGCCGATGGGTTTCAAGAACGGCACCGACGGCTCCATCCAGACCGCCATCAACGCCATCAAGGCCGCGCGTTCGCCGCAGACTTTTCTCGGCATCAACGAAGATGGCCGGGCCTCCGCCGTGACCACGCGCGGCAACGCAAATTGCCACCTCGTCCTGCGCGGGGGCGTCCAAGGCCCCAATTATGGCGCGGAACATGTCGCCGCCGCGGAAAAACTTTTGCACGCCGCCGGATTACCCACGCCCATCATGGTGGATTGCTCACACGACAACAGCGGCAAAAAACACGACCGCCAACCCGCAGTGTTCCAGGACGTGCTCGGCCAGCGCACGGGCGGGCGCGCGAGCCTCATCGGCGCGATGATCGAGAGCAACCTGCACGCCGGCAACCAGCCCGAGCCCAAGCCGGGCGCAAAGCTCCGCCCCGGCGTCTCCATCACCGACGCCTGCATGGACTGGCCGACCACCGAACGCCTTGTGCGTGCCGCGCATGAAGCTCTGCACGCGTTGACACCCGTCGCCGCAACGAAATAAATCGTGTTTTACTTCTTTAATCATAATCCGTAAATTTTGAGTTCCCCATGAAACAACCCATTCGAGTTGCCGTCACCGGCGCCGCCGGCCAGATCGGCTACGCCCTCCTGTTCCGCATCGCCTCCGGCGCCGTTTTCGGCCCCGACCAACCCGTGGCGCTGAACCTCATTGAGATCCAGCCCGGCCTCGAGCCGCTCAAGGGCGTGGTCATGGAACTCGACGACTGTGCGTTCCCGTTGCTCACGGAAGTCGTGCAGACAGCCGACCTCAATGAAGGCTTTAAAAATGTGAACTGGGCTCTGCTGGTGGGCAGTGTGCCGCGCAAGGCCGGGATGGAGCGCAAGGAACTCCTCGGCATCAACGGCAAAATTTTCACCGGCCAGGGTCAGGCCATCGCCAAAAACGCCGCGGCGGACGTGCGCGTGCTCGTCGTCGGCAACCCGTGCAACACCAATTGCTACATCGCCATGCGCAACGCCGCCAGCGTGCCCGCCGACCGCTGGTTCGCCATGACGCGCCTCGACGAAAACCGCGCCAAGGCCCAGCTCGCGCAGAAAGCCAGCGTGCCGGTGAGCCGCGTGACCAACCTGTGCATCTGGGGCAACCATTCCGCGACGCAGTATCCCGATTTTTACAACGCGAAAATCAACGGCCAGCCCGCCGGCGATGTCATTGGCCACGAAGAATGGCTTAAGGGCACGTTCATTCCGACGGTGCAGCAACGCGGCGCGGCCATCATCAAGGCCCGGGGTGCATCCTCCGCCGCCTCCGCCGCCAATGCCGCGATTGACACCGTGCGCTCGCTCGTCAACCCGACACCCGCGGGCGACTGGTTCAGTGTCGCGGTGTGCTCGGACGGCTCTTACGGCATTCCCAAAGGCATCATCGCCTCGATGCCCATCCGCAGCGATGGAAAGAAATGGTCGGTCGTCCCCGGCGTACCGGTGAACGAATTCTCCAAAGGGAGAATCGCCGCGAGCGTCGCCGAATTGCAGGAAGAGATTTCGCTCACGAGCGAACTGGTGCCGAAGTAAAGTTTATTTAGCCTGGAATTATTTCCAGTTTCTGCGCGGGATGCACGGCCAGCAGATCAAGCTGGGCGTCGGCGGCCAAAATGTGCCGGGCGGGGTCGAACACCGTTGCGAGCAAACCGTCCGGCCCCGGCAGACGCGCGAACTTTTCCTCGCGCCGGTCAAATTCCCGTCCGCACACCGTTTGCAGCCAGTGGAGATCGTCGTGCGGCCAGAATAATTGATACCCGGCGTCCCGCACTTGCTGGATTAATTGGGCCGCCGACGTTTGTCGCCTTTGCAACGCGGTGCCGTTGACTTCGAAATATATGAAGGCCACGCGACCTTCGGCGAGGAATCGGTGTGCGCCCCCCAGCGCGTCCACTTCCGATCCCTCAATGTCCATTTTCATCAATTGAACATTCTCGATGCCAGCCTCGGCCAAAGCTTCGTCCAAACGACGGCATCGGACCTCCTTCACGCCGGCTCCCGTCAGCGGCGTTGCGCCAGGTGCGGCCCCGCGGATGAAACCCGAACCCACGGCCTCCATTTCAAAAACCAGCTGTAGTCGGCTTTCGGCGCTTCCCGCCGCATGGGGCATTAACCGAAAGCGCACATCGGGGTAAAATCCTTGCGAAACATCCAGGCACTCACAGCAGATCGGGTTGGCTTCCACCATGACAAATAACAAGGACCTGAGCGCCGGTTCGGACAATAATCCAAAGGTGTGAAACCCAAAATTTGCGCCGACATCCAGATGCACCCCGCCCGCGTGCAGAAGATTTTTGGCAAGTTTGAAGTAACCGTAATCCTCGTAGCGTTTTTGCACCAAGGCGTTGAGCACCGCTCGATCACGGATGTCGCCTACCAAGCGGCCATGATCAAATTCCAAGGCGTGACGCGACGTTCTCCACACTCCTAGCCCCAAGGCGCGCGCCAGCCGCAGGCGGCGCAGCCCTGCCGGCAAACCAAACATGAATCGCTGCAGGGTAAAAGTGGGCTGGTTCCTCATGAGGCGCAGGGCCAGCAACTTGTAGGCGAGCCACTCGAATAAGCAACGGTTTGTTTGCCTTGGCCCCAAGCAATCGAGGTTCAATCGTTTTTCTTGACCCCATTTCGCCTTGCCAAGCCGGGTGTCGATATTGTATTCCCTCAACTCTTGCACACGTCCCCTTCGTCTAGCCCGGCCTAGGACACCAGGTTTTCATCCTGGCGACTGGGGTTCGAATCCCCAAGGGGACGCCAACTTTTCTCCCGGCCCGATGGCGGAATTGGCAGACGCGCTGGACTCAAAATCCAGTATCCTCTAAAGATGTGTGGGTTCGACCCCCACTCGGGCCACCAATTCAGACGGGCAGTTGTATCACTGTGCCGCGAGCTTTCCACCGTTTGACTTTCCCCTGCTTCGCGCGCATGGTGGAGGGATGATGTTGCGGCGCGTCCAACCAGAGATTCTCGACCGTCTGCCGCCGGACCACCCCGACGCGTTGCACAACCGGCGCGACTTGCGGTTCTTCAACGCGGTCATGGGCAACTTCCGCTGGTTCGGCCGCACGCTGCGTCAACACCTGCGCCCGGGCGATCGTCTGCTGGAACTCGGCGCGGGCGAAGGCGACCTGGGATTTTATCTGCGCAAGGCGCTTTCCGACTACGATTTTTCCTACGCCGGGTTGGATTTGTGGCCGCAGCCCGCGAACTGGCCGAAGTCATGGAACTGGCAGCGCGAGGACTTGACCAAATTTTCCGATTACGGCCGATTCAACGTCATCGTCGGTAATTTGATTTTGCACCAGTTCGAGGACGATGCTCTCGCCGAACTCGGCCGCCACTGGCGCGAGTCGGCGCGGTTGCTGGTTTTCTGCGAACCCGCGCGGCGGCCGCTCCACCTGCGCCAGTTGCCCCTCGCGCGCCTCGCGGGCATCAACTATGTCAGCCAGCACGATGCGCGCGTCAGCATCGAGGGTGGATTTTGGGGCGCCGAGCTGCCGCGGCTGCTCGGCGTGGACCAGCCACCCTGGCAAGTGCAACTCCAGCACACCTTTTTCGGCGCGTACCGGATGGTGGCGGTAAAAGACGTTGCTTGATCGTAACGAAAAAATCTTTTGCGCTTCTGGCGCATTTGCAACGAACCTGCTTCATGTCTTCCACGCATCCCATCACCCTCATCGGCGGCGGCCTGGCCGGTTTGGTCCTGGGGGCGGCGTTGGCGCGCGCGGGAATGGCAGTCACGCTGTGCGAAGCCGGGCGACTGCCACGCCCGCGGGTGTGCGGTGAATTCATCAGCGGGCTAAAGCCTGCCACCGTCGCCCGCCTCGGCCTAACCCCACACTTGCACGGCGCAGCGATGAACCGCTCGACTGGCTGGCACGCGGGCGGGCGCCTGCGCTGGGCCGCGGAATTGCCCGAGCCCGCGCCGGGCCTTTCGCGCATGACGCTCGAAGCGCGGTTGCTGGAAGACTTCGTGACTGCCGGCGGCGAATTGCGCCTAAATACTCGGGTGCCGGACGGTGGCGATGTGCCTGGACAAGTTTGGACCGCCGGACGCCGAGCCGATGCTTCCAGTCAATGGCTCGGTTTGAAAATCCATTGTCGCAACCTTGTGCTCGGCCATGATTTGGAATTGCACCTTGGCCGCGGCGGCTACGTCGGCGCCGCGCGCATTGAAGACGGGCGCGTAAACATCTGCAGCCTCTTCCGTGTCCGCCCGGAATTACGCGGCCCACGCGAAGAACTCTTGCCCGCTTACATCGTCGCGTGCGGGCTGGATAAATTCGCCGAACGTATTGCGCAGGGCGACCCCGACCCCGCCAGCGCCGCTGCGGTTTCCGGACTCGATTTCATGCGTATCAGTTTCGATGATGAACGTGTTTCCCTCGGAGACCACCTGGCCGCCATTCCGCCCTACACCGGCCACGGCATGGCCATGGCGCTTGAACATGCCGTCGCCGCGCTCAGCCCGCTGATTAATTATGCGCAGGGTGATAAAAATTGGCCGGAAACATCCCGGGAAATTCGCGCCGCCGTCGCCGCGCAAAGTGGCGCCCGCCTGCGATGGGCGCGCACCCTGCACCCATGGTTGTTGAATCCCGTCAAAAAATCGCTCCTGCTCGCCCTCGCCGACACCCGCCTATTGCCGTTCAATTTTCTCTATCAGGCCACTCACGGCGAATCCGTGGCCGCCTGAAGAAGTTTTTTTATTTCGCTTTTCCTTCCCGATGTTTCTGCATGCTCTCGCCAATGTCGTTCCCGACCAACGCCTGACTCAGCGCGAGAGTTGGGAAATTTTGCGCCGTTCGCCCGCCGCCCGGCGATTACGAGCATCCTCGCGCAAGCTCCTGGAAAAAATTCTTACCGGTGACAGCGGTATTGAAACGCGCCATTTCGCCGTGCGCGACTTGGACCGCATCTTCGACCTCGACGCCCAATCGCTAAACCAAGCATTCGAGCGCGAGGCCCCGCTACTCGGTGAACGCGCCCTGCGTGCCGCGTTGTCCGAGGCCCGGCTCGCGCCCGGTGACTTGGACGCCCTGGTGATGTGCACGTGCACGGGCTATTTGTGCCCCGGACTATCGAGCTTTGTCGCCGAACGGGTTGGCGTGCGATCGGATGCGTTTCTGCAGGACATCGTCGGCCAGGGCTGTGGCGCAGCCATCCCGTCACTGCGGAGCGTCAGCCACCTGCTCGCGGCCCGACCCGACGCGCGGGTTGCCTTTGTCGCCGTCGAAATATGCTCGGCGGCATTCTACCTCGACGACGATCCTGGCGTGCTCGTATCTCTATGCCTGTTTGCCGACGGCGCATCCGCCAGCATTTGGAACGGCCATCCCGGCCCGACCCAATTGCGTTGCGCCAATTTTGACACGCTGCACATCCCCGCCGACCGCGAATACATCCGCTTTGAAAACCGCGGTGGCAAATTGCGCAACAAACTCGACAAGACCGTGCCCGAGCGCGCCGCCGTCGCCGTACGCGCGCTCTTCGACCGCCAAAACGGCACGGCGGAAAAAATTGGCCTAGTTCTTGCGCATGCCGGCGGCAAAAAAGTATTGGAAGCCGTCGGCCTCGCCCTGGACGACCGTTTTGCGCTGGCGGAAAGCGCCGCCGTCTTACGCCGCTTTGGCAACATGAGCAGCCCGTCCGTGCTTTTTGCGCTCGGCGAGCACTTGAAAAGCAATACCGCAGTGGCGAAAAACGGCGCGGAAAATTTGTGGCTGACCTCTTTCGGCGCAGGTTTCTCGGCCCATTCCTGCCGACTCACGCGAGAATAAAAAATGCCTGCGATTTTACAGGACTTCGAGAAACAGCGCGTCCTGGAGGTTTTTTTGCAAATAATGGAAACTGGCGATGCCGTAGCCGCGGTCGCCCCATTTTTCGCCATAGGAATTCTTGAACAAAAACTCGATGTCTTCAAGCTTGCCCGTCTTCGTGCGGTAGCCCACCAGCAAAATTGCATGACCGGAGTTTTCCAGGCCCGGCTGGGCGTCGAGTATAACATTGTCGCCAAAAGCTTTTTGCTCCGGCCATTTAATTCCCGCCACCACCGGAACTCCCGCATCAAGTACCTGGATAATGTTGGCAATCTGCGCCGCCGGTTGACGGCCCGTAATGTAAAACCCGTTGGTCGGGATGCGTTTTTTCGCGCGCTCAATAATATCCGGCGCGGGCTCGATGATGCGCGGATCCGTCAGCTTGAATTGATAGGGAAGCTCCCCCGCCAGAGCGATGCCATAGGCCCGCACCGCCTCGGCGACCTCCTCCAGCGCGAACCCGATGTCAATATTGGCGGCTTGGTCCTTGGGTACGGCCATGCCGGTCTTGCCCAGCACTTTGAGCGTGGCCCATATCAGGTATTCTTCCGAATACTCGGGTGCGGTGCCCTCGGGCGGGGCGCTCTGGTATTCGAGCGCGCTGACCATGGCAAAGATCGCGCAACTCGGGCGCGCCCCCTGGTTTTTTGCGCCGATCCCCAACTGGTCAAAGCGCGGCTGCATGTTGACCTCGGCAAAAATTTTCGGTGGCTGGCCAAAGCGCTCCAGAATCTGCTGGGCCGTCAATTGGGGTGGTCGCTTGTCGCCGGGAACCTCATTGGCTTGAATTTTTCTCGTTTCATTGACCGCTTGGCGGCGGGCATCCTCGGCGGCGGCGCGGGTGGGATCGTAGCCCAACTTTTTCTGCAAGTTCGGCGGCAAATCGGTCAGTGGGATAGAGGCAATGCCGTCGCGATGCGCGATAACCACCGACACGGGCGTCACCTTCACAATGCGTACGTTGTAGTAAACATCCTTGCCCACATGCAGTTCGGCAATGACATCCGACGCCGGACTCTTATCCGTTGACGCAGGTGCCGCCGGGGCCGGCTGGGCTGACGCCAGTGCTGCCTGGCCGAAAGCCATTGGGCTCACCCCCAGACACCAACAATATACCAGCGCGCGCAGGCGTGGTGTTTTCCGAAAAAAATTCATGACCGGAGAAGGGGTAAGCATAATTCTAGCAAAAAATCCCGTCCGGGAAAACCATTATCCACAAGTCTGACTGAACCACCGAATGAAACAATTAAAAATCAGTCCAGCGTGCGCCGGAAACGAGTGACCGCCAATGTCATCACCACCAGAAAAAATACACCAATGGGCCATAATTGCGGCCAAACTTCGGCGAAATCGTTCCCCTTTAGCACAATCCCGCGCAAAATGATTAAAAAGTGGGACAGCGGCAGCAGTGATCCCAAAAACTGCGCCCACTGCGGCATCCCGCGAAAAGGAAAAAAGAACCCGGAAAGCAGCATCGAAGGCAGAAAGAAAAAGAACGCCATCTGCATCGCCTGCAACTGGCTCTGCGCCAGAGTGGAAAACAAAATGCCCATGCCCAGGTTGGCCATGATGAACAGCAGCATGCACCCACCGAGCAATATGTAGCTGCCAACCTCCGGCACATGGAAGAGAAAGCGCGCGGCCGCCAAAATCACGCATGCCTGCACATAACCCACCGCGATATAAGGCAGAATTTTTCCCAGCATCACCTCCGCCGGGCGCGCGGGCGTTGAGAGCAAATTCTCCATCGTCCCACGCTCTTTTTCGCGCACAATGGCCATGGCGGTGATGTTCACCATCGTCATCGTCAGCACGATTCCCAACAGGGCCGGCACAATGTTCACCTGCGAGCGGCGTTCCGGATTATACATCAGGTGCAGGCGAAAATCCACCGGCGGCTCCGGCCCCGCCACCACCGCCAGCGGTCCCTGCAATTCGCGCGTTGCGGCCTGTTCGATGAAGTTTTGAATCGCGCCCACGGCGTTGCCCACCGCCACTGGGTCCGTCGCGTCGGCCTGGAGCAATACCTGCGGGTGCTGGTTGCGCAGCAAATCGCGGGTGAAATTCGGTGGAAAGGTGATGACGAACTGCGCATCGCCGGTCGCCAGCGCCTCTTGCGCGTCCTTTTCGTTCATGGGAACGGCGGCGATGTCAAAATAGTCCGTGTTGCGCAGACCCTGAATCACCGCCTGTGGCACCGGCCCCGTGTCACCAAAGACCACGACCGTGGGCAGATGCTTCGGGTCGGTGTTGATGGCGTAACCGAACATCATGAGTTGCACCAGCGGGATGCCAAACATCATTCCAAACGTCAGCCGATCGCGGCGCATCTGGATGAACTCCTTGCGCGCCATCGCCCAAAACCGGTGAAATGAAAATCCGTTGCGCATGGTGGTTTAGGCAATGTTGTCCTTGGACACGCCTTGGAGATGAATGAAAACGTCTTCGAGCGACGGTTTCGTCGGCGTGGCGGTCACGCCCGGGCCGGCCACTGACGCAACCGCGGCTTGCACCGCCGCGGCGTCGGATCCACAGATGTGCAGCGAACTGCCGAAGGGCACAACCGAAACTTTCGGCCTGCCGTGCAACGCCACCACCAGTTTGCTCGGATTGTCCGTTTCCAGTCGCCACACGGTGAGCCCGACTTGGTCAATCACCTCGCGCACGGTGCCGCTCGTCAGCAATTTGCCTACGGACAAGTAGGCAACGCGGTGACAGCGCTCGGCTTCGTCCATGTAGTGTGTGGCAATTAAAATGCTGATGCCGGTGGCGGCCAGTTCGTGGATTTGTTCCCAAAAATCACGGCGTGCCTTCGGGTCCACGCCCGCGGTCGGCTCATCGAGGAGCAACAGGCGCGGCTTGTGAATCAGGCATGCCGCCAGTGCAAGGCGTTGCTTCCAGCCGCCCGAGAGCGTGCCCGCGAGCTGCTTGCGGCGTGCCGTCAGCCCAAGCTGGTCGAGCGACGCCGTCACCGCCGCCCGGCGATTGGGTAGAGCGTAAATCCGCGCGACGAAATCGAGGTTTTCCTCGATGGAAAGGTCCTCGTAGTAACTGAATTTCTGTGTCATGTAGCCGACTTCGAGACGGATGCGGTCGGCTTCGCTTTTTAAATTATAGCCCAGGCATGTGCCATCGCCCTCATCCGGGGTGAGCAACCCGCATAGCATACGCATGAACGTCGTCTTGCCGCTGCCATTTGGCCCTAGAAAACCGTAGACTTCACCGCGCTGCACCTGGAAGTCAATGTGATCGACCACAGGCTTGCCGCCGTAACGCTTCGTCAACCCATGCACATCGACGGCCAACTCCGCCCCGTTCCCGTTGGGCGGACGCGGCGGGGGCTCAACAGCAAGGGACGTGGCGGTCATGGCTGCAAGCTCACCTCGGCGGGCTGGCCGGTGTGGAGCTCGCGCGCCACCGCCGGGTCGAAATCCGCCTCGACCAGGAAAACGTACTTGTAGTTCTGGCTGTCGCTGTAAATCACCGGGGGCGTAAATTCCACCTGAGTTGAAATAAAACTGACCTTCGCCTTGAGTGGCTCGCGGCCGTCGAGCTTGACCGTGACTTGCTGCCCCATCTTGAGTAGATTGATTTCCGCCTGCGGCACATAAAAACGCGCGCGCAATTCCGCTGAAGGCAGCATGACGACCACCGGCTGCGCCGGCGATACGCGCTCGCCCACGCGATAAAGCGTGTCTTGGACCCAGCCGGCCTGCGGCGCGGTCTGAGTTTTTTGGTCGAGCAACCACTGGGTTTCGTCACGCGCGGCTTGGGCAGCGAGCAAATCCGCCTTGGCTTGCAGGATCTGGTCCTCGCGGGCGCCGAGCTTGCCGGTGGCGAGTTGATTCGCATCGCGCTCCGCCTCCGCGGCGTGCTGAGCGGTCGAAAAGCGCAAGCGATCGAGGTCGTTTTGTGAAACGTAATTGCCCTCTTTCAATTGTTCGTTGCGCTTCCATTCGGCTTCGGATTGCGCCAATGCCGCCTGGTCGGCTTTCACCTGCGCTTCGAGCGCCGCCAGTTCGGTGTCGCGGAGGCCCTTGCTCAAATCGTCCAACTTGGCTTGGGCCGATTTTACAAGCTGCTGCTGTTGGCTCAATTGATCCTGCTCCGGTTGAGGATCTAATACGAACAATGGCGCTCCCGCGTCGACCCAGTCGCCCCGCTGGACTTTGAGTTCCTTCAATTGCCCCTCCTGAGGCGAAGCTACACTGAGGAAACGACCGTCCAGATACCCCTGATAAACGCCTTCTTTGTGCGCGTTTTTGTCGGTGCAGCCAGCTGTCAGCAATGCTGCCACAGCCATCACGACCCACGCTCGTCGCAAAAGATTCATACACTCGTTTATCTATCCACCCACCGGGTAAAGGCAAGCACACGCTCCCCCCAGTTCTTCTCACGCTTGCCGCGCCCATCCTTTGCCGCTATCAGTCACATCCCCCATTTCTCCCCATGAAAACACCTTTCTACCTCCTGCTAGCTGGAGCTTGCTTACTCTCCTGCCCCATCCAGGCCCAGGACGCCGCGCCGGCGGCAACCTCGGCGACTACGGCCACCACCCAACCCACTGTGCCGACTCATTACCAGAATTTCAAGGTCGCCACCTACCTTGTCCGCGGGGTGGTGCGCGATCTGCCGACACTCGAAGCCCAATGGGCGCAGATCAACAAGGTCGTCCATGTCGACAAAGTATATATCGAGGTCTATCGCAGCACCGCATTTGTGCAGGATGAAAACTTTCTCGAACAGGCCAAAGCCTTTTTCAAATCCCAAGGCGTCGAAGTCGCCGGTGGAGCTTCGCTCGACATCAGCGAAGGTGCGCAATTTCAGACGTTCTCCTACACCACCGACCGCGACCGCGATCTGACCATCCAGGCCATGCAGATGGCCGCGCGGCATTTCGACGAGGTCATCCTCGACGATTTCTTCTTCAACAACCAGAAATCCGACGCCGACATCACCGCCAAGGGCACAAAGACCTGGACGCAGTACCGCCTCGATTTGATGGATTACGTCGCGCAGAACTACGTCCTCAAGGCAGCCAAGGACGTAAACCCCAACTGCAAAGTCGTCATTAAATTCCCCAACTGGTATGAGCACTTCCAAGCCAACGGCTATGACCTCGACAAGGAACCCAAGATGTTCGACGGCATCTTCACCGGCACCGAAACACGCGATCCAAACATCACCGACCAGTGTCTCCAACAATATGAGAGCTACGAAATTTTCCGCTACTTCGAGAATATCAAGCCCGGCCACAATGGTGGTGGCTGGGTGGATGAGGGCAGCACCACCTACCTCGACCGCTATGGCGAACAACTGGCGGACACGCTCTTCGCCAAGGCGCCGGAATTGATGCTCTTCAGCTGGAGCGATCTGAACCGCGCGGCGACCGTCGGCCAGCGTCCCTGGGCGGAGCAGAAAACGAGCTTTAATTACGGTGACATCCAGAAATACTTCCAGGACAACGGTGGCACGGTCCAAGCCGGCTTTGGCGGGCGCGGTGGCGCGAGCAATGATGCGGTTTCCTGGGGCGCGGCGGCCGGCTATACTGCGCGACAGGTAGACGGTTTTCTTGGCAAACTCGGTAAACCCATCGGCATTGCCAGCTACAAGCCTTATCAGTCCAGCGGTGAAGACTTTCTCCACAATTTCTTCGGCATGATTGGCATCCCAATTGAACTTTATCCGAATTACCCCAAAGACGCCGCGACTGTGCTCTTGACTGAATCCGCGAAATTTGACCCGGATCTCATCGCAAAAATGAAAGGCAGTCTTACCGCGGGCCATAATGTCGTCATCACCTCCGGCTTGCTGCGCGCCCTCCAAGGCAAGGGCCTTGAGGACATCATCGACCTCGAATCCACCGGCAACAAAATCGCGGTGCACAGCTACGTCAACGCCTACGGCGCGGGCAACGGCAACGCCATCGGCACTAACGCCAACAATGCCGATATTCTCTTTCCGGAAATTCGTTTCTTTACCAACGATGCGTGGACCCTCGTGCGCGGCATGGCCAGCGGGCGCGGCTACCCCATCATGCTCATGGATCACTACTCGAAGGGCACGCTTTACGTGCTCGCAGTACCGGACAACGCTAGCGACCTCTACAACCTGCCGCCGGAAGTTCTGGCCGTTTTGCATAATTATATTCTGCAAGGTTTCCCCGTGCAAATGGACGCGCCCAGCCAGGTCTCACTCTTCGCCTATGACAACAATACCTTCATCACCCAGTCCTTCCTCCCGACCGAAACTGACGAGACGATAACCGCCCCCGCCGGCTTCACCCATTTGCACAACCTTGTCACCGGCGAAGTTCTCCAAGGCCAGACACCCCGCGGTGGTCGCGGTGGGCGTGGCTACGTCGGTCCCGCGCGCTCTACCTTCACCGTTCATCTCCTGCCGCACAGTTACGCCGTCTTCGCCGCCGAACAGTGAAAAGATTTCGACTGCCGAGCTTTGCCCATGTCTTTGTTTCGTGAACTCTCGCCCGAGCGCGGCCCCGCCGCCACGGGCCTAGTGCTGGATGGCTCCACGCAATTTCTCGCGATTACTTTGCCCGGACGCGAGAGCGCGGTTTACGCGGAATTGCTCGAGTTGGTCAAAAACGCGGGTTTTCAATTGGAGCCGTCGAATCGCAAGTGGTGGTTGCGCGACCGGCATCGGGTGCTGGAATTTCTTGCGCGGCATCTGCCTGATTTGCGGGAAAAATACCGTGCGCAGCTCACACTGGGTTTTCAACAGCGCACGGCGCAATTGCAATTTGCCAAAGTCACAGCCACGGCCCGAGGTGAAGCCGGCACGTTCGAAGTCACCCTCGAACTGAGTGCGCCCGCTGCGGACGAAGCGGCCCTGCGCGCCGCCCTTGCGCGCGGTCATTCTTATATTGAAACACCGCGCGGCCTCGTACTGGTGAACCCCGACGCCGCCAGTAAACTCGCCGCAGCCCAACAAGCCCTGGGCGGCCCCACCGCGGGCAATTCTCCACTCGCGCGTTTTCGACGCACAATGTCCGCAGCCGAATTACCCGCCACCGACTCGTTGCTGGAATCGCTGGCCGTGCCTTTTGAAACACCCGCCACCTGGAAATCCCGGAGCGAGTCCTTGCGCAATCTCGACCGGCTTGCCCCCGCGCCATTGTCCACGGAATTGGTCCAGCGCTTGCGCGAATACCAGCGCGTCGGCGTCGCCTGGCTGTGGCATCTTTGGTCGAACAAGCTCGGCGGCGTGCTAGCCGATGAAATGGGCCTGGGGAAAACCGCGCAGGCGCTGGCTCTCCTTAACTGCGTTCACCGGCCAAATACCTTGGGTGGATTAATGAAAACACCTTCGCTCGTCGTGGCCCCGGCCGGGTTGCTGGGCAACTGGCATCGCGAAGCTTCGGTTTGGACGCCTTCACTCAAAGTATTCACCCATCACGCAACACAGCGGCTGGCCTCTATCGAACAAGTCGGCACGTACGACCTCGTGCTCACCTCCTATGCCACACTCGCCCGCGATGCGGAATTGCTGACCACCGTCGAGTGGGCGACGGTCATCGCCGACGAGGCGCAACATGCCAAGAACCGTCGCACGCATGCGGCACGCGCCCTGCGGGCTTTGCGGGCGTATTCGCGTTTCGCGCTTACCGGCACACCGCTCGAAAACAGTTTTGACGACCTGCGCTCGCTCTTTGATTTCATCCTGCCCGGCTACCTCACGCAACCCCGCGGTCCACGCGAAGCTCCCGCCGCCGCCCAACGCACCGCGGAAGATGCCGCCCTGCGCCGCCGCGCCGCCCCGTATGTGCTACGCCGCACCAAGCTGATTGTCGCGCCGGAGTTGCCCCCGAAACTCGAGCAAATCGTCTATTGTGAATTCGAACCGCGCCAAGCGGAGCTTTATGCGAAAGTGCGCGAACGAGCCCGGGCCGCATTTTTCCAACTGGCGATGGGCAACGCCAGCGACGGGCGACTCCGGCTGGCCGCCTTCGAGGAATTGTTGCGCCTGCGGCAAGTCTGCGCCGACCCGCGCCTGCTCGACCCGGACATGAAGGCAGACGATTCGACCAAATTGCGTGCTCTGCGCGAATTGCTTGACGAAGCGGTGGACGGCGGCCACCGCGCGCTGGTTTTTTCCCAGTTTACCTCTGTGCTCGACCTCATTGAGCCTGCGCTCGCCGAGGCCGGGCTGCCCTCCCTGCGACTCGACGGCTCAACACCCCCACACGACCGCCTCGAAATCTGCGACCGCTTTAACGCCGACCCAACGCTGCCTGTGTTGCTGATCTCGCTCAAAGCCGGTGGCACCGGTTTGAATCTGACTGGCGCCGATACGGTGGTTCACTTCGACCCGTGGTGGAACCCCGCCGTCGAAGCCCAGGCCACCGACCGCGCCCACCGCCTTGGCCAGACCCGCACCGTCACCAGCTACAAGCTCATTGCGGCCGGCACCGTTGAAGAACGTGTGCTCGCGTTGCAACAATCGAAGGCCGGGCTGCTGGCAGACTTTTTCGCGGAGAACGCGGCCGCACTCGAAAAAATCTCCCTGGCCGACGTGCAAAAACTTCTGGAGGAATAGCTTTTTAATCTCACTCCCCGTGCGCCCCGCGCAACTGTTCCCATAATTTTTTCTGGGCGGAAGTTTCCGCCGGTGGCACGCGCACCGTAAGCACCGCATACAAATCCCCGCGCCCACCGCCCCGTTTGGGTAATCCCAGCGCTTTCAG
>Ga0206855_10204_pt2 | contig 16092 bp, 12 predicted proteins | sample Alteio_BWOrgCont_51_FD_152637 | JGI IMG/M metagenome (GOLD analysis project Ga0206855, IMG submission 152637) | Enriched cells from forest soil in Barre Woods Harvard Forest LTER site, Petersham, Massachusetts, United States -... | ecosystem: Environmental > Terrestrial > Soil > Temperate forest >...
TAAGCAGCTTTACGCCGCAGTTTAATGGTAATATCGGCAGCCAAACGCGTACCGCAGGCGCAACCACCACATCTTATACCTATACGTATGATAACCTGAACCGTTTAATGACAGGTATATCCACCGATAATTATAACGAAGCGGGCATCAGTTACGACCAGTTGGGTAATATTGTGACCCTGCAACGCACTTATGGCGCTACCACCCCGATAGATAACCTTACCTACACCTATACCAACAGTGCAGGCAGCTATACCAACCAGGTGCAAAGCATTAATGACATAGCTCCTGATGCCAGCGGCTACGGCTATAAGCCTGGCACGTATACTTACCAATACGATATGAACGGTAATATGGTTACTGATGCCAGTAAGGGCTTATCAATGACGTATAATATACTCAACCTCCCGCAGGTGGTAACTATACCGGCTGGTACGGATACTTACTATTATGATGCAAGCGGCAGGAAACTGAGAAAAGTAAGCACAGCAGGCACAGGGGCCACCACCGATTATATCGATGGCATTGAATATGATACCGGAGTACTAACCTTTATCCAAACAACCGAAGGCCGCGCGTTGTACAACGGCGGCAGCCCTAATTATGAATATAACCTCACCGACCATTTGGGCGATGTACGGCTAAGCTTTGATACACATCTCATCACCCCAACAGTCGACCAGCAGGATGATTATATGCCATTTGGCTATGAAATTTCGAGGTCTCTTATAACCAGCCCGAAAAACGAATATCTTTACAATAAAAAAGAGTTACAGGAGGATTTACAACTTTATGACTACGGTCATAGATACTATGATCCCGTTAGAGTACAGTGGACGACGATCGATCCTTATGCTGAAAAATCAAGAAGATTGAGTCCATACAATTATGTCGCCGATAATCCCATAAAATCAATTGATTCACAAGGGGATACGATCATAGTAACTCAAGCACCAGATCGAGTAGGCCAACCAGATGAGTATGGTCATAACACTATTACAATTACAGTAATTGGAAAAGTCGTAAATGAATCAAGTACTTCATTTACTGATCAAGAAATGAGTAATTTTGTAAGTAGGCTAAATGGCGCTATTACAAATGATTATACTGTTAATGACGAAGACGCAACTTCAGAAGTCTCATCGAATCTAACCGTAGCTTCAGCAAACAATCCTGTGAGGGCAAATGACTTAGTAGTAAGGATCGTGGACCCGGATAAAATGCCTAAAGATAATAAAGGGGGGTATTATGAGGCAGGTAAAGTTGCTGGGTCTACGCCGTACGGGGGGAATGTCATATATATATCCTCAGAAATAGTCAATTCTACGCCTGCTACAAGCGGGCCAAACGCCACTGCCGGATTAAGCGATATCAGCGAAAATACACTTGAAAGAACTGGTGCACACGAATTTGGGCATTCAGCAAATCTAAATCATCCAAAACCGCCGGGCTCTATGCCTGGAAATTTAATGAACACGAGCGATTCTCCTGATGCCGGCACTAAAATCATTGGGAAACAAATTAATCAAATATTACAAGATTATATCCACAAAAAATTAAACATCGGCCCACAAAAACTTTAAAAAAATCATGGAAAAACTCTTGCTTGTTCTAATACTAATGTTGGTAAGTAAATCATCTATAACAAATACACCAAAAACTGATAACATGTTGATGGATATTGAGTTTCAGGACTATTTTGTAAACGACAAAATAGATCTGAAAATAAATAACGTGCTAATATGTAAGGACGTTGTTGTTAATAGTTCCGAATCGACAGGATTTACTGATGTAACCATTATTATCAATAAATTGGATAAGAATTTGGCACAAATACATTACTCGAATTTAACTAGTAACATTAAATTAACAGACAAAATTAAGATCGATATTTTTCTAAATGGCGTGGAAAATGTATTTGTTGTAGATGGGAGCAAGGGAAAATATGTTGGATTTAGCAAAAAAGACGGAAATCAACTTTACTTTATGCAGCGAACAAGACGGTTTGTTTACGATTAAAGTGGGTCGTGTATCGGTAGTGTATCAAAGCAGTTGGTAATTGCTCAACTAACTAAAAATTTCGTACATTGTTAAACTAATTTTAGTTCTTTGACATTACAATACCCCCGCAGCAAGACAACAGCAAGGCGATAAGCAATATCACGTATAATGTGCTCGATCTGCCACAAGTGTTTACTCTATCTAATGGAACAGATACCTATGTCTACGATGCGGACGGCAGAAAACTGAGAAAAGTAAGCACGGCAGGCACAGGGGCCACCACCGATTATATCGATGGCATTGAATATGATACCGGCGTACTCGAATTTATACAAACCGCGGAAGGCCGCGCCCTATATAATAGCGGCAGCCCTAACTATGAATATAACCTTACCGACCACCTGGGCGATGTGCGGCTTACTTTTGATGCTCATCTCACCACGCCAACAGTCGACCAGCAGGATGATTACATGCCTTTTGGTTATGAAATTTCAAGAAGCGTTATTAACAGCCCAAAAAACGAATACCTTTACAATAAAAAAGAATTACAGGGGGATTTACAGGTTTACGATTACGGCGCGAGGTTCTATGATCCGCTGGCGGTAAGATGGACGACTATTGACCCGCTGGCGGAATCAGATTTCAGTTGGTTGCCCTACAATTATTGTGTGAATAATCCAGTCTTAATGATTGATCCTAATGGGATGGGCCATTTTGACAGCCATGGCAATTATATTGCGGATCCTTCAGATAATGATACTTATAAAGCCGGCTCGTACATTCGTATTAGAAATCCTGTATTGGGATACGATGTAACGTACGATTGGACGGGGTCGGGGTGGCAAGCTTATGGTGATGCGCCTAATTGGTTTTTAGCATCATTGTACGAGGCCTATACTAATAGTGATCAAGACATTAGCCAGGGGGCATACGGGCGACAGGTGTATGACTGGTCACGCTCATGGGCAGGTTTTCAATACGGCGCCGGCAAAATGAACAGGCAATTGAATGTTGCTGTCGGAGCTTCGGAGGCGGCCGTTATGGTCATGGGTGGTGGTTTAACCGCCGGCGAGGCTGGTGGTAATCTCTTAATCAGAGGGGTTGCCAGAAAAGCAGAATTCTTGGAAGAATTAGCTAAAGAAAATGTAACAGTATTCCGTGTTTTCGGTGGAGATTCTGCTGCGGAGGGGTTTTCATGGACACCAAAAAACCCAAATAGTTTTAGTAATTTTAGGGATGTTGCCGGTCTGCCTTCTGGCGGTGCAAGTGGTGCGAATAATACAGCACGGTTTGTAATTGAGGGAGTAGTCAAGAAATCTGATATTATATTAAAACGAGCAGCCTTGGCATTAGACGGCAATAAAGGCGGATTAATAGAATATATTATTAATCCTGCCAAAGTTGTTATTAAAAATGTATCAGGTGTAAATCCACAATTTTAGGTTATGAATGATAAATATTTAGGAATGACTGTAAATGAACGACTATATGTTAGTGGTTTAATAGATGACTTCGATAAGGCTGTAAAAGAGAAGAATGTCGAGATAGTTAGAGCGATACTCAGAGGGGTTGAACTTAATGATCAATCTATTGAGCCGATTTTACAACAGTTAGGATTAGTAAAAGACTTGCTTTAAGATTTCGCCTGTAGTGTCATATCCTACCATTGTAGCGTACCTGGAACAATACCTTGAGGGTAGTATATCAAAGTAGTTGGTAACTGCTTAACTAATTGAAAATCGGTAGTGTTACAGTTTTGCTGATGACTTATAATAAATTGATAATCAACAGTATTTTTTGGCAGTGTATCAAAGTAGTTGATAATTATTTAACTCATTGAAAATCAGATATAACATTTAGCTCAGAATTAAAAAACATGTAAAAGCGGGTGGTATTAACGTACCACCCGCTTATTTTTGTGCGCCCGGCACGGAAGCAAACTATAGGGCGGAAGTCCCAAACGCGCCTTGATAGTGGGAAGCGTTAACCAAAGGCAAGGGTGTCCTTCGCGAGGGGGAATCTGAAGGAAGCCGGCGGTAAATCTCTGGCCTGACGAACAGGAAGCAGATCAGGCAGTCTGATGTGGGTGAGTTTGCAAACCGCTTTTCCAGGAGCAACTGCAGTACAACAATAATACGCTGGGCGTAAGCAGCTTTACGCCGCAGTTTAATGGTAATATCGGCAGCCAAACGCGTACCGCAGGCGCAACCACCACATCTTATACCTATACGTATGATAACCTGAACCGCTTAATGACGGGTATATCCACCGATAATTATAACGAAGCGGGCATCAGTTACGACCAAATGGGTAATATTGTGACCCTACAACGGACTTATGGGACTACCACCCCGATAGATAACCTTACCTACACCTATACCAACACAGCGGGCAGCTATACCAACCAAGTGCAAAGCATTAACGATGCCTCTCCCGACGCCAGCGGCTACGGTTACAAATCAGGCACATATGGCTACCTGTATGATATGAATGGCAACCTGCAGCAGGACAACAGCAAAGCGATAAGCAATATTTCGTACAATGTGCTCAACCTGCCGCAAGTGTTTACGTTATCGAGCGGCACCGATACCTATGCTTACGATGCCGATGGCAGAAAGCTACGAAAAGTAAGCACCGCAGGTACAGGCGCTACAACTGATTATATCGATGGCATTGAATATGATACCGGCGTACTCGAATTTATACAAACCACAGAGGGCCGCGCTTTGTACAACGCCGGCAGCCCTAATTATGAATATAACCTAAGCGACCATTTGGGTGATACCCGCCTAACTTTTGATACCCATATTGCCACTCCAACGGTGGTACAGCAGGATGATTATTACCCGTTTGGTTACGAAATAAACCGGAATGTTTCAAATCCGAAAAATGAGTATCTTTATAATAGGAAAGAGCTACAGGAGGAGTTGCAGGAGGAGGATTATGGGGCGAGGTTTTATGATCCGGTAACAGGCAGGTGGAATGTAATTGATGCCTATGCTGAGCATCCGGATCAGATCGATTTATCCACTTATGCTTATGTGGGAAATAATCCTATAGACAGAACGGATCCAGATGGAAATTGTCCGCCTTGTGACGTTCCCGACCAGGGTGATGATGGTGATCTCATACGGCCTACTAGTGAGTGGTATAGGTTACAGCATCCTGATTTAGCTATAATCCACGATATTGCTTATGCGATTGTGGATTTCACTGGGTTAAAAGACCTTGAGAATTCTATTGGTCATACTCGAGATAAAAATGTATCTACAAAAGATAAAATTGGGCACGTAGTGCAAGCTGCTGTAAATGTCCTTTCACTTGGTGAAGAGGGTGAAGGTGAAGGGTATCACGCGCCGGAATTTAATTTTGATGAACCATTTAAGGAAAAGATCGGAAGGACCGAAAAACAAGAAAGACTTAAAGAAATTGCAAACGATGATAAGCAAGGTTCAGCGAATAGGGGCTGGATTAAGCAGGAACAAAATGCAATAGCTAAGGGTAAACGTACAACTATCCGGAATCCTCCGGGAACGGAGTTAGCACATGAAAGGGGTAGGGAAGCTGCAAAAGGATATTCCTATAAACATGCTCATCTAAAAAACAAGGCTGATCATAAAGCTCAACATAGACTTGATAATAATGGACGGAAAAATAAAGAAAGGCCACATTAATAATTATGAACATTTCAGCGAAGGAAATTGAAAGTATCTCTGCCTTAGAGACTTTCAAGCGGTATCGATATTTAATAAAAAGAGTTGCTGATCAGGAAATGATGTATTCCTTAAAAAGCCACGAAGGTAATTGGGCTATATCAACCGTAAACAAGATGGATCTATTTCCTATCTGGTCTTCACCAGAATTTGCCAAAAATTGCGCAGTCGATGGCTGGGATAGTTTTGAAGTTGAGGAAATTTCATTGAATAGATTCCAAGATGATTTGATCAAATTTATTGAGAACCATGGGTTTTTGTTGAATATTTTTCCAGTAGGTAAACCAACTGGATTTGTAGTTGATTTACAAGAGTTTGTCCGAGACCTTCGGGATGAGTTGGCAAAATATGAATGATTGTTTTAGTACAAATAGCAATAAAAACATTAAAGTGACGTCTAAAGCCATCAATATTAAAAAATCGAATAACTAAACGGATGGATTCAATGCAAGCTGTAATCACAACTAAATATCTTGTTGAATTGAATTCAAAAGTTGTATTCGCCTATCATTCAAAAGAAGGGTGGCAATTTTTTGGAGCAGAAAAAGACATTAAAGAGTCAGACAGTAGAGTTGTTTCTTTAGGGACCTTAATTTCCTCCAGTCCTCATATTAAAGATATACTATGGATAGAAGAAGGTATGGAAGCATGGTTGAATGGTGACAACAATGCTTGGCAAACTGGCATTGCTAATTATGGGTAATGGAGAATGTATCAAAGCAGTTGTCATTTTCTTAACTGATTAAAAATCGGGCCAGTGTATCGAAGGAGTTGTTAATTGCCAACTGATTGAAAATCAAGTATAGTTATTAGTTAAAACATATAAAAACAAGAAAAGCGGGTGGTATTAAGTTGCTATCCGCTTAGCTTTTGTAGCTTAGAACTTACCTGATTATATGGCAGGGCCTGCTAAATATTCCCAGAATGGATTAAGTTACCGGCGCATCGCATTAAGGATTGCAGCGGATACCGGCCGTGTGGCTAATGCCTGTGCAGTATGAGCGGAAAGCCTGACCCCGTTTCTACCAGCGGGGGAATGCCCTTGTTTTAAGTCTGAAGTCTTTAGTCGGGAGTCAAAAGTCAATAAGTCTGAACTTGATCAACCATTCCCTTAATCAACCATTCACCTAATCCAACCCAATCAAGCATTGTCTTAATCAACCTAATCAATCATTCACCTAAACTATCCCAATTAACCACTCACCTAAGCAACCCAATCAACTACTCACCAACCCAGCCCAATCAACCTGTCTCTTTATCAAGTTAATCAACCAAAAACTAATCAAAAATTGTGTTATAGAATTTTGCTAAAAATTGTATCTTGCGCCCTCTTTTTAATAGTATAAACGGGATAAAATAAAAATATAGTTATATGGGTGTAATGGGTTTTTTGCGTGAACGGATGGGTAAGATTCTCGCAATTTGTATTGGATTGGCATTGCTTGCTTTTATTGCTGGCGAAGTTGTACGGTCGGGGGGATCGTTTTTCAGGGAAGACCGTAATTCGCTTGGTGAAGTTGACGGCCAAACTATAGTTTACCAGGCTTTTACCGATAAGGTGGAGCAAAACAGCGCGCAGTTTAAACAATCGCAGGGCGCTTTGTCGCCGCAGATTTTAAGTTACGTGCAGGGTTTTACCTGGGACCAAATGGTGCGTGAGGCGATAATGCAAAAGGAGGCTGAAAAACTTGATATAGTGGTAGGGCCCACCGAATCGAACGATATGGTGCATGGCAATAACCCTGATCAACAAATTCAGCGGGCTTTTACTAATCCGAAAACGGGGAAGTTTGATCCGAACAGCATCAATTCGTTTTTGAGCAACCTGGCAGCTTCAAAACCTGACGACCCGCACAGGCAGCAATGGGCGGATTTTTTGACTGAGTTGTTCCAGGCAAAATTGTCGGAAAAATATATCTCGCTGGTGAGCAATGGCTTATATGTAAACTCGCTGGAGGCTAAAGACGATTATGAGGCTAAAAACAGGCTGGCCAATTTTAAATACGTGATGCTGGGCTATGCTTCGGTTCCGGATAATAAGATCGCGGTTACTGATGACGATTATAAAACTTATTATGATGAGCATAAGGCGGAGTTTAAAAACCCGCAGGAGCTGAGGACTTTTGATTTTGTGAGCTTTAGTGCAGCGGCGTCGAAGGCTGATTCGGCAGCGATAAAAAAACAAATTGAAGTACTGAAGGATAGTTTACAGACCACTAAAAATGATTCGCTTTTTGTGCAGCTTTATGCCACAACTAAAACGCCGTTTACTTATCAGCATAAAGGGCGCCTGGGCCTTGACCCTAAGACCGATTCCATTATGTTTAACTCGCCCAATGGGTTTGTTTATGGGCCCTTTCTGTCGAACGGGAGTTATAAAATAGCAAAAGTGGTGGATTCGCGTGTGGGTCCTGATTCGGTAAAAGCAAAACACATCCTGATAGATCAAAGGATAATTGGTCATGATAAGGCGCTTGCGAAAGCGGACTCGCTGAAGAAATTGATTGAGGGCGGACAGTCGTTTGCTGCGCTTGCCACTGTTTATTCGCTTGATACAAGCTCGGCCATAAAGGGCGGGGAATTAGGCACCTTCGGACGCGGCACAATGGTGGCGCCATTTGACGATGCGGTTTTCAACGGCAAAACAGGCGACCTGAAGATTGTTACCACTCAGTTTGGGGTACACCTGATACAGATTGAAGATCAAAAAGGATCATCGAAGGTTGCAAAAGTTGCTGTTATTGATTTGCCGATAAAGGCAAGCAGCGGAACACAAACCATTGTTTATACCAAAGCCCAGCAACTTTTAGCCTCGTTAACAAAAGATAATTTTGATGAACAGGTAAAAAAGGCAGGTCTGGTTAAAAAAACAGCGAATGATGTAAACGGCATAGCTTCGTCGGTTGCGGGCATTGAGAGTGCGCGCGATATAGTAAGGTGGGCATTTAACAGCGCGGTGGGCGATTTTTCGGATAAGGTTTATATTGAAGGCGACCAATACATTGTTGCCCATTTAGTGCAAATAAAGCCAAAAGGCACTTTGCCGCTCGACGCTGTTAAGGTTCAAATTGCGCCGATGGTTAAAAACAGGGTAAAAGCAAAATTGTTAAGCGATAAATTGCAGGCCGCCCTTAACGGCTCATCAACAATAGACCAGGTTGCACAAAAATCGGGCGCCAAGGTGCTTCCTTTGCAAAATATTGTGTTTGCCAACCCGGTTATCCCGGGTTCGTCAGCCGAGTATAAGGTTGTTGGCGCGGTTTTTGGCTCGCAGCCAAATAAATTATCAAAGCCTATTGAAGGCAAGCAGGGGGTTTATGTGTTTGTTGTTGATAGTTTTATAAATCCGGCGCCGCTTGCAAATGCGGTTAGGGAAAAGCAACAGCTGGGCCAGGCCTTGCTGCAACGGGCCGATGGACTGATATTTGATGCGCTGAAAGATAAGGCGAATGTAAAAGATAACAGGGCAAAGTTCTTATAAGCAAAATCTTGCTAAATAAAAAGTAATTTTGTATCCGGGTTTAGCGTTATGGCTATGCCCGGATTTTCATTTTAGCGAATTGTTTGTCAAATGCAATGAAGCTATCATGTGCTGTTAATTATTTTATTTGGGCGGCTCGCCCATGATGGTTTTTATTAGTATGGAGATTCAGGAAAATATAATAAACAAGGTGGCGCAAAGCGGCCTGGTTACTTTAGACCCGGCTATTTTTTACCCTGCGGGCGACCGGGTGGTATACGATATAAAAGATAACCTGTACATGGGCCTTATCCTCCGCGAAAAGGATTTCAGGGAATTTGTGAAGGGGCATGATTGGGCGCAGTACCTGGGTAAGTATGTAGGCATAACCTGCACCGCCGATGCCATTGTACCGGCATGGGCCTATATGCTTTTAGCAAACAGGCTGGCGCCTTATGCCACAGAGGTTGTTTTCGGCGATGCGGATATACTGGAAACTGTATTATTTGAAAAAAATATAGCAAAAATGGATATTGAACAATACCGCGATCAACGTATAGTGTTAAAAGGCTGCGGGGATATCCCTGTGCCGGTTTCGGCTTATGTTGAATTAACACAAAAGCTTACACCGGTTGTAAAAAGCCTGATGTTTGGCGAGCCCTGTTCAACCGTGCCTATTTATAAAAGGAAAGAGTAGTTTTTTTGGTTCATGGTTCATGGTCAAAAAGTCCATGGTTGATAGTCCATGACCATGGTAAAATGACTGCCACAATGTTTACCGCTATGGGCTATTGATTGTCAGAAACCATGAACTATGAACCATGAACCAAAACCATTAACCCTAAATCACAAGCCATGAAACAGCACATTTTAACCATTTTATTATCAGTTGCATCGGTTTCGGCAGCATTTTGCCAGGAGATAACCAGCAAAGTTACGCCGGTTTTTAAGGAGGGCGAGCAGTTGAATTACAAGTTGAAATATGGTTTTTTTACGGCTGCCGAGGCCAATTTAAAGGTTGAAGCCGGTGATAAAAAATTCGACGGGCACGATACCTATCATATCATCGCCGATGGGAGAACAGCCGGCGCTTTCGACATTTTTTATAAAACCCGTAACCGCTACGAAACTTATGTCGATCAAATAACGCTGCAGCCCTATTTTTATACCGAAAATCGTCACGAGGCGAGTTATAAACATACCGATAATGTGACCTTCGACCATCATATTGAAAAAATTACGGCGGCGAAGGGGGTTTACCCATTTAAAGGAAAAGTGTTTGATTTTTTATCGGCCTACTATTTTTCGCGCAGCATTGATATTTCAAAAATCAAGATTAACGATACCTTTAAGCTGGATTACTTTTTGGAAGACGGGGTGCATACCCTTAGCATAACCTATATAGGCAAAGAGAAAATAGAAAGTGATTTAGGAACCTTTTATTGTTTGAAGTTTAACCCTACTATTATCCCGGGGAGGGTTTTCCGTAAAGACAGTAAATTATACCTGTGGATAACTGATGATGACAACAGGATACCGATAAAGGCACATGTGGAACTGATAGTAGGCAGCCTTACCATGGAACTGACGAGTTATAAAGGGCTGAAGTTTCCGTTGAAGCACGTGAGTAAATAGGGAGTTAGAGATTAGAGGTTGGAGATTGGAGATTAGTGTTAGTCCGAAAGTTAGTAAAGTCCGGAAGTCCGAAAGAAGCTGCAAAGACGTTTCGGCTAAAATAACTTAGTTGGATAGAAAAATTTAAACACAGAGGACACAAAGAAGACACGGGGAACACAGAGAAATAAGATGAAAATTGAGGATTTTTTGTCTCAAATCTCAAACAAATTAGCATAATATGATAGAAGTTGGCGCGGTACTGCTGCATGAGGATGTAGTTAAAGAGAATTTTGTATGTAATTTAAATAAGTGCAAAGGCGCCTGCTGCCTTGAAGGTGATTCAGGCGCGCCGCTGGATGCCGCGGAACTGGATATTCTCGACGAAATATATCCCAAAGTAAAACCGTTTATGACGGCCAAAGGGATTGCCACTGTCGAGAAAGTTGGTACTTACGTAAAAGACTTTGAGGGTGATTATACCACGCCATGTGTCGACATAAATAAGGAATGCGCGTATGTGATATGGGAAAACGGCATCACCAAATGCGCCATTGAAAAAGCCTATGAAAACGGCGCCACCAACTGGCAAAAACCAATTTCATGCCATTTATACCCTATCCGCGTAACAAAATACCCCGAATTTGATGTGCTGAATTACGACCGCTGGAGCATTTGCAGCCCGGCCTGCTCATTTGGTAATGAGCTAAAAGTGCATGTACACGAGTTTTTAAAAGGCCCCCTCATCCGCAAATACGGCAAAGATTGGTATGATGAACTGGAAGAAAAAGTTGACGGTATGTAATTGTTGAAAAGTTATTTTTTTGTTGTAAAGTTGAAAGGTTGGAAAGTTGCAATGTTGTTGAAAACTTGGAAGGTTGGACAGTTGTTGTAAGGTTGAAAAGTTGAAAAATTAAGGAATTGGCTGGCACATATTAATGAACCAATTATTTAAACAACATACTATAATGCGGATTAAACTAACTTCAGCATTTCAACTTTCCAACTTTATAACCTTACAACCTTGCAACATTCCAACTTTCCAACAACTTCCTTTACCAAAAAAATCCCACAAAAACAATACGTGAAAAACACGGTATAAAAAAGGGTGAAAACACGGTACAAAAATCAAAAATTAGCCACTAATATTACATTAATTATTTAAGCTATTAGTAATCCTAAACCTCGTCACAAGAAAAACACTGTAAACTTATGAAAAACGGGTACTTGTCCAGGAAGCGGGCGGTACCCATTTTTTTGGTAAAGACTATGGTTTTTAGTGCGATGTTGCAAATTAAAGCCTTTCAGTTGTACAAATATTAAGCTAACCAAAAAACGCCGCATGGGCCTGTTGAAATCAATATGCATTATAATAAACATTTATGCCCGCATGGTAAATGAATTCCGAAATTGAACATCCGCAATCCGAAATCCCACAGTGTTGCCACCTTTTACAATAAAATTGGATAATATTGCAAAACAATAGGCTATTGAAAATTATTATAGATGAAAACAGCACTAATTACAGGTATAACTGGCCAGGATGGCGCTTATTTGGCGGAGTTTTTGCTAAAAAAGGGTTATAATGTACATGGTATAAAACGCAGATCTTCGCTTTTTAATACCGACCGTATAGACCATTTGTACCACGATCCGCATGAAACCGGGGTTAAGTTCACCCTGCACTATGGCGATCTCACTGATTCGACCAACCTCATCAGGATCATCCAGGAAACTCAGCCCGATGAGATATACAATTTAGCAGCCCAAAGCCATGTAAAGGTAAGCTTTGATACGCCGGAGTACACTGCTAATGCCGATGGTGTGGGTACCTTACGCATCCTGGAAGCGGTAAGGCTGTTAAAGCTCGAAAAAAAGGCGCGTATTTACCAGGCCTCGACCTCAGAGCTATATGGTTTGGTGCAGGCTGTTCCCCAAAACGAAACGACACCATTTTACCCACGATCGCCTTATGCGGTGGCTAAGCTATACGGTTACTGGATAATTGTGAACTACCGCGAAGCCTATGGTATGTATGCCTGCAATGGCATATTGTTTAACCACGAAAGCCCCATACGCGGCGAAACTTTTGTTACCCGAAAGATTACACGTGCCGCTTCAAAAATTGCCATAGGCTTGCAGGATTTTCTGTATGTGGGTAACCTGTCGGCGCAGCGCGATTGGGGTCATGCAAAAGATTATATCGAAGCCATGTGGCTGATGTTGCAGCAGGATAAAGCGGAAGACTTTGTTATTGCCACCGGGGTTACGACTACGGTTAGGGATTTTATAAAAATGTCGTTCGGTGAACTTGGGATTGAAATTGAATTTAGCGGCAAAGATGAAAACGAGCGCGGTGTGATCATTGACATCGACGAGGAAAAAATTATCGAACTCGGATTGAACCGGGACGCACTGAAATTCGGGCAAACCGTGGTAAAGGTTGATTCAAAGTACTTCAGGCCAACCGAAGTGGACTTGTTAATAGGCGATGCGACAAAGGCGAAGGAAAAATTAGGATGGAAGCCGAAATACGACCTGCAGGCATTGGTGAGCGATATGATGCAATCGGACCTGCACCTGGTAAAAAAGGACGATTATTTAAAAAAGGGCGGGTTTAAGACGCTTAATTATTTTGAATAGTTTGGTCATTAGTCATTAGTCATTAGTCATTGGTCAGTTGGGGATGGCTTGTAACTATTTACCATTCACCATTTAAACTTACGAAGCAATAATATGTTTATTTTGCTGTATGCCTAATAGCTTTACCTGGGCGGCGATGCTTGCGGCATCGTAGCCGCATTCGGCCCATAGTTCGGGCTGGTCGCCGTGTTCAATAAACCTGTCGGGAATGCCTAAGCGGACAACCTGGGCGTGATAATTTTTGTCGGCCATAAATTCCAGTACGGCGCTGCCCATACCGCCTTCCAGGCAGCCGTCTTCAACAGTAATAACTTTGCTGAATTTTTTAAATACTTCGTGCAGCAAAGCCTCGTCTAAAGGTTTTACAAAGCGAAGATCATAGTGGGCAGGATAATATCCCTCGGTATTTAATTCCGACATCGCCTTTACTACCTCGTTACCTATATGGCCGATGGTTAACACAGCCACATCGTCGCCGTCACAAATTTTGCGGCCTTTGCCAACTTTTATTGCCTTTAGGGGGCGCTGCCAGTCGACCATAACGCCGTTGCCGCGCGGATAGCGTATAACAAAGGGACCCATATCATCTTGTTGGGCGGTAAACATCAGGTTCCGTAACTCTTCTTCGTTCATCGGCGCGGAAACCGTCATATTTGGTATGCAGCGCATATAAGCCAGGTCGTAGGCGCCATGATGTGTCGGCCCATCGGCTCCTGCAATACCCGCTCTGTCGAGGCAAAACACCACATTCAGGTTTTGGATGGCTACATCGTGTATCACCTGGTCATACGCCCTTTGCATAAAACTGGAGTAGATATTGCAAAACGGGATGAGGCCCTGTGTGGCTAAGCCGGCCGAAAATGTCACCGCATGCTGTTCGGCAATCCCTACATCAAAGGCACGGTTTGGCATGGCTTTCATCATCAGATTAAGCGAACATCCCGATGGCATTGCCGGTGTAATGCCCATTATTTTGGGGTTTTGCTCGGCCAGTTCAATAATAGTGTGGCCGAATACGTCCTGGTATTTTGGAGGTTGCGGCTTGTCGTGTTTTGTCTTTTTTATCTCGCCGGTTATTTTATCGAACAGGCCGGGTGCGTGCCATTTGGTTTGGTCTTTCTCGGCCAAAACATAGCCTTTGCCTTTTACCGTAATACAATGCAGTAATTTTGGGCCGGGGATATCGCGGAGGTCGCTCAATACCCTTACGAGGTGTTCTACGTCGTGCCCGTCGATAGGGCCAAAATACCTGAACTTAAGGGCTTCAAAAAGGTTGCTCTTTTTAAGGAGCGTACCTTTTATGCTTTTTTCTATTTTTTGCGCCATCTTATAGGCATCAGGGCCAATGGCTGATATTTTTGCCAGTACATGCGCAATATCATCCCTGAAACGGTTATAAGGTTTTGACGTGGTAATATCTGTTAAATACTCTTTTAAAGCGCCTACATTCGGATCGATAGACATGTTATTGTCATTGAGGATCACCAGCAGGTTTGAGTTTTCGATGCCGGCATGGTTCATGGCTTCAAATGCCATACCGGCTGTCATGGCGCCATCGCCAATTACAGCGACGTGCTGCCGGTCGGTTTCGCCTTTATATTGCGAGGCGACAGCCATGCCTAAAGCCGCGGAAATGGAGGTAGAGGAGTGCCCGACGCCAAAAGTATCGTATTCGCTTTCGGGGCGTTTGGGGAAGCCGCTTAATCCTTTGTAAATGCGGTTGGTATGAAAGGTTTCGCGACGACCGGTCAGTATTTTATGGCCGTAAGCCTGGTGGCCAACATCCCAAACCAACTGGTCGTAAGGGGTGTTTAATACATATTGCAGGGCAACGGTTAGTTCAACTACACCCAGGCTGGCGGCAAAATGGCCGCCGTTTACCGACACTACGTCAATAATATACTGGCGTAACTCCTGGCAAACCTGTTTTAGTTGTTCAACTTTAAGTTGCTTTAAATCAGATGGATAATTTAAACTTTGTAATAAGTTTCCTGCCTGTACCTGCATGGACAAAGATAGCGTTATTAAACATGCAAATTACGGTATTTTATTGGTAAAATCAGCACAAAACTTATTGGATAATTTAGCGGGATGTTAATAAGTTGGTGGCACTATATCCAGGTTAGCAACATTACTTTGTGTCAGACGCATTAAAATAATTGGTTGCGGCTGGTGCTTCCGGGCAAATTCGTAGGGGACTCCTATGGAGTCTTTCTTGTTATTTGTCTTTATCTATAAACAGGGGGCTCCGTTGGAGCCATTTACGGCGGGTTTAACGTGCCTGGGGGTGCCTGATTATAAAAAATCCTAAAACCATCTGGCTGGGAGATTGTCGTCGTGAAACCCTAATGCCCGGATAGTTGGTTTTTTTACCACAAAGGCCACAAAGGACACAACGAATGCACAAAGAACTTTCGCTTCAAAATATAATTTGGCCCTGTTTGGCATCGTTGATCCTTTTGAAACAAACTCCTCGTTTAACGCGCTTGCCCTAAATAATACGTGCGGTTAATTTGCATTTTCTAAAATTTACGGCCATGTGTGCTGCTGATGAGGTTATCAGCAATAAAGGGAATTCGTTTGAGGACGCTTATTGCGAGGTTAGTAACCAGTACTTTCCCGAAAAGATGCTGGATGTATTGGCCGGTTTTTATCCTGGCT
>Ga0206855_10193_pt2 | contig 16009 bp, 10 predicted proteins | sample Alteio_BWOrgCont_51_FD_152637 | JGI IMG/M metagenome (GOLD analysis project Ga0206855, IMG submission 152637) | Enriched cells from forest soil in Barre Woods Harvard Forest LTER site, Petersham, Massachusetts, United States -... | ecosystem: Environmental > Terrestrial > Soil > Temperate forest >...
CATTATGAAGATAACGTTCGGATGTATTGTGTTTAAAATTAAACTCAAGTATAGCAATCAGGTAAACTTCTTTAAGTTCAATGTTCCAATGACTTGCTCCTTTAGGCAATTGTTCGTTTATAAGGCGCGAAGTGTAAAATACGGCTCTATCGCTAAAGTTTCGTTGCTCGGCCCTTTGCATTTCTATGATGAACTGCTCACCGTTTTTGCCGGTACAAAGCAAGTCAAAAAATACTTTCTTAAATTCATCATTGTCCCCTGCATGTTCTGTTGAACTGTAAGTAAGGTCTTCAATTTCTTTCTGGCCTTTGAACAATTGGTTTAGAAAATCGATAAGTATATCCTTGTTTGGTTCATTTCCAAACAGGTGCTTAAAGCCAAAATCGCTTAAAGGGTCGATAAAACGACCGGGTTTAGGTTGCATAGGTTTTATTTTTGACTTATTTCCATTTTTTCGGCAAAATGGGCGCAGTAGTCGCGCAGGTCTTCTACTATGTTTTTTTCGCCGGTGGCGCGTAGAAAACTGTCGCCCATGGTTTGCAGGGTTTCATAAAAAAAACGTTTCATTTCATCTACCGGCATGTCCTTCGTCCACAGGTCGATACGCAGGGTATTTTTATAGCTCTGGTCCCAAAGGGCAAGCATCATTGATTTTACGGGCAATGCTTCTTTATTTTGCGCATCGGTCGATTCCCACAGGATGCTTTCTGGTACATTATTATCGTCAAGGTCTATTGTCAGCTTTATTTCAGCTCTCTTCATTCTGTTTTATTTAACAAGTAAAAATATAATAGCCGCCAAAGTTATAAAGCTTAGCTCTACAATCCATATTTTTTTGGTTTCGGCAAGGAAATTACGGAACATAATATCCATAAATGACACTACGACTGCAAACAGCAAAAATATCCAGCCGATAGTACCACCCATATTTTTAAACTGGTGCCCATCCACCTTAACGCCATAAATCCAACAATAAACAGCGGCAACTAAAAAAAACGCGCTTGCAAAGTTTAGCGGTGTAATTCTCAATTTCATATTCTCTAATGCTTTTTTCTGTATGATTTTGGCGACTTCGTTCTTTTTACTTTTTGATTCGGCGATGCCTTTGATTTTGCTTCATCAAATTTTTTACGCTGGTTCAAAGTCTTCTTCTCGTGGAAGGCCCCTTTAAAATCAGGATCATCCCTGCGTTTTTGCATATCGATCTCTTTGTCCTGGTCCTGTTTTTCTTCATATGGTGTAGGCTCGATAAATACACCCTCAGGAATCGCTTTTACCGGGATGGATTGCCTGATCAGCTTTTCAATTTTCCTGGTATAATACGCTTCGGCTGGGTTGCAAAAAGTGATGGCTACACCCAACTGGTATGCGCGGCCCGTGCGGCCGATCCGGTGCACGTAGTCTTCAATCACCACCGGCACATCAAAATTTATCACGTGGCTCACATCGCTTACATCAATACCGCGCGATGCCACATCTGTCGCCACCAAAATCTTAACCTCATCGTTCTTAAACGCGTTTATAGCATTGATGCGGGTATTTTGCCCTTTATTGGCATGCAAAACTTTTACCTCCTTTTCGCCGAATTTGCGTAATAAAAACTTATACACGTCTTCGGCAGCCGTACGGGTCTTACAAAATATCATCAGCTTTTTTATATCTCCTTCATTTTCGAGGAGTTTTTTTAGCAGGTTGATCTTTGTTTTAACATTGGGCACATAATACAATTGCTGCTCAACAGTTTTCGCGGGTGTTGCCTGCGGCGTCACCTCGATAATTGTTGGGAATTCCAGGAAATTATTGGAAAGCTCATGTATCTTATCAGACATGGTGGCCGAAAAAAGCAGGTTTTGTCTTTTTACCGGTACAACCTCTAAAATCCGGTTGATTTGCGGCATAAAGCCCATGTCCATCATTTTATCGGCTTCGTCCAATACTAAAACCTGCAACGTTTTTGTAATGATATGGCCGGCAAGATACAAATCCATAAAACGGCCTGGCGTAGTTACAATAATATCAACACCTTTATTTAATTGTTCTATCTGGGTTTTAGGGCCGAGGCCTCCGTACAAGACGACCACCCGCAGGTCGGTATTGGCAGCAAAGGTTTTTACATTTTCTTCAATCTGCATAGCCAGCTCACGCGTCGGAGAAATGATGAGCGCGCGGGCGTGATCGCCCTGTGCATATTTCAATTTCATGATGATTGGCAAAACATAGGCCGCTGTTTTGCCAGTGCCTGTTTGCGCAATGCCCATTACGTCCTGCCCGTTTAATATTGGCGGGATAGCTTTTTGCTGTATCGGCGTAGCTTCGGTATAACCGGCATCGGCAATGGCATTTAAAATTTGCCGGTTAAATTTAAAATCTTCGAAAGTTACGCTCATGGGGCAAAGATAGGTTTTTTGAAGTCCGAAAGTCGGGAAAGTCCGGAAAGTCAGAAAGATGAATGCTTGCTTTACTTAAGTACGACTCTGGAATTCAACCTATCGGGAGCCATTAAAAAGACACAAATCTGAAAAGTTTGAGTGATTAATAGCAAATAATTATCTTTCTTTGCAAAAAATTTAAGGGATTCTGTAAACAATAATGGATTCTTCAGTCTTTACAATTAGTATCAAACAGGCAAAAATTTAATATGAGGAACCCGATTTTACTGATTGCACTACTATTTATTACGTTAAGCGGATTTGGACAAGATAAAACCGTGCATTACATTAAATTTTTGCACGTAGGCGAGAAAATACAGCCTGTTTACACCATCAATATCAGTTATCAAAATGGCGAGGTACCAAGGGATTCGGCTGAAATTGTAGCTGACTCATCGCACATCGTTTCTATACTGACCGACGTAACAACATTTAACAGGATAGCGAATTACATAAAAGAAGCCAATTTTCACCTTAGCCCCAACCCGGGCAAATTATATTTTGGAACTTTTAAAATCATGGTGGATAGTAACCGATATTATTTGCCAGACCTTAGTTGTACGGCTTATTTCAAAAAATTGGTCAAGCTGCTAAAAAAGGCGGGAAGCGACCCGGAAACTATAAGGCAAATAGTTGATAATTATCCCTGGATTTTTAATCCGTAAATTTACCGTCCGGGATTTGGAGCAAGCATTAGCTCAAAAGCTTATGGCTTTACTTAAGCCGTCCTGATCGTCAAGCTCCAATGGATAATTAGCATACCAATGCTTATTATCGAGATCATGGCGAGAAAGACAATAATCCAATATAGCAATTGCTTAACAAACTTATCTGTTAAGGGCCCATCGGGAATAACGGATTGTTTTTTTCTTTTTATTACGTCCATATACATTTTATCACACATTTCATGCCAGAATGCCTAAAAGGCAAATAAGTTTACTTCTAATAAAATTATTTTCATGGTTGTATTCTGTCTAAACCACGACTACAAGTTCTTTACATTTTTTGGATGAATCGGCATTAATGGGCGGCTCCAGGGTTGAAAACAGCTTCATTAATTGCACTATGCAAGGCTGAATCGGGGTCGCCGTCGGCACGTATTACATTCCATATAGTGGTGATGGAAAGCTTACCATTCTTTCCTGCGCTGAGATATCCGGCCCAAACCATGATACCGCCAAGCGGGTCGTATTGTACTGTAAATATTACAGGCACGTCATGAACCTGGCTGGGAACAGTTGAAATTGGATTGACCCATCCGGTAAGCGAAAATGTTTGCCCTAACGCTCCCTGCTGAACAGCATAGGTGCCGGTGCTGACCGGACGGAGAAATAGCTGTGATGATAAGCGTTGCTTTTAATTCATCGTGCCACGTGCCAATCAGGTTATTGCTGCTTTGACCATACGCGACCCTCATGTACAATAAAAAAGAAAGAAGAACTATTGTTAACCGACATACTTTCATGGTGTAGGATTTTGCAGGGAGAACAATGGTATTGGCACTTTGTTTTCATTTGGCTTTATATCTCAAATTCAATTGTAAATTCAGTCCCGGCATTTTCTGCGCTTTTAAGGCTTATTTTTCCACCAAGCGCTTCAACCTGTGTTTTTACCATAAATAAACCCATCCCTTTTCCTTCAATATTGGTATTAAAGCGTTTGTATAAGCCAAAAACATCCCCGCCATTTTTTTCAAGGTCGATGCCAATTCCATTATCGGTAAAAATTATTTTGAGTTTATTTTTCTCCAGGCAACTCTTAATTTCAATGATGCAATGAGCCTGCTGCCTGCGGTATTTAATGCTGTTTGTAATAAGGTTATAAAAAATGCTGTACAAATAAGCCCTTAAAGTTAAAAATTCACTGATTTCCGAAAAATCGTACTTTATTTCTATGCCATATTTATCAACCAGGTGCTGAATACTGGCCTTTATATCATCAGCCAAACCTGAAAAATGGACTATTTCTTTAGTATCGTTAATTTCACCTTTCACCTCTAATATGTGATTAAGATCTTTTACAACGTTGTCAAGCTTCATTACAGAAATATTTATGCCTTTGCTAAGCATATCTTTATCTTCTAAACTTAAATCCGGATCATTAAATGCATCTGATGCACCAATAATATTAGCCACGGGAGCGCGCAGGTTATGGGAAATGATATAGGCAAATTGTTCCAGTTCCGCATTCCTTATCATCATATCATTGGCCATTTTTGTGCGCTCTATTTCGGCCAGCTTTCTTTCTGTTATATCCTGTAATACTCCATTTAACCCTATGGGCTTTTTGTTTTTGTCAAATTCAAATCGCCATTCGCTATTAACATATCTTACCGCGCCGTCTTCCCTCACCATCCTGTAATCCATGGAAGCATTCCGGAGCGACTTAAACGCTTCCCGCGCCGCATATAAGTCATCCGGGTGAATAAATGTTGAAAATGGTACGGCTGGCGGCGCTGGTTTTTTCTTCACACCCAAAATTTGGTACATCTGGTCCGACCAAACTTCTGAATTATCGAGCAAATTAATTGCAAAATTGCCTATATGGGCAATAGTTTGCGCTGCTTTTAAACTTGATTCGCTATTTAAAAGATTTTTTTCGGCAAGCATACGTTCCGAAATATCTTTAAAGTTGGCTACCAGGGCATAAATGCCTGGCTCGTGCAGCATATTGGTAAGGGTGCCCTCGCACCATATCCAGGAGCCGTTTTTGTGCAGCCTCCTGTGCCGGTAATAAAATGATTTACCCGGTGTTTGCAAAAGCTTGTCTCTGTTTTCAAAACTAACGGGATGATCATCAGGATGGATAATATTGAACACAGAAGTGTTCAGCAATTCTTTGGCCGAATATCCCAGGCATCGTTTAATTGAGCCGCTAACGTATATCAGTTTTCCTTCGGCTGTAGAAAGCGTAATTATATCAGCGCTTTTTTCTATGAGTACCCGAAAACGCTTTTCATTTTGTATTATCTGTTCCTGGATTTTTTTATGCGCTTTTTCTTTTTCAAACGTTTCAAGTGCAAAAGAAATGTCCCAGGCTAACCCCTCCAGCAATGCGATTTCTTCTTTATAAAAAAAATTTAGTTCGGCAGCATACAGGTTAAATGTTCCGATAATTTTACCCGCTCTGTTTATCGGCAAAATCATGCAAGAGCAAATACCTTGCTTAACCGCCAGGGGCTTCCAGCCTTGCAATTCGGGTTCGTTCAAAATATCATTGGAAATGTAATACCTTCCCGTACGCAATACATATTCCAGCGGACCATTGGTTTGCAAGGGTACTTTTTTAAACTGTTTGATGTCTTCAACTGGTATGCCGAGTTGATAAATGCCTGCTATTTTTTTGTTTGTACTATCTAACAAACCAATCCACGCTATTTTAAATGTGCCGAATTCGACGGCTATCCGGCAGGCATTATGAAAAAGCGCTTCCTCATCTTTTAAATGCAAAATATTTTGATTTATCTGGCTGATGAAAGCGTAAAGACGATTGGCTTTATTTAACTCCGAGGCACGTTTTTCTTTCTCATCATTTTGATATAAAAGCTCTTCGTTAGCCACGGCTAATTCTGCCGCACGCTTGCCTTTCTCGTTATTTTGATATAAGAGTTCCTTATTAGCAATAGCTAATTCAGCCGCGCGGCTCTCCTTCTCGCTGTTTTGATATGAAAGTTCATTATTGGCGACCACTAATTCAGCTGCCCGGTTTTCTTTCTCCTGGTTTTGATATAATAGTTCATCATTGGCGACCACTAATTCAGCCGCGCGGTTTTCTTTCTCCTGGTTTTGATACAAAAGTTCATCATTAGCGACAACTAATTCAGCTGCCCGGTTTTCCTTCTCCTGGTTTTGGTATAAAAGCTCCCTGTTGGCTATAAGCAACTCGGCTGCGCGCGCTCCTTTTTCTTTATTTTGATATAAAAGCTCCTGGTTGGCTATAAGTAACTCGGCGGCGCGTTGTTCTTTCTCACCGTTTTGATAGGAGAGCTCTTCGTTAGCAATTGCTAATTCTGCCGCACGTTTTTCTCTCTCTTTGTTTTGATAGGAGAGCTCTTCGTTCGCAATGACCAATTCCGCCGCACGTTTTTCTTTCTCATTGTTTTGAAACGAAAGCTCGTCATTGGCAACCACCAGTTCTTCCGCTCGTTTCCCCTTCTCCTTACTTTGATATAAATATTTACTTATAGCGATTAGCAAAAGAATGGTGAACCCAGACAATGAAATAAACATCGCCTTTGAAAGCCGGTTGAAAGCTGCAACGCTGAGCTTATTAGCTTGCTTTCTCACTTTAAGCAGGTCTTCTTCTTCCTGCCTGAGAGCCAAGGTAATCTGCAGGATTCGGTTGGTATAATGACTGCCTTGTTTGACAGCGGTATAAGCCATGGCCGACCCTAACTTTTGTCTTTTTCTTATCTCAACGGTTTTTAACGAAAACTCCAAATAACTTTGCATATAGCTATTAAGTGAATCGACGCGTTTTTGCTGTCCGGGATTATCTGCCGTAAGGCTCCGAAGTTGTTTGAGATAAACAAAAACGGTTTTTTGAGAGGTATATAAGGTTTCAAGAAATGATTTATCTTTAGTGATGACAAAGCCCCCCGTGGCCGTTTCCATGTCTTTGCTAAGCGATTGTATACTAACTGACTGATTTATAACCTGCTCGGTGTGCTGAACCCATTTTTCAGATTCAAGAAGCTTTAGGTTACTTTCGTAAAGTGCATAGCCCAACAACCCGTTGCCTGCCAGAAATGTTAAAGAAATCAGGAAGAGTTTTTGACGGATGGTTGTTTTCATGCAGGTATTTGGCGTTGTAACACTGTTACTACGTTCCATCACCTGCTTTGTTTTTTAATTCATCATTTGGTGGCAATCGCGGTTCATCCGCTATCAGTTTTTTTGGTATTCCGATCTAAACCTCAAATTCAATTTTAAATTCTGTACCAACGTTTTCTTTGCTTTGTATACTTATTTTTCCGCCTAGTGTTTCAACCTGGGTTTTTACCATAAACAATCCCATCCCCTTTCCTTCAATATTGTTATGAAACCGCTTGTACAAGCCAAAAACATCCCCGCCATTTTTTTTAAGGTCAATACCTGTCCCATTATCAGTAAAAATTAATTCCAGCCTGTTTTTTATCATGGTGCTCTTAATTCCAATCACACAATGGACCTGCTGCCTGCGGTATTTAATACTGTTTGTAATAAGATTATAAAAAATGCTGTACAAATAGGCTCGTAAAGTTAAAAATTCATTGACCGCCGAAAAATCATATTTTATTTCAATACCATACTTATCAACTAAATCTCGGATGCTGTCCCTTATATTGTCAATTAATGCGGAAAAACGAACTTTTTCTTTTGTAGCACCGATGTCGCCTTTTATTTCTAAAATTTTGTTTAAATCTTTTATGACACTATCAAGCCGCATCGCAGATATCTTTATTCCGCTATTCAGCGTTTCTTTGTCTTCAAAGCATAATCCGGGATCATTCAATACGCCGGATGCACCGATAATATTAGTCACAGGCGCCCTCAGGTTATGGGAAATGATATAACCGAACTGCTCAAGTTCAGTATTCCGCAGCATAAGGTCATTAACCATTTTTATACGCTCTATTTCTGCAAGTTTGACCTCAGTAACATCCTGGAATATCCCGAAAATCCGGGTTGGATTCCGGTTCTTATCAAATTCAAATCGCGCTTTAGTATAACCGTATCTCAATCTTCCATCGTCTCGAATAAATCTGAAATCGAAAGTGGAGTTTTCAAAAGTTCTTAAATTTTCCTCAAATCCTGTTTTTATATGGTTTAAATCGTCCGGGTGGATAAACGACAAAAATAATTCCGTGGAAGCTGTGGCTTCCTCCTTGTTTATTCCGATAATTCTATACATTTCATCCGACCAAACTTCTGAGTAATTCGTCAAATCAATCTCAAAATTACCTATATGGGCTATCGCCTGTGCCTCTTTTAATTTCGTTTCGCTTTTTACCAGGTTTCCTTCTGCAATTTTCCTTTCTGAGATATCGCGGCTAAAAGCGCAATTAAATTCTGAATCACCAAATTTTATATAATTGGCGCTGATTTCAACAGGTATTAACCGGCCATCGTTGGCCCGCTGAATGGTTTCAAAAAAAAGTGAACCCTTTTGACGAAGTTCTTCATAATGGGCCAACCAATTTTCCGCATTGAAGTAAGGATCGATATCCGGAATGGAAAGCTGCATCATTTCGGTTTGCGAGTAGCCTAGCATAACACATGCTGCTACATTAACTTTAACAATCCGGGCATCAGCAGTCATCCAAAAAACAGCATCGCTGGCATTGTCAATTGCAAATTGAGTTAATAACAGTGCTTTTTCTGCCTTTATTTTATCCGTTATATCTTGTGAATGACAAGCAGTTCCGATAATTTCATCCCCCTGGCGGATGGGATGATAAGAATTTTCTGACCACGAGTCGACAAGTGCTTCATTGTTCACAACTTCTCTAAAGCTTTCTCCCGCAAACGCCCTCTGATAATAAACTTTGTAGCGTTCAGATTCTTCAGTTGAAAATGCCGCTTCAAGAATATTGATCCCCGCTGCAACTGTTTTGCCTGAAATAAGCTGTATAATAGTATTAAACGGCTTATTGGATGTGATTATCTTAAAACTCCTGTCTACGCTCCACATCAAATCGTTGGTACTATTGATCAGTGCATCCAGGTTGTTCTTGTCAAATTCTTGCTGCTCGTCCGCACTTTTCTTTTCGGAAATGTCCCTGAAGTTAGTTACAACGGCATTAATACCAGGCTCATCAAGCATATTGATAAAGGTGCCTTCGCACCACACCCAACCGCCATTTTTATGCCGCCTTCGGTGCTGAAAATTAAATGATTTACCAGGGTTTTTCAATAACTTATTCCTGGTTTCCAGAAGTTCTGGCATATCATCCGGATGGACCACATCAAAAAGACTCATATTTATTAATTCTTTCGGCGAGTAACCTAATACTGTGGTAATGGAAGGGCTGCCGTAAATCAACTCACCCTCCCGGTTTCCAAGCGTTATCATATCAGCGCTGTTCTCGATCAGCGCCCTAAAAAGCTTTTCATTTTGAAGTACTAATTCTTCTGCTGCTTTGTGTTTTTTTTCTTTTTCAAAGGTGTCGAGCGCAAAAGAAATATCGCCTGTTACTTCAAGTAATAATTCAATTTCTTCTTTGTCGTAAAAATTTATTTTGCTCGAATATAAATTAAAGGTGCCGATAATGTTCCCGGATTTTTTAACAGGCAAAACCATGCACGAGTGAATATCATATTTATTGGCTAATGATTTCCAGCTTTCCAATCCGGGATCGTTCGCAATATCGTTACAGCAGAAATGTTTACCACTACGCAGTACGTGCGCCTGCGGGCCGTCCTTTTTTACGGGTACACCCTCAAATTGTTTGATCTTGTCATCTGGTATGCCGTTTTGATAAACGATGGAAATTTCGTTTTTCAAATCGTTAAATAACCCTATCCATGCTATTTTAAAAGTCCCGAACTCAAGCGCAATGCTGCACACGGCCCTGAAAAGCGCTGTCTCATCTTTGATACGTACAATGCTTTGATTGATCTGGCTGATAAATGTGTAAAGACGATTGGCCTTATTTAATTTTTCTTCGGCTACTTTATTTGCGGTAATGTCCTGTACCAATGACATGATACTAACTATTTTCCCATCCTTATCTTTCAAAACAGAGTTAAACCATTCGCACCATATTACTTTTCCATCTTTGGTTATATTCCGGTGTTGCGTACTATTTCTTTGCACACGGCCGGTTACTAAATCTTCCAATGCTTTAATTGCGATGGGTAAATCTTCTTCATATACCTGGCTAAAACCGTTTCGTTGGTTCTGTAAAAATTCTTCAAGGGTCCATCCGAAAATTTCTTCCGCCTGATGCGATAATGTTTTTGTATACAATTGGCTGTCCCACTCAATAAATCCCAGGGGCGTGTTTTCTATATGAAATGCTAGCCTTTCGCGAGCGGTACGCTGCTGCTCTTCCCAATCATGTCTTTCAATTGAGTTAATAATAGCTGATGGCAACCGATTGAGGCGGTCTTTAAGAATATAGTCCGTGGCCCCTTCTTTCATTATCGCGGCGGCGAATTCATCCGTCATGGCCGCCGTAACTAAAATAAACGGAACAGTAATACCGGCTTTTTTTACAAGCCGGAGGGCCTCATGCGAATCAAAGGAAGCAAGCGAATGATCCGATAGTATGATATCATACGAAAAATCTTTCAGCGCCTTTATAAATTTTGCTTTGTTAGCAACAACAACTATTTCAGGGTTTATTTTCGCTTTTATCAACTCCCGTGCTACCAATTCTGCATCAGCCGGCGTATCTTCAAGGTGAAGTATTTTTATTTTCTGTTTCATTCAGTTCTTTTATAAGGATGGCTGATTAAGCTGCAGCCAGTATATGCCCAGTTCATTTACCACTTTGCGGAAACTTTCGAAATCTACAGGCTTAACAATATAACTATTGGCGCCAAGCGAGTAAGCTTTTTCCACATCAGGGTGCTCTTTTGATGAGGTAAGCACCACTACCGGTATTTTTTGTGTCAGTTCGTTCGATGTCAATTTTTCCAGCACCTCAAGTCCGCTAACTTTCGGCATTTTAAGGTCGAGCAGTATTACTTTTGGCTTGTTGTTCGTATTTCTTCCCTTATACTTTCCTTGCCCGAAGAGGAAATCGAGCGCGGCTGCGCCATTCTTTAAATGAATAATATGCTTAGCGACACTATTTTTCTGTAATGCCATTATGGCAAGCTCTGCGTCATTTGCGTTGTCTTCTATCAATAGAATTTCAACTTCTATATTGTTCATAATAAATTATTTAATTAAGGGTTTTCCGGGTAAACTGAAATAAAAGGCGGCGCCCTTCCCAACCCTCGCTTTTGCCCATATCTTTCCGCCTTGCTTGGTTATGATCCTGTGAATCAGTGCTAACCCCACACCTGTTCCTTCAAAATCTTCTGCATCATGAAGCCGCTGAAATACGCCGAATAATTTATGTGCATACCGCATATCAAACCCCACGCCGTTATCGGCTATAGAATAGATCAGGTCCCCGTCTTTTTCCTCCGAGCTTATGGTAATTACAGGCTTCTTTTTGTTAGCCGAATATTTTATCGCATTGGATAATAAATTCAGCCATACCTGGTTCATCAGCGTGGTATCCGCCAATACATGGTGAAGGTCATTGATGGTTATCTCTGCTTTGAACTGCAGGGAAGTACTCAATTCGTAAAGCGCATTTTTGGCCAGGGCGGTCATATCGATCACCGACTTGTGAATTTCCTTTCTTCCCAATCTCGAAAATGCAAGAAGGTCGTCTATAAGAACGCCCATCCTGTTTGCATTTTCCTGGATTATATTCAGCAGGCGCTTTCCTTCAGTATCAAAAAGGTCATTGTAACGCTCTCCAAGTAATATGGCAAAGCCGTTCACCGCCCTTAGCGGGGCACGCAAATCATGCGATACGGAATATGAAAATGATTCGAGTTCTTTGTTGGCAGATTCTAATTGTACGGTACGTTCAAGTACTTTTTGCTCCAATTCTTCATTTAGTTTGCGAATATCCTCGGCATTAAGCTTGCGAATATCATTTTCAGCTTTTTTTAGTTCCGTATTTGCAATAATCAACTCTGCAGCGCGTTTTTCTTTTTCTTTATTCTGGAAAACGAGTTCCCTGTTTGCTATAATCAATTCCGATGCACGTTTTTCCTTCTCTTTATTCTGGAAAACAAGCTCTCTATTGGCTATTATTAACTCAGCGGCACGTTTTTCCTTCTCTTTATTCTGAAAGGCAAGCTCTTTATTTGCTATGATTAGCTCGGACGCGCGCTTTTCTTTTTCTTCGTTTTGAAAAACAAGCTCTTTGTTAGCAACGATCAGTTCAGACGCCCGCTTTTCTTTTTCTTCGTTTTGATAAGCAAGTTCTATGTTAGCTATTATCAATTCCGATGCACGCTTTTCCTTCTCTTCATTCTGAAAAGCAAGTTCTATGTCGGCAATGATTAATTCCGATGCACGTTTTTCTTTCTCTTCATTTTGATAGGCAAGCTCTTTGTTAGCAGCTACTAATTCTACGGCCCTTTTTTCTTTTTCTTCGTTTTGAAAAACAAGTTCCCTGTTAGCTATGATTAATTCTTCGGCCCTTGCCTGACCAATAATGCCTGACCCAATAGCGACATGCCGATGGTGATCAGATTCGTCATTGAAAAAATCAAGAGCATCTTTTTTATTTTCGTCCATAATGTTTTTGTCAGATTTAATAATTCGCATACAACACAAAGCTTTTCATACTTTATGCTTTCCCCCAAATGACACCAATTAATAAAGGTGGAATGCCGGTTTCATAACTAACCAACAACGTTTGACTCAATGAATGACCCTTGAGTATAGTAAAATGGCGGAAATAACGTTGACTTGTACAGGAAAAGGCTTATCAGTTAGGGGTTTTTAGAAGTACCAATAAGCTTTCGGAGGATTAGTTATGCAATGTATGATTAATTTAGTTAATTTATACTTAATATTGATTATTAATTAATTAATTTAATTCCCTTATTTACAATGTCTCATACCTGAAGCAAACGCTTACCTGAACTTATCCCGGACAAAAAGAAAATTATTGTAAAGCTATAGTTAATTAAAACGGCATTTGTATCGTGAAAACACCTTAATTTTTTTAAATCTCAAATACAATCTTAAATTCAGCGCCCTCGTTTTCTTTGCTTTTTACGTTTATTTTTCCACCAAGCGCTTCAACCTGTGTTTTTACCATAAACAAGCCCAATCCTTTCCCCTCGGCGCTGTTGTTAAATCGTTTGTATAAGCCAAAAAGCAGATCGCCGCTTTTTTCAAGATCGATGCCTGTTCCGTTATCTTTAAAGGTCAATTCCAATTTATTTTTTACCAGGCGGCTTTTAATTTCGATAATGCAGGGAACGTCCTGCCGGCGGTATTTAATACTGTTTGAAATAAGGTTATAAAAAATGCTGTATAAATAGCCTCTTAATGTTAAAAATTCGTTGATTTCCGAAAAATCATGCTTTATTTCTATGTTGTATTTGTCAACCAAATTCTGAATGCTGGACTTTATTTCGCGAACAAGCGTCGAAAAATGGACGATTTCCTTAGTCTCGTTAATATCTCCTTTTACCTGCAAAATACGGTTCAGGTCCTTTACAATATCGTCAAGCCGCATAACGGATATATTGATCCCATTGACGACTATTTCTTTGTCTTCAATACTTAATTCGGGATCAACCAACACGCTGGCTGCGCCAATAATATTGGCCACCGGCGCCCTTAAATTGTGTGAAATGATATAGGCAAATTGTTCAAGGTCTATATTCCGCAGCATCAAATCGCTAACCATTTTTGTGCGCTCCTCGTTGGCAACGGCTAACTCGACAGTGCGTTCCTCTTTTTCTTTGCTCTGAAGCAAATATCTGTCTGTCAAAATTAACAGAAGAATGGTAAAACACACCATTGAGATAAATACAATCCTTGAAAACAGACTGTATGCGTTGCGACTACGCTCGTTCGTTTGTTTTCGAAGTCTAAGTAAACTATTTTCGGTTTTTTGGATGTCATAAGTAATTTGGCGGATACGGTCAGCATAGTATTTGCCCTCTTTCCCCGACGTATAGGCAATAGCGGAAGCTAATCCCTGTTTATTCCTCAATTCAACGGTTTTGAACGAAAAATTTAAAAGCTTGCGCATATAAACCTGAAGCGAATCGAGGCGGCGTTGCTGCCTGGGATTATCATGCGTAAGCTGCCTCAGCTGCCCTATATTGGTGAACACTGTTTTTTCGGCAGGATACAAAGGTTCAAGAAAAGTGCTGTCGTTTGTAATTACAAATCCCCTCGATGCGGTTTCAATATCTTTGGCAGTTGATAGTATGTTGCCCGATTGGTAAATAACGTGTTCAGTATGCCGAACCCATTCTTCCGCGTCAAGCAGTTTGCGGTTACTCTTGAAAACCGCGTAACCTAATATCCCGTTACTTGCCAGAATTATCAACGAGAATAGCAAGAGTTTTTGACGAATACTGGCTTTCATTCAGAATTTGAATGTATAACAATTGTTGTTTTATTTTATACGTTAAGTACCTCTGTTTTGTTTGTAGTTTATGCAGATTTTAAGCGTATCCGGTTAGCAATTACGGTTCATGCAGTTATCTTTGCCTTATGTCATCCATCCTTATAAAATCAGCTACCGTAGTTAATGAAAATAAACAATTCGTCGCCGACGTTTTGGTGAACGATGGTTTTATAGAGCGGATAGATAAACATATCGATGTAAAAGCCGATAAGGAAATAACTGCCGACGGTTTATACCTTTTCCCGGGCTGCATCGACGACCAGGTGCATTTCCGCGAGCCGGGATTAACGCATAAAGCTACTATTTATACAGAATCGAGAGCGGCGGTGGCGGGTGGCATCACATCCTTTATGGAGATGCCCAATACGGTGCCAAATACCCTTACACAGCAGCTGCTTGAAGATAAATACCAGGTGGCAGCCCGAACCTCCCTTGCCAATTACTCATTTTATATGGGCGCATCAAACGATAACCTGGATGAAGTACTGCGTACCGATACGGCAAATGTTTGCGGGATAAAGGTTTTTATGGGCTCATCGACAGGGAATATGCTGGTGGATAACCCAAACACGCTCGAAAATATTTTTGCACAATCGCCTATGCTGATTGCCACGCATTGCGAGGATGAGGCGACGATTAAAAATAACCTGGCACATTATAAAGCTTTGTACGGCGAAAATATTACGGTAAGCCTGCACCCGAAGATCCGAAGTGAAGAAGCCTGCTACCTGTCTTCGTCTATTGCGGTTGAGCTGGCAAAAAAGCACAACACCCGCCTGCATATCCTGCATATATCAACCGAAAAAGAAACGCATCTTTTTGGCAATGCCACACCACTGAAGGATAAAAGGATCACCGCCGAAGCCTGTATTCATCACCTTTGGTTTACGGACAAGGATTATGAAACAAAAGGCAACTTCATCAAATGGAACCCGGCAGTAAAAACCGAACATGACAGGGATGGCATTTTAAAAGCCGTTTTGGATGGTCGCATTGATGTGATAGCAACCGACCATGCGCCACATACTTTAGAGGAAAAATTGCAGCCTTATTTGCAGGCGCCATCAGGGGGCCCGCTGGTGCAGCATGCCTTGCCGGCCATGCTGGAGCTGTATCACCAGGGTAAAATAAGCCTGGAACAAATTGCCGAAAAAATGGCGCATAACGTGGCGGACTGTTTTCAAATTGAAAAACGCGGATTTATCCGCGAAGGCTATTGGGCCGACCTGGCGCTGGTTAATTTAAATGATCCCTGGAAAGTGAACACAGACAACATTTTATACAAATGCAAATGGAGCCCGTTTGAAGGGACGACGTTTCAATCAAGGATAGTAACTACGATAATTTCGGGCAATGTGGTGTGGGATAATGGGCAACTGATTGAAGGTACAAGTGGCAAAAGGCTGAGTTTTAAAAGATAAAACTCAAC
>Ga0206855_10247_pt1 | contig 15993 bp, 7 predicted proteins | sample Alteio_BWOrgCont_51_FD_152637 | JGI IMG/M metagenome (GOLD analysis project Ga0206855, IMG submission 152637) | Enriched cells from forest soil in Barre Woods Harvard Forest LTER site, Petersham, Massachusetts, United States -... | ecosystem: Environmental > Terrestrial > Soil > Temperate forest >...
GTCTGGGGAGTCTGAGTGACGATGGTGATCACTTCTGAAGTCGAAGCCGTGCTGACGTTGTTCGTCGCCGTAACCGCCAGAGTGTGGTTGCCACCCGAAGTGAAGGAAAGGCTCGCCGTGCCGGTGGCGCTCGCAGTATTGAGGCCGCTGGTCGTGAAAGTCACCGGATTGCCGTCCATGGTCGCCGTCAAAGCAGTGATGGGGCCACCCGTGCTCGAGCCGGTGAAGGTGAAGGGAACCACCAAGGCCGGACCACCAGTGGTGTACGTAAAGCTCGCGTTCGGCGCCGGGGTGTTGATGACAACCGAAGGCGGCGGCTGTACAGTCTGTACCGTGACGGTGAGGGTTTCCGACGCGGTTGCCGTGCCAAAGCCATCCGTGCAGGTCACTGCGAGAACGTGGTCGCCTGCGGAAGTGATGGCCAGCGTCCCCGCGCCCGTGGCGACGAGATTGCCATAACCGCTCGGCGTGATGGTGACGGGGTTGCCGTCAAGAGTAGCCGTCAATTGGTTGACGCCGCCATACTGGCTGGTGCCGGTGAAGGTAAAGGGAATGTCCACTTCGTTGCCCGACATCACGTAGGTGGAACTCGGATCCGGTGAATTAATCACCACGGTCGGCGGGCCGGCTTGCACCTGGACGGTGATTTGCACCGAGGCAGTGGCCGTGCCGTTGCCGTTCGCATCGTTGGCGGTGATGGTGTAAACGCCCGGTGCGGAAACGGTGAAATTGCCCGTGGCGGTGGCATTCGCGGTGCCGAGGCCGACAGGCGTGATGCCCAGGTCCTGGTTCGCACCGTTAAATGCGATGCTGCCGTTCATGGCGAGCAGAGGCGAGCCATCCTGCGTATTGCCGATAAAAGTATAGGGAATGGTCAGCGCCGGGCCACCTGCGACCCAGGTGTAAACCGATTGATCCACCGATTGATTGACGGTAATCACCGGCAATCCAAGGGTGGAATTGGCTTGGGTCGCGGTAACGTTGATGAAAGCGCCCGGATCGGTGATTGACAGGCTGGAGGGCCAGCCCGAGGTCATGATTTCATAGCCGAAGGCGCCGGCCCAATTGCCTTCCGGGATGCTGACGGAGACGGTAACGCTGAGAGTCTGGTTGGGGCCGGTGAAGGTCAGAACCGGCGCCTGGGAAATAATTTGGTTGATGATGGGCAAGTTGCTGATGAGCCCGCCAATCAAGCCAGTTTGCAGCGGCGTGAAGGTCACAAAGCTCAATGCTTGCGTGGGGGTGACGCCGGCGGGAGAAGTGATTAGCGAAGCGTTGACTGTGACTTGTGTGCTTGTGCCCGCGGGCAAGTTGGAAGGGGAAGTAATTTGCAGAGTATAGGAAGTATTCAAGGGCATGTCGCCCTGCACGATTTGGCGTGGAATGCTATATCCCACGGAGCCATTGCCCGTGCCGGTGCCGCTTTTGGCCTGTGCCATGGGCGCGGCAAAAATCGCCGCGATGGCGGCAACTCCATAGGCTAATTCGCGAACGGCGGGAAAGAAACGGAGCGTGTTGACAGATTTCATTGGAGCAATTTCTTGGAGGAAATGTTGTCGTTGTGTAAATGAGCGGCGAGAGGGGCTTGGTGCTCGTAATGGGGGGCATCCCTTCAGCTGTCCCTACAGGCTAATCGAAAATGCCCTGGGGGCAAGTCCTTATATGCATTTTTGGGGTAAATTACTTGTAAAATGTAGCCCTCTGGGTGGCCCATTTTACCCCCTTAGATGCCTTCTTGGTACCCCCTATCGACCCTAGAAATAGGGCCCAAATCACCCAAACGCCCTTAAAAGAAGGGTTGGATGCGCACAAACCGTATCATTCCTTGGTGCCGATGGCATTGCGCTCTTTCCGGCGGCGCAATTCACGCAGGAGACCCAATATGCCCAACGCAGCACCCACCGCCACTGTCCCCGGCTCCGGGGTGGGCTCGAACGGCACCACTTCACCCGTGCTCAGGATAGTCGCGTGATATTCGATGTTTTCCGCGACCCCATTAATGGTCGGATCCACGAAAATGACTTCACCCAGCTGGCCGGTGTAAGATGTGCCACCCAGGCCTCCGGCAGAACTGCCGAAAAAGACTTCATCGTTGCCCCCGCCTGCGAGCAGACCGTTCCAGTTTTCTATATAGAGTACGGAAGATCCCGCCCAGGTGGTACCGCTGCTATTGGTGTAAGCCACGGTGTTGTTGTTGGCCCCCAAGTTGAGGGTCGAGGTGGAGGAAAGAGTCAAGGTGTTTAGATTTTCCACCCAGGAGGCCGCGCCTGCGCCATTTGTGGTCCAAGTGCCGCCATTCAGAACCATATTGACACCGTTACCGATGTTCTCGCTGTTGTCGCTCAGCAACGTTCCGCCGCTATTGATGGTAATGGTGCTGCCGCTGACAGCGACCGTGCCAGAGTTTTTGTTCAATTCCAGCGTGCCGGCATTGATGGTGGTGCTGCCCGTGTTGGTGCTGCCCACAGTACCGTTATACAGCAGGGTGCCCGTGCCATTCTTGACGACGGAAAGCGCCCCATTGATGTTGCCGGAAAGGGTGGTGTTGCCATTGCCGTTAAAGGTCAGCGTCGAAGCAGACCCGTTGGCTCCGACATTGCCGCTAAAATAGAGGCTGTCAGCGGTGGTGTTGACCGTTGAGCTCGTGTTCACAATTACCGTCCCGGCCCAGCTATTATTGCCCGCAATGTTGCGCAGCGCGCCGTCGGAGCCGGCGGTGCCGACACCGTTGAGCGTCAGGTATTCATTGCCGACGGAAATATTGCCTTGGACTTGCAATTGCCCCCCCGACATCCACGGTCGTGCCTTCCGCCGGCGCATTGTTGCCATTCGCACCCAGCGCGCCGCTGGCCTGGATGTTCAACGTGCCCGCCTGGATCTCGGTCGTGCCGGTGTAGCTATTTGCATTATTCGTCAGCACCATGGTGCCGTTGCCGCTCTTGATCATGGAGCCGCCGGAGAGCAGTGCGTTGATGGTAAAGTCGCTGGTGGCGTTGCCACCGGCGGTCACGGTGAAGTTTGTCGTCAGGTTGCCGACGGAATTGGCCATTTCAAAGTTGCCGTCGATCACGGAGGTGATGGCATTGGTTCCGATGGTGGCATTACCCGTAATGGTCAACGTGCCGAAATTGCCGGAGACGTGGCTGGTCGTGTCAATCAGGCCGGCGTTCATCGACAGATTGTTGATGATTTGGTCCTGCCCGTTGACATTGAAAAACCCGTCCGAGTTGATGGTCACGTTCGAGTTCATCGCAATCACGTTGCGCGCCAAGTCGCCCGAGGTGATGCCCAATTGGACGACGGCGGTGTTGGCCGCTCCAACGCCATCGCCGATGACCAGCGGGCCGTTGATCGCGAGCAGGTTGCCCGAACCTGGCAGCAACCCAACCGAGCTGCTGGTGGTGTCCAAAATCAGTGTGCCGTTGTTGACGAAGGTGGTTCCGGTGTAGCCGTTGCCGTCCATTTCATACAACACCGTGCTGGTGGCGTCCGTGTTGACCGTCACATTGCCGGTACCGGTGATGTTGGCATTGACCTGGGTGGTCGTGCTCGGACCGCCGACCAAAGTCAGATTGTGCGCGCCCAGGCTTACGTTACTGGTGAAGCTCGATCCATTGTTCCCGATGGTGATGCAGCCGCCGCCGGTGGATCCCGAGCCAATGGTGGCATCCGCGCCCAGTGCGATGTTGCCCTGCCACTCGGCGGTGCCATTGCCATTTATCAGCGCGCCGTTGCCGCCCACACCCGCGCCGCTGATGGTCAGCAGCGAGCCATTGCTGCTGCCGGAGGTTGCGCCGGCGCCCGTGATGTCGAAATTATTGTCCAGTTGCAGTGTCGCGCCGCTGGCCACCGTCACCGGGCTTCCCGCTGCGCCTAGCGAATTGTTGCCCGTGACTTCGAGGAGGCCATTATTGATTGTCGTGCCGCCAGTGTAAGTATTTGCGCCGGTGAGCGTCCAATTGCCCGCGCCATTCTTGACCACGCTTGTAACACCGGTGCCGTTGTTGGCAATGATGCCCGCCAGCGTGTTCGCGCCGGTGTTGGTGCCGGTCAAGGTCAACGTCGGAGAAATGTTGGTTCCGGTATACGCGATGCTGCCGGTGTTGTTCATCGTCAGCGCGCCGGTGCCGGAGGAGTCGATGGTCGCGCCGCTGCTGCCAATGGTAAAGAGGCGGTCGGTCGCGGCGCCGGAACCCAAGTATTGCAGCGTGCCGCCGTTGATAATCAGGTTCGCCGCCGCGTTGGTCGAATTACCGATGCTGCTCACGGACCCGCCCGCCGCCAGGGTGCTGACGCTCAAGATGCCGGCGTTGATGGTCGTCACGCCGTTGTAGTTGCTCGTGGCGCTGGTCAAGCTCAAGGTGCCGGTGCCGTTCTTGGTCAGGCTGAAGCCGGTGCCGCTGATGGCGCCGCCCACCGTCAGGGTGTTCGCACTCACCGTCACGGTTCGGCTGGCGCCCAAAGTCACCGCACCGGTACCGAGATTCAGGTTGTTCGTGCCGGTGACAGTGAAGTTGCCGTTCCAGTTCTGGGCATTGGCAAAAGCATTGGTGAAGGCGCCGTTGGTCGCGTCGAGGTTACCGCCGGTGATGGTCAGGACGACGGCAGACGAACCGAGGGCGTTGTTGTTGTTCAAATCCAGCGTGCCGCCGGCGAGGGTCACCGTGCCCGAGGCGAAAGTGTTCGTGCCGTTGAACTCCAGTGTGCCCGCGTTGACGGTCGTGCCACCCGTATAGGATTCCGCGCCGGTAAGGTCCAAGGTGCCCGCGCCGTTCTTGGTCAGGCCGAAGCCGGTGCCGCTGATGGCACCACCCACAGTCAGCGTATTCGCGCTCACGGTTACGATGCGACTGGCGTTCATCGTCACCGCACCGGTGCCGAGGTTCAGGCTGTTCGTACCGGTGAAGGTGAAGTCGCTGTTCCAATTTTGCGCATTGGCAAAAGCGTTGGTGACGGCCCCGTTGGTCGCGTCAATGTTGCCGCCGTTAAAGGTCAGGATAACCGCGGCCGAACCGAGCGCATTCGCATTGTTAAAATTCAAAGTGCCGCCGGAAATCGTCACCGTGCCGGCCGTGAAAGTATTTGCACCATTAAAAGACAGCATCCCCGCGTTGATGGTGGTGCCGCCCGTGTAGGTGTCTGCGCCGGTAAGGATCAAGTTACCCGTTCCGTTTTTCGTCAGGCCGAAGCCCGAGCCACCAATGGCGCCGCCCACCGTCAGGGTGTTTGCACTCACCGTCACCGTCCGGCTGGCGCCCAAAGTCACCGCACCGGTACCGAGATTCAGGTTGTTCGTGCCGGTGACAGTGAAATCGCCGTTCCAGTTCTGGGCATTGGCAAAAGCATTGGTGAAGGCGCCGTTGGTTGCGTCGAGGTTGCCACCGGTGATGGTCAGGACAACGGCCGCGGAACCGAGGGCGTTGTTGTTGTTCAAGTCCAGCGTGCCGCCAGCCAGGGTCACCGTGCCCGAGGCGAAGGTGTTCGTGCCGTTGAACTCCAGCGTGCCGACATTAATGGTGGTGCCGCCGGTATAACTCTCTGCGCCGGTGAGAATCCATTCGCCCGCGCCGTTCTTGACCAGGCTGGTGGCGCCGGTGCCGTTGTTGGCGATGATCGCGGCCAAGGTGTTCGCGCCGGTGTTGCTGCCGGTAAGGGTCAGTGTTGGAGAAATATTTGTGCCGGTGTAAACGATGGTGCTCGCGTTGCTCATGGTCAGCACGCCGGTGCCGGAAGCGTCCAGCGTCGCACCATTGACGCCGATGGTGAAGAGGCGGTCAGTCGTCGCGCCCGCGCCGGTGTATTGCAAGGTGCCGCCGTTGATAATCAGGTTGGCGGCGGCGTTGGTTGATTGACCGATGCCGCTGGCGGAGCCGCCCAGCGCCAGCGAGCTCACACTCAAAGTGCCGCCATTGATGGTGGTCACGCCGGTGTAGGTGTTTGCGCCCGCGAGCACCCATTCGCCTGCGCCGCTCTTGGTCAGGGCCGTGGTGCCCGTGCCGTTGTTGGAGAGGATGGCGTCAAGCGTGTTGGCGCCGGCGTTGCTGCCGGTCAAGGTTAGTGTCGGCGACATATTGAAGCCGCCGCTGTAAAGAACGGTGCTGGCGTTGCTCATGGTCAGCACGCCGGTGCCGGAGGCGTCGAGGGTTGCGCCGTTCAGACCAATGGTGAAGAGCCGGTCGGTGGTCGCGCCTGCGCCGGTGTATTGCAAGGTGCCGCCGTTGATAATCAGGTTCGCCGCCGCGTTGGTGGAATTGCCGATGCTGCTGACCACGCCGCCGAGTGCGAGTGTGTTGACCGCGAGCGTGCCGCCGCTAATGGTGGTCGAGCCGGTGTAATTGCTGCTCGTCCCGTTGAAAGCTTCAGTACCCGCGCCGGCGATGACGACGCTGCCCGTGCCGGTGACGATGTTGCCGCTGAAGGTCGAAGTCACCCCGGTGACTGTCGTGATGTTGAGGCTGTTCGTGCCGATGGTGATGTTGTTGCCCGCGGTGCCGGCCAGCCCGGCCATGTTGTTGGCGCCAAGGAAGAGCGACACGGTGCCGCCAGTGAAGTTCAACACGGCGTCCTGCACGGCAGTCGCTTTGCCCAGAGTAAGTGTACCCGCGCTCAGATTCATATTGCCCGTGAAAGTGTTCACGGCGTTGAGTTCCCAGTTGCCTGCGCCGGTTTTGTTTACGGTGGTGGTTCCGGTGCCGTTGTTGGCGATGATTATGTCGAGCACATTAATGCCGTTGTTGACACCGGTGAGGGTCAGCGTTGGCGAAACATTGGTGCCGGTAAAGACCACCGTCGAGGTGTTGCTGAAGGTAATCGTGTTGCCCGTGGTCAAGTTGGAGGAATCCAGCGTCGCGCCGGCGCTGCCAATGGTGAAGAGTCGGTCTGTCGTTTGCGCCGAAGCACCCAGGTATTGCAGCGTGCCACCATTGATGATCAGGTTGGCGGCGGCGTTGGTCGAATTGCCGATGCTGCTGACTGTGCCACCCAGCGCGAGGGTGTTGACCGAGAGCGTGCCGCCGTTGATCGTCGTCGAACCCGTGTAATTGCTGCTCGTGCCGTTGAAAGCTTCCGTGCCCGCGCCCGCGATGACGATGCTGCCCGCGCCGGTGACAATGTTGCCGAGGTAAGTCGACGTCACCCCGGAGGTCGTGGTGATGTTGAGGCTATCGGTGCCGATGGTGATGTTGTTGCCCGCGGTGCCGGCCAAGCCGGCCATGTTGTTGGCGCCCGCGAAAAGGGTCACAGTGCCGCCGGTAAAGTTCAACACCGCGTCTTGTATGGCGGTTGCTTTGCCGAAGACGATGGTGCCCACGCTCATGTTCAGGTTGCCGGTAAAGGTATTTACGGCGTTGAGTTCCCATTTGCCCGCGCCGGTTTTGTCCACCGTGGTGATGTTGGGGCCGGTGCCTGCGTCGCCGATGATCGAATCAAGGATGTTCGTGCCGGTGTTGAGGCCGGTCAGGGTCAGCGTCGCGGGTGCGGTGCTGCTGGAGAAAACAATGGCCGAAGTATTGCTGAAGGTAATCGTGTTGGCCGCCGTGGCGTTGGAGGAGTCCAAGGTCGCGCCGTTGGTACCGATGGTGAAGAGGCGGTCGGTGGTCTGGGCCGAAGCGCCCAAGTATTGCAGCGTGCCGCCGTTGATGATCAAGTTGGACGCCGCGTTGGTGGAATTGCCGATGCTGCTCACAGAGCCGCCGAGCGCCAAGGTGCTCACGCTTAACGTGCCGCCATTGATCGTTGTCACGCCGTTGAAATTGCTCGAAGCGCTGGTGAGGTTCATCGTTCCAGTACCGTTCTTGGTCAGGCTGAAACCGGTGCCGCTAATCACGCCGCCCACCGTCAGTGTATTTGCGCTGATCGTCACCGTGCGACTCGCGTTCATTGTCACCGCGCCCGTGCCGAGGTTCAGGCTGTTCGTGCCAATAAAGGTAAAGTCGGCATTCCAGTTCATGGCGTTGGTCTTGGAGTTGACGATGACGCCATTGGTCGCATCCAGGTTGCCGCCGTTAAAGGTCAAGATGACCGCGTTGTTGCCAAGGGCCGAGGCGTTGTTGAAGTCCAGCGTGCCGCCATTCATGGTGACGGTACCCGCGGTGAAACTGTTTGTGCCGTTGAACTCCAGCACGCCCGCATTGAGGATTGTGCCGCCGGTATAGGTCTCTATGCCGGTGAGGTCCAAAGTGCCCGCGCCGTCCTTGGTCAAGCTGAAGCCGGTGCCGCTGATGCCGCCGCCAACCGTCAGTGTGTTCGCGCTGATTGTCACAGTGCGGCTCGCGTTCAACGTCACCGCGCCGGTGCCGAGGTTTAAGGAATTAGTGCCGATAAAACTGAAGTCACCATTCCAGTTCTCGGCGTTGGTCTTGGAAATGGAGATGCCGGCGACTGTGGCGTCGATGCTTCCGCCCGTGATGGTCAGGATGCCCGCGTTGTTACCGAGGGCGGTGTTGTTGTTGATGTCCAGAGTGCCAGCAGAGAGGGTGGTGGTACCAGTCATACTGTTCGCGCCGGAGAGAACGGTGGTGAGAGTGGAGCTTCCCAACGTCAATCCGCCTGTTGAGGAAATGATGCCGCCAATGCTGATGGTGCCGTTGCCGGAAAGGGTGAGGCCGAATGCGTTGGTGTTGACCGCGCCGTTGACCGTGAGCGTGTCGGTGGTCGTTCCGTTGCCAACGGCCCAAGTTTGGGCATTGGCCAGCTTGAGCGTGATGTTGGACAAAATCGTCAGGCTTCGTGTCGCATTGGTCAGGTCAATGTCGGTGGTGTTGGTGGTGTTGCCAATTGTGATCGTCTCGACCGCTCCGGTTCCATTCATGGTCAGGGCCGCGCCCGGATTGAGAACTTTGAATCCGCCAATGGTCATGGCGGCGGTGACAGCTTGTGCCGCGTTGGCCGAGCCGACGGTGCTGTCGAAGACGCCGATTTCATTCGCATTCACCGCCGCCGGATTGCCACCCGCGCCGCCAGTGGAGTTGGTCCAACTGGTGTTGGTCTGCAAAGGATTCGTGTTGTTTGTTTTGTAAATCAACGTTTGTGCTTGCGCCGCCGGGGCCAGAATCAACACCGCCAAGCCGAGCCCCAAAACAAAAAGGGCTCGCGAAAGAAGCTCGCGGGTTTGGCGGTTGAGATTCATGTTTGGTCTCGTTCTATATCGGTCGCTTTGGGAGCGTTCTTAGCCGGGGTTTTACGCCCAGCCCGGAAGGTATGTGGAATTTGAGTTTCGCCCTATAGTACTGGCAAGGCATGGGGGGAACAACCTAAAAACGGGTTCTTAGCAAGTTTTTGACCAAAAGGGTCGGTTTTTACCAAGTTTTTAAAGAAAAAATGGGACTTTTTGGCCTTTCGGCACTCGGCGGCATTTTGGGGCCGAAATTCCCGCCGTCCTCCGAAAATCGCTGACAACGCAATACTCCCTGGAAAACCCGGCATGACCGGTGATTTTCTCGAGGGAGAGTTAGATGGAATCGAGTGGCTCACAGGGCAACTTTACACATAATTTCCCGATCCCGCCACCGGGACTAATCCCGCCTTTCTTCGAGATTTTGTCCCATCGATGGCCGATGAAAGACCTGAGCATGACAATAAAACATTAATATCCAACGATATGGTGAATTTAGACCCCGATTTTCCGAAAAAATGGGCAATTTGAGGCAAGGTGGAGAAGATTTTGGTCATGTTTTTAGATAAAAATAAACATAATGAAATTGTTGCGTATATTTATACATATTTCAATTACTTATTGAAAATAAAAATAATACGCAAGGATGCCAAGGCAACCATTTGTGAAGTATATAATAATACACATCGAATTGTCCGCTGGGCGTTCATGGCTAAATACTAACGTTCTGATAATTAGTCTCATGTTTTTGCGAAACCTTCTCTTTGCCAAACTTGTCCTACCCCTTTTGAGGTTGAAAGGCCGGGGCGTTTGCGTTGCCCTGCCATCTGTCCCCTTTGCATGGATTTAAACACACCGCGACTTGGCGATTTTTCCCGGCTCCGGCCGGAGGCTCGCCTGGCCACCTGGCTGGCCCTGGGCCTGGCCGCATTGGTCGTGCTCGATCAGCAGCATTATTGGAGCACCCGCGAAGACTTCAGTTTTGGCTACCTGGTCCCCGTGTTCGTCATCTATGTGCTGCATGACCGATGGTCATTGCTTAAAGCCATCCTGCTCGGCGATGCCACGCCCACGGAAACACCGGTCGAAAACCCTCGCGCCGGCGCGCTCAATTTTTTTGCCGGACTCGCCGTAGCCGGCAGCCTGCTGCTGTTTTTATTCGGTGGTTTTTTGCGTGCTGTCACCGGGCCGGACACCGATTCCGCTTCCGCGCTGGCGCTGGGCTTGGTGGGCTTTATTCTGGCGATGGGCTTTTTAATTTCGCGTACGGACGCGCAAGGCCGGGCGGTGACTCTGCCCCGACGCGGGCGCGTGGTCGCCTTGCTGGTTTTCCCCGCGCTGGCGTGGCTGGTGTCGGCGCCGATGCTGCTTATATTCGAAACCCGCGTGAAACCGGTGCTGCTCGAGTGGGTGGTGCGCATTGTTTCCGGCCTGTTTGATTTGCTCGGCTTTGCGGTCACCCGGGAAGGGAGTGTGCTGGTCCTGCCACATGGACAGGTCGGTGTGGCGGACGCCTGCTCCGGCATCCGTTCGTTGACGGCCTGTCTGTTTGCCGGATCATTTTTGTCGGCGGTTTTCCTCGATCGGTTCTGGAAGAAAATCACCCTCCTGAGTCTGTCGGCGGTGCTTGCCTTTGGCATGAATATCGTGCGCAGTCTGTTTTTGACCGGTTGGGCCTACGCGCATGACTCGAGCGCGCTCGACGCTGATTTCTGGGGCAACCCGGAATATCTTAAGGACGCCGCGGGCCACCCGATAAGCAACCCGGCATTCCATTTTTTCACCGTCCACGATTTTGCGGGCTACTCCGTGCTGGGTTTGACTTTGGCCGGGTTGTTGCTCCTATTGCCCGTGCTCAATTACAAAATCAAACTACCCGATGATGAAGCCCCGATTCAACCCAGCCGGCCAACAACCGGTTGAACAGGCCGTATTTTAGCACATGAAAATCTTGATGATTGCCTCGGAAGTCGCGCCTTTTGCCAAAACGGGCGGTTTGGGTGACGTGGTCGGCGCGCTTTCCAAGGAACTTTCCCATGCCGGGCACGATGTTCGGGTGGTATGCCCGCTCTACGGGTTTTTAAAGCCAGGTTCGGCGTGGCGTGCTTTCCCCGGGGTCGTGAGCGTCCACTTGGGTTATGGGCGCGAGGAATTTTGCCGCGTGTGGCAAGTGCCGCTTCCGGGAGCAACGGCGGAAGTGGATTTCATCGAGTTTACCCGCTATTTCGGCCGCCCCGGCATCTACGGCGAGAACGGCGGTTATCCGGACAACCCGGAGCGTTTTGTCTTCCTCACCCGGGCGGCGCTCGACTGGTGCATTGCCAGCCAGTGGGAGCCCGACATTGTCCATGCCCACGATTGGCCCGCGGCGCTCGCGCCGGTGTATCTCAACACGGTCGACCGCGCCGGTCCGCTCGGTCGTGCGGGGAGCCTTTTCACCATCCACAACCTCGAACATCAAGGTTACAGCCCGAAAGGCATTCTCGATTTCGCCGGGTTGCCGGCGTGGTTGTTTTCCGCGGACAATCTCGAAAGCTTTGGCCAGGTCAATTTCATGAAGGGCGGCCTCTACCATGCCACGAAAATCACCACGGTTTCGCGGCACTATGCCCAGGAGATTCAGACCCACGACGGTGGCTGTGGCCTGCATGATCTTTTGCGCTTTCGCGCCGGCGACCTGGTCGGCGTCACCAATGGCATCGATACCACGGAATGGAATCCGGCCACCGACCCTCACCTGCCTGCGCGTTTCAACATCGCCGACCTCAGCGGCAAAATTGCCTGCAAGACTGCGCTGCAGCAGCGCTTTGGCCTCCACCAGCATCCCGCCACCCCGATTTTCGCGGCGATTGCCCGCCTCTATTCGCAGAAAGGCCTCGATTTGTTAGCGAGCATCATCCCTGACTTGATGAAGGAAATGGATGCGCAAATTGTCATCCTCGGCGCGGGTGACGCTGGTCTGGCGGAAAATTTCCGCGGCCTGGCGAGGCATTATGCCGGGCGCGTTGGTGTCTATATCGGCTTTGAGGAAAGCCTGGCCCATCTCATTGAGGCCGGTGCGGACTTTTTTGTCATGCCCAGCCGTTTCGAACCGTGCGGTCTTAACCAGATGTATTCGCAGGCCTATGGCACACCACCCATCGTCCGCGCCACGGGTGGATTGGTCGATACCGTCGAACCCTATCAGGAGGGACGTGGATTGGGCACGGGATTCTTGTTCCAGGAACCATCGACGCGGGCGCTGCATCAGGCCATGGAGCGCGCCTACAATACCTATACGGATCGTCCGGCCGACCTGCTCGCGCTGCGCCTCAACGGCATGAAGCGCGATTTCTCTTGGAGCAACAGCGTGCGCCAATACATCAAGATTTACGGGTGGGCCTTGGCCGCTCGTCGTGGCGGCTAAGAATTTGGGGTGGGGCCGATATTGGTCAGGTCTTCGCGTCTGGCGGGTCCATTCGTTGCGTCCAAAAACAAAAGAGCCTGTTGTCCCGCGAACGGGGCAACAGGCTCTTGCAGGCTTTCCTCGTTTTATTCCGATTAAACGGAATGAAACGAAGCGCCGAAACGGATTACATGTTCCACTTCACACCGAGTCCGAGCCAGACGCTGTTGTCCGAGCCAGGAGCTTGCGGGTTTGTCTTCGCGAAGCCGCCCGAACTACCGTCGTTGTTTCCGGCATAGTGACCGGCGAGGTAGAGCGTGGTGTCGGAGCTCAGCACATAGTCCAACTCGAGGTCGAGTTCCCAGAACGTGTAGCTGTTCTTCCAGTTGCCTACGCCAGCGGTGTTCACGTCACCGAAGGAGCGGCCAATGCCCGTCCAACCGAGGGTGGCGGTCGGGTTCAGCGAGAGACCTTTGAGGACGCTGTCCGACAGGTCCCAGCTGTAGTTGATGGCAGCGGTGAACGTGTTGGAGTCAAGGATCACGTCATGATACCACATCACTGTGGGGTTCAAGTTGATCTTGCTGGCCCACAGGCTCGTCGTGTCATACATCGCGCCAACGTGGAACTCAAACGTGCGGCTGAGGCCAGGATTGCCCGAGCCCTTCAGCGTGTTACCGCCGACGTCGGGATACCAGTACAACTGGCCGCCGACTTCGCCGGTGAGGTTGTCAACGCCGGGGACCGCGTGATCCCAATAAGCGCCGATATCAATCTCGTTGGTCTGGTTCGGGCCGACACTGCCGGTGCCCGCGCGACCGATCGGTTGGCTGGTCCAGACGTAGGCTTTCAGTGTGCCATCGGCAACTGACTTGGTGAAATCAACACTGGGCTGGAAAGCCGAGTTGGTGATTTTTTTGCCACGAAACACGTATTGTGATTCGTAGTCGAAGTCGCCGGAGACTTTGAGGTCGCCGAGCGGACCGGAACTCGCAGCAGCGGCTTGACCATGAGCGTTGGGGACCAACGCCAAGGCGAGAGCAGCAGTAAGGAGGAGTTTGTTCATATATATGATCAGTTTGTGTTTATGGTTTAGGCGTGCTCCCCCGCAGCCCAGCCGGGAAGGGGGAACACTAAGGCGGGAGAATGAGAATGTGTGGAAAAAAAGCAAGAGTTTTCCTTTTTGCCATATTTGTCACAATTCCGTTTCTTACCCATGCCCAAGAGGTTAAGCAGGTTTTGTGCACAGGATGCGAAATTTTTGTTAAATTTCATAAGTAATTTACAATAAGCATCTTAACTGCATTTTTTGTCAAAATACCCACCTCGATTTCGCTCGCTTTTTAATGCCTTCGAGTGCAGCCTATCCCATGGCCAAAAAAGGTCGCAAAAAATTCGTATCATTATGAACAACAACGGTAAAGGAGATTTTTTGAAGAAAAACACCTTTTGGGCGAGTATTCTGGGTGCTCTTGGGGTGATTCTTGGGGCTTTTGGGGCTCACGCACTTAGAGACACCTTGGCGGATGCTGGCGCCACTCAAACGTGGGATACCGCAGTCAAATACCACCTCATCCACGCGGTGGCGTTGTTGGCCTTGGCGGCATTGGCCGAAGCGCGTGCAGCCAAGGCGATTTCTCGTCAACGATTGCTCGGTTGGGCCGGGCGTTGCTGGATCGTCGGCGTCATGTTGTTTTCCGGTTCGCTTTACGTTTTGGCATTGGGCGGCCCCAAATGGCTCGGCCCGATCACGCCGTTGGGTGGCCTCGTGCTCATCGCGGGCTGGGTGCTCGTGGCCGCGTCAGGATGGCGGGACCGAAACAGCGAAAAATAATCATCTAATTATTTTTCGGCGCGCTTTTCCAATACCGGTCCGCAAAATTCAGAAACACCGCCCAATCTTCCTTGGTGATGTCGTGCGGCCCGGTGTGGAGGTAATAGGCGAGATCGCCGGAGATGAGCGGTGTTTCCGGTTTGGGCCATTCAGTCGTGCCGAGGTCCTTCGCTCCGAGCAGACGATAAACCCGCGCCGCGCCGACTTCACCTAAAAACTCCCCGTGCGGGTCGCTCCACTGGTCGCCCGTGCCGCCGGTGATGAGCAGCGGGCGCGGCGCGATGAGCGAAATGAGCATGTGCGTGTCCACTGGCATGTTGTTCCAGTGGCCAACGTATTTTTGCAGGTTGCCCGCGAACTGGTAGCCGAAGTTCTGCGCCATGTCGTCGATGCTCTCGCCAAAATCTCGTCGACCAATCGACGAGCCGAGTTCGCCGCCCTGGCTCGAGAACACCATCGCGAAACGCGGGTCCGCCGCGCCCGCCCACAACACCGTCTTGCCCAGACGCGAATGGCCGACGATGGCGACGCGCTTGGCGTCCACCGCCTGGTCAGTTTCGAGATAATCCATGATGCGGCTCAGGCCCCAGCCCCACGCGCTAATGGTGCCCCATTCGTCATCGTCGGGTTTTTCCTGGCCGGGCATGAGCGCGAGTTTGCGCACGATGTTCAAGCTACCGGTGGCGGAATCGCCTTCGATTTGGGTGTAACGAACCACCGCGTAGCCGTAGCCGTGGGTAAGGATGTCAGCGACGGGTTCCGGAGTCGACGGAGCACGCGTGCCTGCGGGTGGCAAGGCCGGCGCCGCGGTGGGATCCACCCCCGGGAGGCTGAGGTCCGACGAAGGATTGCCGACCGCGCCAAAACCAAAGCTCAAGCTCAGGATCAACGGCACCGGACCGGTGGCCTTCGCAGGCAGGAACATTTCCACCGTCATCGTCGGCCCATCCGGCCCGCCGAAGTGGCCGACGATTTGTTTGTGAATGGCCGTGCCGTTGAGCGCCTGCGGATCGGTCGAGGCGACGGTAAACGTCACTTTCGGCGCGCTGGCGGGCACGCGTCCATAAATTTCCGTTTTATAATAATTAAGAATTTCCGGGCGGCGAAATTTGTACCACGTATCGGCGTCCGCGACCGGGACGCCGCTGGCGAGCTTCAACGGATCGGGCAGGGTGTAATCGGGAATTTTTTCCTCATAGTAATTCGTGACGTGGCCGGTATTTCTCGTCACCTGGAGCGTGCGCCCGTCGGCATCCTTCCGCGTAGGCGTGCGGCCACGGGTTGGCGCAGTTGAGGAAGCGGCAGCCTGAGCCGAGGCCGAACTGGCGGCTGGAGCGGACGCGGGCGCATCCGCTGCGCGGAGGGAAAGGCCGGAGATGACCAGCAGGCTGAAAAGAGAAACGAAAGAACGAAGCGGGGTGGGGCGGCATTTCATGGCAGGTATGGGGAGCGGAAAATGTACAATACAAAAATCAAAATGGGAAGCGTAAGAAATTGCGCGCCAAATTGTTTTTGTGATAAACACCAATGCAATGTCAAATGACGAACCGCAAATCCCTAAAGAAGCACGGGAAGAACCAGAAGAGGTTTTAATCCCGATTGAAAACAATTATCATCTAGGACATCCGGCGCTCGGATGCATTTCTTCGGCCCTGGCAATTA
>Ga0206855_10248_pt1 | contig 15982 bp, 15 predicted proteins | sample Alteio_BWOrgCont_51_FD_152637 | JGI IMG/M metagenome (GOLD analysis project Ga0206855, IMG submission 152637) | Enriched cells from forest soil in Barre Woods Harvard Forest LTER site, Petersham, Massachusetts, United States -... | ecosystem: Environmental > Terrestrial > Soil > Temperate forest >...
CAAAACGGTTGGTTATTGCTCAATAGAAATCCAATGATGAATGGTGCTAACGCCACCGGAGCGCAATAGAAGTAATGGAGCTTGGACCCTCCTTCGCTTGAAAAAAGCTACGGTGGGTGAGACAAAACTTTTTAGTGATAAGTCGAAAGTCAGATCGTTTTACACATTATTTCATTATTCTTTTCACAAACCGCAGGTTATGGGTGCGCATTCTCAATGAAACACTGATAATGCCCCCCTGGTCTATCCGGTCTGTAACCACTCTGCCCGATGTATCGGTGGCGTGTATGATGTGCTGGTTATCGAGCAGGATGCCTACGTGTACTATTTTCCCGTCTTTATTGTCGAAAAAAGCGAGGTCGCCACACTCGGCATGTTGCAGAAAATCAACTAATGTTCCTTCGTGCGCCTGCTGGCTGGCGTCGCGGGGCAAGGGGTGGTTGCACAGCTTAAATGCCATTTGTGTTAGCCCGGAGCAATCTATCCCGGCAATGCTGCGCCCGCCCCATTGGTAGGGCGAGTTGAGGTATTGGAAGGCTGCTTCTTTCAGGTTGTCGCAATTTAGTTTTGCTTCCCTTATGTTTAGTTTTTTTCCTTTGAATGTACCTGTATCGTGAACAGGTTTTATTTTTCCACCCTTCATGCCGGTGAGTTCGCTACCAAGTGGCAACCATATATCCCCGGCAGGCATTATCAACTTGGCAGTATGGTTGGCGGCAAGGTATTTCACTTCTTTCCCGTATTCTTTTTTAGTGATATTTGTTAGTTGCGATTTCTTGCACCAGCCTTCATAGCCATCCCATGCGCATTGTATGCGCGCCCATTCTTGCTTATTTATTTCAATAATAAGTGCCTTCTCCCCAAACAGTAGCTGGCTGGTCTGTTCGGCACGGTGGTCGGGTTCGCTCCTAAGCGGCATTACCGGTACATTGCAGAAAGAATAAGCAAGGGGTAAGATCATATTTTTAGCTTCAATTCCCCAAAGGTAATAGCTACATAAATTTCATGTGCGGGAAGTTTTAAACATTATGTATTTATTTGTATGGAGAGTGACGTTCCTAAACCAAAATGTTTCGTTAACTTAGCGGGCTAAATCTGAACTGATCTATATTATTTTACTATTAAATATATAGCAAGGTCTTTGAAAATGAATGTTAATCTCATAAAAGCTACAAAAAATTATGGAATCATCCGCGATCATAGCCGCCGTTGTTGCGGCGATAGGCGCTCTATTAATAGGTATTTTTCTGGGCAAGATGATCTTTGCCAAAAACACGAAAAAAGACCTTGAAGAAGCCGACGAACACAAAAGAAGGGCTGAAGAACAAGCTAAAAAAACACTGGAAGACGCAAAAACACTGGCAGAAACAATTAAAGAAAAGAAAGTACTAGAAGCTAAAGAACATTTTTCACAACTTAAAAGCGCACACGAAAAAGAAGTAACCCAACGTACACAGAAACTGGTAGAAGGCGAAAATCGTTTTAAACAACAGGAGCAGGGTTTAAAGGATAAAACCGCTTCGGTACAACGGCAGATACAGGAAAATGACGCGCTGAAAGAAACGCTGGAACGCCAACTGGAGGTTTCCAATATAAAGCGCGCCGAACTGGACCGCCAGCACGAAGACCACCTGAAACGCCTGGAGAAAGTGGCCGGCCTCTCTGCGGAGCAGGCTAAGACCGAACTGATGGAAGTGGTGAAGGAAGAAGCCCGCACCCGCGCTATGGCTCATGTGAAGGATATAATGGAGGAGGCGAAGATCAACGCATCCAAAGAGGCCAAGAAGATAATTATACAGAGCATACAGCGCTTAGGCTCTGAGCAGGCTATTGAGAACGCGGTTACCGTATTCAACCTGGAAAGCGATGAAATAAAGGGCCAGATCATAGGCCGTGAAGGGCGTAATATACGCGCACTGGAAGCGGCGACCGGAGTGGACCTCATCATTGACGATACCCCGGAAGCAATAGTGTTAAGCTGCTTCGACCCGCTACGCCGCGAGATTGCACGGCTTTCGCTGCAACGCCTGGTGCAGGACGGACGTATCCACCCCGCGCGTATTGAAGAAGTGGTGGAAAAAACCAAGAAACAGCTTGAAGACCAGATAATGGAAATAGGTGAGCGCACCATTATAGAACTGGGCGTTCACGGGTTGCATAAAGACCTGGTGCGCTTAGTGGGTAAGATGCGTTTCCGCTCTTCTTACGGCCAGAACCTGCTGATGCACTCTAAAGAAACCGCCAACCTTTGCGGTATAATGGCCGCAGAACTGGGGCTTGGGCAAAAAGTGGTGAAACTGGCAAAACGCGCCGGCCTGCTGCACGATATAGGAAAAGTGCCGGATGAAGAAACAGAACTGAGCCACGCACTACTGGGCGCAAAACTTGCCGAGAAAGCAGGTGAACATGCCTCGATAGTAAATGCCATTGGCGCACACCACGACGAAATGGAAATGGCCTACATCATATCTCCGATAGTGCAGGCCTGCGACGCCATAAGTGGCGCCCGCCCCGGCGCAAGGCGTGAAATGATGCAAAGCTACCTGCAACGCATAAAAGACCTGGAAAACCTGGCTATGGCCTATACCGGTGTGGAAAAAGCCTATGCAATACAGGCAGGCCGTGAACTGCGCGTGATGGTAGAGGCCGATAAGATAAGCGACGCCGACAGCGACCGCCTCTCTTTTGAAATAGCCGATAAGATACAGAAGGAAATGCAATATCCCGGCCAGATAAAGGTTACCGTAATAAGGGAACTGAGGGCGGTGAATATAGCGAGGTAAAACCCCTGGCCCCTGAAGGGGAACCAAGCATTTAGCTTTTGTAATATCCTGAACTTTAGTAACTGCAATGGAGCGTTCTATTGCAGTTTTTTTATTGCTGCTTTAAAAAATTTAACGAGTACCCCGGTTGTAGTTATGTAGCTGAAAACTTATTCGCTTGTGAAGCCCCTTTAGGGGTTTGGGGTTCTTAACTGCAATGGAGCATTCTGTTGCAGTTTTTCTTTACTGCGGTTATTTTCCCAATCTTCCTTAGATTTGCCCTATGCATATCGGATTGTATTTTGGTAGCTTTAATCCTGTTCACACAGGCCACCTGATCGTAGCAAACCATGTGGTGGCGCACACGGAGATTGATAAGATATGGTTTGTGGTTTCCCCGCACAACCCTTTAAAGGATTCGCATTCCCTGCTCAATGAGTACGACCGCCTTTACTTAGTAAATCTCGCTATACAGGACAACCCGAAATTCAGGGGCAGCAATGTAGAGTTTCACCTGCCAAAGCCGTCTTATACCATTGATACCCTTACGTATCTCACCGAAAAATTTCCATTGGAGCGCTTTTCCATTATCATGGGCGCTGATAGTTTCCAGAACATCCACAGGTGGAAGAATTTTGAGCAGTTGGTGGCGCAATATTCATTTGTAGTCTATAACAGGCCAGGCTTCGATATAGAGGATACCTATGGCGCTGATATTACTATTTTGGACGCCCCCTTGCTACAAATCTCGTCAACCTATATCCGCAGGCAGGTAAAAGAAAAAAAATCCATTAAATACATAGTCCCCGACGCTGTGGAAAGATATATTGAGACTAATAATTATTACGCGAAGTAATGGTTAATGGTTGATTTTTTTCGGAAGAGTGAATATAGGGGGGTAATCTGCTATTGTATTTTCACTACCAGCTGTACGGTAATTTCGTACAACTGGATGGACATTTATCGTATAGGGCTACCTTTTTCAAAGCGTTACAATTTGAAACGCTTTGTCCGATTTTATCAGAGAGTTCACTATATTTTAGCTTCTTTATCAAAAGGGAGGGACAAATTGCCCCCCCCTTGGGAGCTATTCTAAATGCTCTAATTGAGTTAGCCATTCATTAAAATGAGTGCATTCTGCTCTCAATTTTTTCAAACCGATTTTTTCAAGAATTAATATCCCATCACCAACTTTATCATAAGAATTACACAAAGAAAGTATCCGCTTTGAAGGGGCTGTATCAGGGTGTTCATTTATCATTTCAGGGTTATTATCCGGTGTAGAATTTCTGATTTGCGTAAAACAATTTTTACGTAGAGTATTATAAAGCCCAAGCCATTCTTCCATTATTCCGGTATCTGCAAATAACAATGCTTCGTATTCGTGAAGCTGGATATAAGGAATGAATTTATGGAACCCCAAGTCTTCTTTAAGCAATCGTTCCATTTCTTTTACCCTATCATAAGGTTGCAGATATGAAGTAGTTTTATGTCCGGGAAAGTCATTTTTCAACCCATACAAATCAATCAGCGTAGTATGATAAACATCGGGACATTCACGGAACCATTGGCTTACGTCGTTTTTGAATCTTTGGTAGCCAACAATCCCTCCTCGTTTTCTGAGTTTCCTGTTAGTAAGCACTTTTCTAACTTCTACTGAAATACCAAAATTATTCCATAAATGTGGCCTAAGCATGTCTGTAACAAACCGCTCCTCCGAAAAACCTTCTGCTGTTATGTTTAGCCTGATCATGGGTTTCCTCCTATAATATTTTTGTCCCACAAATCGCCCATTGAATATTCATCCAACCATACTTCCAATTTTTCAGGTTCTAATCTTTTGAAAGTAGTTTCTGCATCTTTGTTTTCCACCACTATAATATCCTCTGCCTCAAATTCATTAACCAAACTCACCGATTGCGTAGAAACGATTACCTGCGATCTTTTTGATGCTTTTTTAAATAATCCGGCCAAAATTGTGATTGCGGAAGGATGAAGCCCTAATTCTGGTTCATCCAATAAAATCAAATTGGGAAGATTTTTTTGAAGTAACAAGGTAGTCATGCAGATAAACCGCAACGACCCATCTGAAAGTTCATTAGCTGTAAAAGTTTTATCCGAAAACTTATCATTCCATTCCAGCCGGATATTTTCTTCATTTAACGGATTAGGTTGTAAAACAAAATCCTTGAAAAAAGGGATAACGAGTTGTACTGTCTTTACTATGCGCTCATAATATTGTTCCTGGGTATGTTTCAAAACATAAAGGAATGCCGCAAGGTTGGAGGCATCCTCAAAAAGAAATTTATTATCCGCAATTGAGCCATATTTCTTTACACCTGCGCTTTCGCTGGTGTCGTGAAAATGATATACCCGCCATTCTTTTAGAACGTTATAGACTTGTTCAGCGACTTTTTCTGTTGTGGCTTTTTTAGATAATAAACTTTCTTCTTCCATAGAAGCGATTTGTTCCCAACCACGTTGATTGTTATTAAATAATCCACAATGTTCGGAAAACACAAACAAGCTGTCGTTTCGAGTTGGCATCAATATTATTTGATAGGAATTTGGTGTGAATGCGGCAGTGATAATGAGGTTATTGGTTATTTTGTTGCCATAATAAAGCAAACTCTCTGAACCGGCTTTTAAAGAAGTTATTTTTAAACGACCTTCAATAATATTTCTAATGAACTTGAAAAGCGAAATAAAATTAGATTTTCCAGCGCCATTTTGTCCAATTAAGACGTTCATACTGGACAACGAAATTTCCTGGTCTTTTATAGACTTATATCCTTTAACAGAGAATAATTTTAATTGATGATCGTCCATAATCAAAAATTTCATTTAAAATACAAAAATTAATACGCCCTTGCAAACAAAACCCTTTCCTTCGATGGTTTCCCCGTAAGCACACACAATCCATCTTCCTGCTCATTGTTCAGGGGGATGCAACGGATGGTGGCTTTGGTGAGTTCTTTTATTTTTTCCTCTGTTTCTCCGGTGCCATCCCAGTGGGCGGATACGAAGCCGGGCTTTTCGTCCAGGACTTTTACAAAGTCCTCCCAGGCGTCCACCCTTGTGGTATTGCCGGTGCGGAATTGTAAGGCTCGCTGGTACATGTTGCTTTGTATATCGGTAAGCAATTGTATGGCATGGGCCGCGAGGTTATCAAGTGTTATGCTTGCTTTCTCTTTGGTATCTCTTCTCGCTACTTCGGCAATGTTATTTTCCATGTCGCGCGCGCCGAGGGTGATGCGCACAGGTACGCCTTTCAGTTCGTATTCCGCAAATTTAAAACCCGGACGGGTGTTGTCGTCATTGTCAAATTTCACCCGTATGTTGTTTTGTTTCAGGGTGGCCATCAGTTCATTTGCCAGTTTGTTGATCTTGGCTACGGCTTCGGGGTCTTTATTGAAAATAGGCACGATGACCACTTGCAGCGGAGCCAGTTTTGGCGGAAGCACCAACCCTTCATCATCGCTGTGCGCCATTACTAATGCGCCAACGAGCCGGGTTGACACGCCCCATGAGGTCGCCCATACAAAATCGCGGTTGTTATTTTTGTCCTGGAAAGTTACATCGAAGGCCTTAGCAAAATTTTGCCCCAGGAAGTGCGAAGTGCCTGCCTGCAAAGCCTTCCCATCCTGCATCAGCGCCTCAATACAATAAGTATCTTCGGCGCCGGCAAAACGCTCATTTGCGGTCTTTACGCCACGCACTACAGGCAGCGCCATAAACTCCTCAGCGAATGTGGCATAAACTTCCAGCATCCTTTTTGTTTCTTCAATAGCCTCTTCTTTTGTGGCGTGCGCGGTATGGCCTTCCTGCCACAGAAATTCGGTGGTGCGCAGGAACAGGCGTGTGCGCATCTCCCACCTTACCACATTTGCCCATTGGTTTATGAGCAATGGCAGGTCGCGGTAAGATTGTATCCAGTCTTTGTAAGTATTCCAGATAATGGTTTCAGAAGTGGGCCTTACTATCAGTTCCTCCTCCAGTTTTGCTTCCGGGTCCACGATCACGCCGCCGCCGTTGGGGTCATTTTTCAGGCGGTAATGGGTTACTACCGCGCATTCCTTTGCAAACCCTTCCACATGGGCTGCTTCTTTGGATAAGAAACTCTTAGGTATGAACAAGGGGAAGTATGCGTTCTGGTGGCCGGTTTCCTTAAAACGCTTGTCTAATTCATCGCGCATGTTTTCCCACAGGGCATAACCATGTGGCTTGATAACCATGCAGCCTTTCACAGCCGAATAGTCGGCCAGGCCTGCTTTTAAAACTATATCATTATACCATTGGGCATAATCATCTTTCCGATTTGTTAAAATCTTTGACATAAATAAACTTGAAACACTTTTAACGGTCTATGAATTGGATAATTGCAGCAAAAGTAGTAATTTCACATAAGCATTTTTAAAGTAAAAAAACAAACCAGTATGAAACGTTTAATGTTAATCGGTTTATTGCTCATCGGGATGGGGTCCGTTGCTAACGCGCAGACCGATGACATTTACGCCACAGGACGTGACCAGCGTAACCCCAATGCGGCTGACAGCAACCGCCAGCGTAATGACAATTATGATAATAACCGCCAGAACAATGGTACGGCAGATAATTACCAGGATAATAATGGCGATGACTATGTGGATTACGATGATGATTCGTATTCTTCGCGTATGAACCGTTTTGATAACTCTTTTTATAACGAGGGGTATTACAGCACTTTTTACAATCCATTCTGGTATAATCCTTATTGGGTTGACCCAATGTGGGGTTATAACCCCTGGTACCCCGGTATCAGTTTCGGTTTTGGCGTTGGCCCATACTGGAGTGCAGGTTGGGGATGGAATGCGTGGTTTGGTTATCCCGGATTTGGCTGTTGGAACTATCCGTTTTATGCCGGTGGCTGGTATGGTGGTATGTATGGCGGCTACTGGAACAGGTATTATGGCGGCATGGAAGGAAGGTATGGCGGCTATAGATACGCAGGCGCTTATGGCCCGCGCGGAGCAAGTATCGGTAGCAGGTTAGCCGCTCACACAGTAGGTGGCAATGGGCTGAGGACAGCAGCAGGAGGAAATTCAGTAGGTCTCAGGACTGCGCCACTTGCAGCAGCAAATCATACAGCAAGTAACAGCAATGGTTTGAGAACCAGTGCAGGTGCAAGCGGACAGAGAGGCAGTAATGGAATGTCTCAAAGAGGCAATGCGGGGAACCGTTCTTCTTCGCAGGGACAAAGGATGGGCGGACAGCAAGCCCGTGGCAACTATGGCGGTGGCAATCGTGGAGCATATGGCGGTGGCCAGCGCAGCGGCGGCGGTTATGGCGGCGGACAACGTAGCTTTGGTGGCGGCGGCGGCGCAGGTGCGCGTTCTTCTGGCGGCGGTGGCCGTAGCGGCGGCGGTGGCGGACATTCAGGTGGCGGCGGCGGACGCAGATAATTTGTGAGGAAACGCCTGTTTATATCTGTGTTAGTTCTAAAAAAATCTCGTTAATGAATTTATAAAAAAGGCATTATTACTGACTGTGATAATGCCTTTTTTAATTTTACTGTTTGGCAGGTATGGTTTTTGTGGCAGATTTGGCCGGATATACCCGGTTTATTTTATCAATTTTGTGTACCTGGGTTTAAACGTTACGCTTTATTATTCGTCAAAAAAACAAAAAAGTATGCGCAATTTTGGACTTGTTTTGCTGCCTGCGATAATGATGGGATCTATTGCTGCTTCGGCGCAGGATATTAAGGAAGCATATAACCTTTCAAATACTACTGTACAGGGTACCGCCCGCTCCATGGGCTTTGGCAATGCACTTGGCTCTGTGGGCGGCGATTTCAGCTCATTAAGTGTAAATCCGGCGGGGTTGGGCATATATCGTAGTTCGGAGATAGAAATAACGCCATCCCTCAGGCTTAACGCTGCAAGCAGCGACTACACCGGTAACACGATGACTGATAATATCAACCATTTTAATTTCAATAACTTTGGGCTTGTTTTTACCAATGCACCCAAGGGCCGGCGCTATGACCATAGAAGCTGGAAAACCGTGTCACTGGCTTTCGGAATGAACCGCTTAGCCGATTTTAATCAAAATTATACTTACCAGGGTACTAATAACAGCAGTTCTGCATCGCTGGCTTTTGAATCGGATGCTAACCTTAACCCCACCAATCCTACGGGTAACCCTAATAATTCGCTGGGGTATCTCGGTTACAATTCTTACCTGCTCAACCAGAATGCCGCAGGGCAGTATTACAGCATAGTGCCTTATGGTGGGGGCGTAAACCAGTTGAAAAGTATGCAATCGAACGGGGGTATTGATGAATACACTATATCATTAGGCGGAAATTATAAAGAGAAGCTCATGCTGGGCGTAACTATCGGCATCCCAAGACTGGATTACCAAAGCAGTTCGTACTACCAGGAAACATTGGCAGCAGGGAATAACGCCGGCAATCCTTATGGGTTTAACTCCTTTACTTACAGCCAGAACCTGAATATAACAGGCGCGGGTATAAACGCAAAGCTCGGAGCTATTTATAAAATATCTGACATATTCCGCATAGGCGCAGCATTCCATTCGCCTACGTGGTATTCCATACACGATGTATCCAACCTGGGCATATCTACTGTTCATAACGACACGGTAGCCACACTTTCTGTGGATAATGGCTCGCTGCCACAAAACCGTTTCAATTACAACTTTGCCACTCCCTGGAAAGGCGTTCTTAGCGGCACGGTGATGCTCAATAATTTCGGATTCATTACGTTGGATTATGAGTATGTTGATTACAGTTCTATGCGTTATCAATATCCGGGTGGTATAGATTATTCAACCGGCGCCACATTCCAGCAAGAGGCGGACGCAATGAACCAGACCATCAAGAAAACATACCAGGGAGCGTCTAACATCCGCTTGGGCGGCGAAGCGAAAATCTCCAAAGATTTTATGGCCCGCTTAGGCTTTGGTTATTATGGGAATGCTTATACCGCTTATGGCGAATCAACGGCAAACTCTTATTATACCACGCAACGTATAGACCTGTGCGCCGGGCTGGGTTTCCATTTCAACCATTTCTATACCGACCTGGGCTATGTGCATAGCATGTACCAGGGATATGAACAGCCTTATACCATAGACTACAGCGGTGTGGTAAGCACTACAACTACTGCCTTAGCGCCTACAGCCAAGATAAACTATAGCCTTAATAATATTGCGCTGACTATGGGCGTGAAGTTTTAAAAACCCCTGTCCCCTAAAGGGGGACCACAATTTAGCTTCAGTTATTCCTTATGGGTGAGTTATAAATTTAGCAATATTATTCAAGGATTTGTACTGCGGCAAATAGAAAATGAGGGGAAGCCCCTTTAGGGGTTTGGGGTTTTTGCAAGATACTCCTGTAGCATCATTACTGCGCTTACGGTATCTATCAATGCTTTGCTTTCGCGGTCTTTTTTCTTTAGTCCCATGCCGGAGATGGCTTGTGAGGCCATTTTGGAGGTAAGCCGCTCATCTATTTTTTCAACAGGCATATTCGGGAATACATTGCCGAATTTGAGGATAAATTTATCTACCAGCGGGGTAGCGTCTGTGGGTGTATTATCAAAATTGAGGGGGTAGCCGACTACTAATTTTTCTACTTCTTCTTTGGCTATATATTTTTTCAGGTAGCCGATCAGTTCGTTTGAATCAACGGTTTCCAATGCCGTTGCTATTATCTGCAAAGGGTCGGTTACAGCTAAGCCCGTTCGTTTTTTTCCAAGATCAATTGCGATTATTCGTGCCATGTGGTTATGAGTTGCGTGTTAGGTTAGCCCCTATGGAGCATCATTCATTTTGTTGTTATCAGGCTACAAAGAGTTAGCCCCTATGGGGCAATTTGTAAAGTAAATTTAAGTGGGTAGTCCTGCATTGTTATATTATGGTTTGCCCCATCGGGGCTAACTCTTTGTAGCAAACGTAGATAATAAGAGCAATGCCCCGTAGGGGCTGACCTGCATATTATGGGTTTCGTCATTCGGGTAATTTAAAAATGTACCTTTCGTCATAGGCTATTCCTGCTTTTTTCAGCATATCCGTGTATTCATCGAGGAAGGTAATTTTTTTATGATGCTCCTGTTGATTGGCAATATATTTAACAACGGAATCAACCTGCGATTTAGAATTACTGAATGCGCCATATCCATCCTGCCAATGAAATTTATGCGGCGTAAATTTTTCTTTATTTATCCATTCAGATGAATCGCCTTTTACAAACCGCATCATATCGGAAATGGATTGTTTTGGATTTAACCCAACAAAAAAATGAAGATGGTCCGGCATATTGTTTATAGCGAGCATTTTATGCCCGTCATTTTCAACAATTGTTGCAATGTAAGAACGTAATTGTTGATCCCATGAGGTTTGCAGCAGGCTTGCGCGGTATTTAACAGCAAATACACAATGAATATAAAGTTGGCTAAAGGTGTTTGACATGAATATTATTTTTCCCGGTTTAGAATTTGTGTTGCGTGTTTAGGTTAGCCCCTATGGGGCATAGCCCGTTTTTTGTTGAATGCTACTACAAAGAGTTAGCCCCTATGGGGCAGGTTGTATATTTATTTAAATTTATTTGATTTAAAAACCACCTGCCTGTGCCGGATCAGTATTTCTTTTTCCATGCCTCTTAATTTCATAAACCGCTCCTGCAGCACCTTTTGGGTGATTGGATCTCTTTCCTGTTGCAGTCTTACCGTTAACTGGTCTTGAATGATCAGAATCTTTTTCAACTCGAAATAGGATAGGGTACTGTCCACATCATTTATGTATGCAAGCGTACCCGGTATTGTTTCTATGCCGTATTTTTCGCGCCACTTAACGCTTATGTCCTGGCGTGGGTGCAGGAGGGACGCCATTTTATCCCTTATGGATTGTTCGGGATAATTGATAAAGAAATGGATCTCCGGGGTTGCGCCGAAGCGCCTGTAATGGTCGAAATATTCGTTGAAAAGTTTGTGTACCAAGGGTTCTATGATAAGGTCGGGGCCAACTCGGTCTTCCACCAGTTTTGCCACCGAGTCATAGCCTTCATAGGGCTGGTGGCCGTATTCAATAAGTATGCGGAGCAGTTGCCATTCCTGTAACTCATCTGTTGAGGGCGTCTTTATTTCCTGATCCTGTTCTGTGGTTATTTGTTCAGGTTTTGGGATGGCTTCTTCGCGGCGCAGGTGTTTTTGTTCGCCCTCTATGCGGTCGCGGATGTATTTGTTGATGAGGTTTATGAGGCCGGCCTCGTCCACATCCAGCTTTCGCGCGGCCTCGCGGGTATAGTGTGTTTGCAGCGAAAAATCTTCGGCTTTATTGATGCGCGAAATGCTTTCTGCTATTTCATTCACCAATTTCGAGCGTTTCACGGGGTCGGTGCCTGCTTCGTTAAGCCCGACCTGCAGCCGGAAACTGATGACGTCCTGCTTATGCTCTTTAATGTACGCATGAAAATTTGCCGCTCCCGACTTCTGTACATAGCTATCGGGGTCTTCTCCTTCGGGCAGTAATACCAGTTGCACATTGAAGCTCTGGGCCAGCGCCATATCCAGTCCGCGCAGGGCTGCTTTTATGCCCGCCGGGTCGCCATCGTAGAGTATCGTGAGGTTTTTTGTAAGCTGCCCTATCAGCCTTAGCTGGTCTTCTGTAAGCGAAGTGCCACTGCTTGATACCACATTTTCCACGCCGCCCTGGTGCAGCGATATAACATCGGTATAACCCTCTACCAGCAGGCATTCATCCTGCTTGCCTATTGCCTGGCGGCTCTGGTACATGCCATAAAGTACCTTGCTTTTTATGTAGAGTTCGTTCTCCGGGGTGTTGATGTACTTGGGCGCTTTTTCATTGCTTTTGAGAATACGCGCGCCAAAACCAAGTATGCGCCCGGTCATGCTTTGTATGGGGAAGATGACACGGCCCCGGTAAACATCGTGGTAGATGCCGTTGCGGTTTTTGGCGAGGCCGGCGCGTTCCAGCATTTCGGCTTTGTAGCCCTTGGTTATGGCAGCGTGGTAAAACGCCTCGCCCTGTTCCGGGTTATATCCCAGCCGGAAACGCTCTATAATTTCTTTCCTAAAGCCCCGCTGCTTGAAGTAGGAAAGCCCTATCAATTGCCCTTCTTCCGTATTCAGCAGCGTATCGTGAAACCAGGTGGTGGCATACTCATTGAGTATCCGCAGCCCTTCTTCGGCAAGCTGTTTTTGCTGCTGCTCCGGGCTGCGCTCCGTTTCCTGCAAGGTGATCTTGTAATGGTCTGCCAGCCAGCGTATGGCTTCGGGATAGGTGAGCTTTTCGTGTTCCTGCACAAAGGTTACCACATTGCCCGCCTTGCCGCATCCGAAGCATTTATAAATACCCTTTGCCGGGGATACATTGAATGAGGGCGTTTTCTCGTTATGAAAGGGGCAGTTGGCAATATAATTAGTGCCGCGTTTTTTGAGCCGCACAAATTGCCCCACTACGTCCACAATATCTGCGCGGTTCATTACTTCCTGTATGGAGGCTGGGGAGATCATTACTGCGAAGATAAGATTTCAATGGTTAATGATTAATGGTTAATTATTAATGCTCAATTTCCCAATGGCTTAATTGCTCAATAATTTTCTATTCTCCAATTAAAGCATATAAATTACAAACCCCGGAAAATGCTTGTTGAAAATAAAGCACTTCCGGGGTTGAGTTAATAAAGGGAAGCCCCTTTTGGGGTTTGGGGTTAGGTTTGGGGTTTTACATTTCCGGAGACTTCGCTATTGGCGTGCCAGCGAGATATAGTTTCCAGGGTTCCCAATAATGAGTGTTCCATCCTTTTTCAATTCCTTCGGCCTGCTTATCCGGTACGTTTGCATGAACTGCATGAAGATTGACATTATTGCCCTTTGGTTCCAGATGAATGATAAAAGTGGAATCCGGGTCTTTTTTGTCCCAGTCGGCTCCGCGCCAGCTTTGCACGATCAGGTTGTCTTTTACCAATTTCAGATTCTGGCCCGTTATATACCCGCCATGCGCCGAAAAAGACTCCCCTTCTTTGTTGGTGATCTGTGCCGGGGCGCCGGTAGCCTTTGAATGTTTCTTTGCATTCATGTAAAGATCATAAAGATCTTTTGGCGTGGTGTTTTTAAACACTACTTTCTGTACGATTGTTTTTGCCATGATGTATAAGTTTTAGGATAATAAAGTTAGCACTTTTTTGAAGTTGCAAAATTAATTTTTTAAAAAACGGGATTCTTTTTTACCACCAGGGTGCCAGCCATCTTATCATGCAGGGTTTGTTTCCTGCGGTCTTCTACCATCATAAAATAGCCCAAAAAGAGAATGAGCGTGGAAAGATATTTGCCAAAATGCCTGCCGGTGGCTTTGCTGAACGAAATACGGTTGCCAGCCAAGTCTGTAACTTTTAAATTCAACGCCTGTTTGCCAACAGTAGCCTGGGAAGGGCCGGACTCCATTAAAGAGCAATATAGCCAACCAATTAAAGCTGTTAAAAAAGTTGTTATTATTGCGGCTGCGGTTACATCATGTTTATACGTCTCCATGATAAGGTTATGATTTCCCATGATCCAGCGGATAACCATATCAGGTATCCAAAGTATTAAGCCATCAAGCAGTACCGCTGCCAAACGCTGCCAGAAGTTTGCATAGGTTACCTTTCGTTCCGGGAATATTGAAATTTCCTGGTCTTCCATATTATTGCGTTTTTATTCCGCTATAAAATTAATCGCTGGTTTCTAAATTCCAAACATTGGGCATATGTAGAAATAACAATGCCCCGGAAATACCAGGGGCATTGTTATGGCATTTGATAAAAAGATCAGGCGTGTTCAGCATGTTCCGCTTCTTCGCTTTCTTCTTCCTCTGTTTCACCTTCTTCGGCTTCTTCGCTTTCCGTTTCATCGGTAACGTCTTCGGCCTCGTCGGTTACTTCTTCGCTTTCTTCATCCGATTCAGTTTCTTCAGATGCTTCGTCTTCTTCTTCCAATGATGAGTCTTCAACGGCTACATCATTTTCTTCGCTGTGTGATTCGTGTTCTTCTGTTGTTGCAACAGGCGCCAATACTTCTTCTTCTGCAAATTTGTTTTCCATGATTTTTTTTGTTTTAGTTGTTAGTTAGAAATTTGATACAATTTAGGCTTAGAAAATGATGTGTAAATGCACTTTACCTAAAGTTAATTGCTTGATAATAGTGTAGTAATATTGTGCCAGTGTTTGGAGTAGTAAAGAACGACCGGTAGCGGAAATAATTTATAATTATAACTTTGCGGCATGAATGTGGAAGAAATAAGAACGCATTGCATAGCTAAGGCTGATGTGGAGGAAGGCTTTCCCTTTGGTGAGCAAACACTTGTTTTTAAGGTGAAAGGAAAAATATTCCTGTTGGCGAGCCTTACAGACCAACCTGTTCATTTTAATGCCAAGTGCGACCCGGAGCGCGCCATAGAACTGCGTGAGCAGTATGATTGCATAACACCGGGATACCACATGAATAAAAAACACTGGAACACGGTAGTTATTAATAACACCCTTAGCCTGAAACAATTGAAAGAACTGATTGACCATTCTTATGACTTAGTAAAACCTAAAACGAAAAGCAAATAACAGCAGTATATGAAGACAACAGGACTATTAATATTTGCTTGCTTTCTACTCGCCAGCCATGCTTTTGCACAAATAAAGATACCTGATTCATCTGCAATGGCAGCGATAATAGGTCTTGCGGTGCTGCCATCTGAAATTCCTTTTGAATTTACTTCAGAAGAAGACAACCGGCTGATAAAAGAGAATGACTCACTGAAGTATTATGTAGCATCGGGCGATACTACCAATGTGGTATGTATTAATGAAGAGACTTCTTATTACCAGCTAATTAACCGCGAACACAAAGTAATTGCTGAAGGGCCATTTGTACAGAACGGGGATAAGTTTTTGCAGGATGGTAAATGGACAGAACGTTACGATAACGGAAAGACGAAAACCACTGGTTCCTATCTCAAGAATATGCAAATAGGTACGTGGCAGGCATTTTATCCAAATGGCAAATTACAGGCAAGGTATAACTTCGGTATTTTTATTGAACGAAGCAACTGGGAGGCACAATCCTGCCTGTCTGGGAGTTACCAGGCGTATTACCAAAATGGTAAAATAAATGTTGACGGCTTTTTTGCAGCGTATCTGATACCGGTAACTGATACCATAAAAGTAA
>Ga0206855_10214_pt3 | contig 15778 bp, 17 predicted proteins | sample Alteio_BWOrgCont_51_FD_152637 | JGI IMG/M metagenome (GOLD analysis project Ga0206855, IMG submission 152637) | Enriched cells from forest soil in Barre Woods Harvard Forest LTER site, Petersham, Massachusetts, United States -... | ecosystem: Environmental > Terrestrial > Soil > Temperate forest >...
CTTATTTACGGCATAAATACAGGCTTTGGCCCAATGGCGCAATACAAGGTAAACGAAGAAAATATTTTACAGCTTCAATATAACCTTATCCGCAGCCATTCATCGGGCAGCGGCAAGTTGTTGCCCGCTGCTTTGTCAAAGGCATTAATGATTGCCCGGCTAAACAGCTTTATGCTGGCCTACTCGGGCGTGCATACCGATACGGTTGAATTGCTGAAGGATTTGATCAATAAAAATATCAGCCCCTGTATTTATGAGCACGGCGGGGTTGGCGCCAGCGGCGACCTGGTGCAGTTAGCACACCTTGGGCTCGTATTAATTGGCGAAGGAGAAGTTTTGTTTGAAGATAAAATTTATCCCACCATTGAAATATTTGACAAATTTGGCATTAAACCGCTTACTATTCACATCCGCGAGGGCCTGGCCATACTGAACGGCACTTCGGCCATGACGGGGATAGGTATCATTAATATTATACTGGCAAAAAAGCTGTTAACCTGGTCGGTCCTGTTTTCGGCAATAATAAATGAGATAGTTGAGGCATTCGACGATCATTACTCCCTCGAATTAAATATTGTAAAAAAGCATGGTGGCCAAAACAAAATCGCTGCCATTATGCGCGACGTTTTGAAAGACAGTAAAATGATCCGCGACCGTTCGGAACATTTATATAATCCTGACAACCTCGACTACGAAGTTTTTGAAGATAAGGTGCAGGAGTACTATTCGCTGCGATGCGTTACACAAGTTTTAGGCCCGATTTACGATACCATTAACCAGGCCGAAGATGTACTGGTAAATGAATTGAACTCGGTGAATGATAACCCGGTTATCGATCACGAAAATAAAAACATCTTCCATGGCGGCAATTTCCATGGCGATTATGTATCGCTCGAAATGGATAAACTGAAAATTGCCATTACAAAACTGTCTATGCTTTCGGAAAGGCAGCTGAATTACCTGCTGAATAATAAACTTAACCAAAAACTGCCGCCTTTTGTGAACCTGGGTGTATTGGGCCTTAATTTTGGCATGCAAGGCATGCAGTTTACCGCGACCTCGACTGTGGCCGAAAATCAGACCCTGTCCTTCCCAATGTATGTCCACAGCATCCCCAATAATAACGACAACCAGGATATTGTGAGCATGGGCTGCAATGCCGCGCTGATGACCAAAAGGGTAATTGATAATTCATTTGAAGTACTTGCCATACATTTGATGACCATTTTGCAGGCAATTGATTATCTTGAGTGCCAGGACAGGCTATCTGCAATTTCCCGTAAATTATACGATGAAGCCAGGGCCATATTCCCTAAATTTATTGAAGACCAGCCAAAATATAAAGATCTGGGACGGATTAAAGATTTTCTCGAAACGTCGGACCATATTATCGATTTCGTTAAATGAAATGCGCATTAGTCACCGGCGGCTCAAGGGGCATAGGCAGGGCAATCTGCACCAGGATGACCGCCATGGGTTATTATGTTTTGATAAATTACAAAAGCAATACCGAAGAAGCCAATAATACGCTCTCACTTGTTAAACAAGCCGGGGGTGATGGCGAACTGCTTCAATTTGACGTGGCTGACAAAACCCAGGTACAAAAGGTTTTGGGGAATTGGATATCGTCCAATGAAGAAAACCATATCGAAGTGCTGGTAAATAATGCCGGAATCCGGGATGACAGCCTGATGGCCTGGATGGCCGATGAGCAATGGGATAGTGTACTAAAAACCAATCTCGACAGCTTTTTTTATGTTACCCGTATCGTATTAAACAAGATGCTTGAGCGTAAATATGGTCGTATAATTAACGTAGTTTCGCTTTCGGGGCTGAAGGGGTTAGCCGGGCAAACCAATTATTCGGCGGCGAAGGCCGGTGTGATTGGGGCCACAAAGGCCTTAGCACAGGAAGTCGGCCGCCAGGGAATAACCGTTAATGCACTTGCGCCGGGCTTTATAAAAACCGATATGACAGAAGATTTGAATGAGAAAGAACTAAAGGCCCTGATACCGGTAAAACGTTTTGGCCTGCCCGAAGAGGTAGCACATGCCGCCGCCTTTCTGGCCTCGCCGGAAGCTGCTTATATAACCGGGCAAATACTGTCAATTAACGGAGGCCTATATTCCTGATTTATGATGCTGCCAACCGATGATGTCATATCATTAATCCCGCAAAAACCGCCGTTTGTAATGGTAGGCAAGCTGCTTTACACTGATGAAACCCATACACGCAGCAGTTTCCATATTAACGATGATAATATATTTGTTAAGGATAATATATTCCAGGAAGCTGGTTTGCTGGAAAATATAGCCCAAACTGCCGCTTTAAGGGCCGGTTACCTTGCAAAAAACAATAACAAACCTGTAGCCGTGGGCTATATCGGCGCCGTTAAGGACATGGAGATATTTGGCCTGCCAAAAGCTGGCGACTTGTTGATCACCGAAATTATCATAGAAAACCGGATTTTGGATGTTACCGTAATTTCGGGTAAAGTTTGGCGCAACGATATTTTATTGGCCCAATGCGAAATGAAAGTTTTTACCGGCAGCAAATAAAAAGGCAAAAAATGAGCAGAGTGAGTGAAATGACCGAAGCAGATGTTTTTGTAGTTGCCGATAACGTATTTTCGCCGCTCGGCGAGGCAACCGCTGAAAATTTTTCAAAACTAACACAAAATATCTCCGCCGTAAGATCGCATAATCGAATAAAAATATCTTCAAAGCCATTTTACGCTTCATTATTTAGCAGCAACGAAAGTATTTTAAAAGGCGCCGCACACAAGTATACCAAATTTGAGCAATTGCTGATTGCCTCAATTGATAATGCAATACAGGGTTGCACCTTAAACATCAGGGATAAAAATACAGTGTTGATCATTTCCTCCACAAAAGGGAATATTAGCTTGCTGGAAACCGAAGCTGTTAATGAATCTTTAAGGAAAAGAATTGCCTTATCCACATCGGCAAAAATAGTGTCGGAGCATTTTGGCTTTGTAAACCAACCTGTAATCATCTCAAATGCATGCATTTCGGGTGTGTTGGCTATTATAACCGGGATGAGATTGTTACAATCAGGACAGTTTGAAAATGCTGTAATAGCAGGCGCCGATGTGATCAGCAAATTCATACTGTCAGGTTTTGAGTCCTTCCAGGCGCTTAGCCCCGATATCTGTAAGCCCTTTGACAAGCATCGCAATGGATTAAACTTGGGTGAGGGCGCAGGAACTATCATACTTTCCGCCAATAAAAAACACAGGCAAAATATAAAAATAAAAGGCGGTTCGGTCAGTAATGATGCCAACCATATTTCCGGCCCTTCGCGTACCGGACGAGAACTTGCCGATGCTATTAAAAAGGCCATGGAGGATGCAAATGTTTCAGCAAGCGATATTGATTTTATCTCGGCACATGGAACGGCCACAGTTTATAACGACGAAATGGAAGCAAATGCCTTTAATTTAACAGGGCTGCAATCCATACCATTAAATAGCTTGAAAGGATATTACGGGCATACGTTGGGGGCCGCAGGACTGATTGAGTCCATTATTTCTATTCAATCAATAAAAGAAAACTTAGTTTTGCCAACTTTAGGGTTTAGCGATATGGGTACAACACAGCCGTTAAATATTTGTACCGGACTGTTACCCGGTAACTTTAAAAATTGCCTAAAAACAGCATCGGGTTTTGGCGGTTGTAATGCAGCGTTGATTTTTGGAAAGTAACACGGCTGTTTGTTGACACGCCCATAACGATGATAAAGAAGAACACAGTTAAAAAAAGAAAAATCAAATGCCCCATAGGGGCTACCTGTTTGTAGAAAAATAAATAACCAGGGAATTTGCCACGTTAGTGGCTACCCTTCGCGAATTGGTAGCCGCCGCCCTGGCAAAATGGTGATTCGAATAAAATAAAAGCACATCAAAAATTTCAAACGATTAATCGAAAGATATTGCTCATAGAAAACTATATATCGGCAAATTGCACTATCAGCGAGGGCGTTATCAATAAAAACGGGCTCAAAGTGTTTGAACAAAACAATCCTGACCTCCCCGCCTTTTTAGCCGGTATTTACCAGCATTTTCAATTTAATTATCCCAAATATTATAAAATGGATAATTTAAGCAAACTGGGTTGGCTTGCTGCTGAAATATTATTGAAAGATAGTTTTAAAAAAGAAAATTACCAGCCTGAAGATATTGGAATAGTTTTAGCCAATGCCAACAGCAGCCTCGATGATGATATTAAATATTGGGGGTCGGTAAATGAGGGTGCAAGTCCATCGTTATTTGTTTATACCTTGCCAAACATTGTAATCGGCGAAATTTGTATCCGCAACAATTTTAAAGGGGAACATGCTTTTTTTATACAGGATACTTTTGATGCCGGTTTTATAGCCCGGCAGGTGAACTATTTGCTGGATAAAAACATTTTGAAATCGTGCATTTGCGGCTGGGTCGACGTTTTGGAACAGGATTATAAAGCAGTTTTATTTTTAGTGGAAAAAGAAAAGCGCGAAAATTCCGTTTTGTTTTCTGCTGAAAACATGGACAACATTTTTAATAAATGACAAATTTTTGTAGAGACGCAATACTTTGCGTCTCGGACCTAATGATCACTTTAGGATTATTTAAAAAAATCAAGCCGAAGACACAAAATATGGCCTCTCGGATTAACAATTAATAAATGAATATGAGTTCAACGGTATACATAGCGGGCCTGGGTGTTATTTCCGCAATAGGCAATAATGTGGCGGAGCACCTGGAGGCTTTTGAGCATGAGGAAGCGGGCATGGGTGATATTTCTATGCTTGATACCATATACCGTAAAAAATTACCCGTAGCCGAAGTAAAATTGGATAACGGACATTTAGCTGCAATAACGACTTTACCAGCCGATACAAGCCGCACGGCTCTATTAAGCCTGGTAGCTGCTAAAGAGGCATTGAATGATGCCGCGATACCAGCGCTTGATACGCTCCGCACGGGCTTTGTTTCGGCAAATACTGTTGGCGGGATGGACAGAAGCGAACATTTTTTTATTGATTTTGCCAAAGATGACAGCAAGGGAAAATTAAGAAATGTATACGACCATGAATGTGGTTGCATAACCGAACTGGTGGCCGACCAACTGGGCATCAAAGATTTTTTGACCACTATCAGTACAGCCTGCTCATCATCCGCCAATGCGATTTTTTATGCAGCGCGGCTTATAAAAAATGATGTGCTTGATGTAGTCATTGCAGGCGGAACAGATGCACTAACCAAATTTACCCTGAACGGCTTTAACACCCTGATGATACTGGATGATGAGTTTTGCAAACCTTTTGATGAACACCGCGAAGGCCTGAACCTTGGGGAAGGCGCGGGCTACCTGGTATTGGTTTCAGAAAAAGTGGCAAAAATATTAAATAAGAAACCATATTGCAGGCTCAGCGGCTACAACAATAGCAATGATGCTTATCATCAAACCGCATCTTCGCCCGATGGAACAGGTTCGTATCTTGCGATGAAAGGGGCTTTGGAAAAAAGCGGTCTAAATGCCTCCGACATTGATTATATCAATTTGCATGGAACCGGTACGCCCAATAACGACAGCGCCGAGGGTACCGCAGTTAAACGGATATTTGACCCAAACTATCCTCCTATGAGCTCCACCAAATCCTTCACCGGCCATACGCTGGGCGCGAGCGGGGGAATCGAAGCAGTGTTTTCAGTCCTTGCTATAAAACACGGCATTATTTATCCAAACCTACGGTTTGAAACGCGCATGAGCGATTTGCCTTTTGAACCCGAAAAAAGATTTTTAAAAGGCCAAAACATAAACAATGTCATGTCAAATTCCTTCGGTTTTGGCGGGAATTGTACATCACTTATCTTTTCGGGGGTTTCGAAATGAGCATATATATCCGGTCCTCCGCCTGCATATCGCCGCAAAACACTTTTGGTAACGATAACTTTTTAAACGACGTTGTTGAATATACCGGAACCCGCTTCAAAGCGATTGAGCCCGACTACAAAGAGTTTGTCGACGCGAAATCGCTGCGTAGGATGAGCCATATGATAAAAATGGGGGTGGCCGCAGCGATAAAGTGTCTAAAAAACGGCCATACCGAAATGCCCGGCGCCATAATTACAGGCACCGCGCTTGGCTGTCTTGAAGATACCATAACATTTTTAACCCGGATAATTGAGCAGGATGAAGAACTGCTCCCTCCCACCGCCTTCATCCAATCAACCCACAATACGGTCGCGGCGCAAATTGCTTTAATGCTTAAATGCCATCAATACAACAATACTTTTGTTCATAAAGGCATTTCGTTTGAAAGTGCGCTGCTTGATGCGATGATGCTTTTAAAAGAAAAGGAGGCCGATAACATCCTGGTTGGAGGGGCCGATGAAATGACCGATGCCAGCTTTGCCATATTAAGCCGCCTCGGGCTTTATAAACGCTGGCCGGTTTCCAATCTCAACCTCTATTCCGCCAAATCAAAAGGAACCGTAGGTGGCGAAGGGGTTGCGTTTTTTTTGCTGACCGATAAACCCTCCGAAAATAACCTTGCAGAACTTACCGCCATCCGCACCATTTATAAACCGGCAAACCTTGAAGATATCGAAAAAAGGGTTATACAGTTCCTAGGGGAGCATTCATTAAACATCAATGATATCGACCTGGTAATAACAGGCAAAAGCGGCGATATGGCGCATGATGATATTTATGAACAATTGAACCAGTCGCTTTTTATTCGCTCCAATTTGGCTAACTACAAGCATTTAAGCGGTGAGTATCCTACTTCCATGGCTTTCGCTTTATGGCTGGCATCAAATATCATTAAAAATGAAACGGTGCCTGAAACAGTTATTGAAAGACAGGTTAAAAAAATAGCCCCTAAAAGAATATTGATCTATAATCATTATCAAAAAATATATCATTCATTAATACTGGTCTCGGCCATTTAATCTATTGAAATGCCCGCTAAAACCGACCCCTTGTTTAAGATCAGCAAATTAGTGCATAATGATAATATCATTAATGCCCGGCTTGATATTAATAAAGCCAGCGACATATTCAACGGTCATTTCCCCGGCCACCCGGTTGTACCCGGCGCCTGCATGCTCCAAATTGTAAAGGAGGTATTAGAGAAAGCTTTGAACACTCCCCTCCTGCTAAAAAAAGCAGATCATTTGAAGTTTATGGCGATGATTGATCCTGGCAATACACAGGCGGTGGATTTGGAGGTGTCCTACAAATTTGTTGAAGATGCTCTTAATGTTAATGCCAAATTAAGTAATGACACGGTTGTTTGTTTTAAATTTCAGGGAAGCTTTATCTGCGAAATAGTCACTTTCGCCCGTTCAAGCGTCCACGCTTGAATGCCTTTTGGTGTGAGTGTCCTCACTCACGATTATGCTCTCGCCCGTTCAAGCGTCCACTCTCGCCCGTTCAAGCGTCTGCGCTTGAATGCCTTTTGGTGTGAGTGTCCTCTCGCCCATTCAAGCGTCCACGCTTGAGTGTCCTCTCGCCCATTCAAGCGTCCACGCTTGAATGCCTCTCGCCCGTTCAAGCGTCCACACTTGAATGCCTTTTGGTGTGAGTGTCCTCACTCACTATTATGCTCTCGCCCGTTCAAGCGTCCACGCTTGAATGCCTTTTGGTGTGAGTGTCCTCACTCACTATTATGAACTATTTATTTGTAAGTGACGATCCCCAATCTACTACATGAGCGTGGACGCTCAAAATTTTGGTGTTCAAGCGCAAGGCTTGAACAGGCGTCGGTTTTCCGAACCTACCCAAGTCCTTTTCCACCTTCGTATTTTTCTTTTTCATTCGCAAGTATTTTGGCAACAAATGCTGGGTTATAGGAGGAATTTTCATCACTTTTAAAGTAACATTAAATGCGGTGACAATAGCCTTTAAGGCATTCTTATCGCCCGGTGCAAACTATGCACGGATGGTTCTTATTTAAGTGCAGTACGTTGAAAATTAATTTGTTATATAACTTGTCGAGTCTAATTAAATGATTAAATTCGTTCAACTAAATTTTTTCACGATGAAAAACACAATATTATTTGCCATTCTCATATTTAGTATCAGCCTATTCTCTGAAGCTGCGACCTACGCTCAAACGCAGAAAGCCCCAGATACCAGTAAAAAGGCCCAAAAGGACTCTCTAAACTCAATTGCGTCAATTCAAGCGTTAATCACCAGAAATCGTTATTTGGATAGCATAAATCAGGCTATTAAAAAATCAAATCTCACCCAGGCGTTGCTCAAAAAGGAGAATGACGCTCTGCAAAAAAGATTAGATAGCCTAAATGGAATTGTTGATAAAACTAATACTAATATCCAGGTGTTAGCCCGTGACTCAATCCAGCTCAAAAAGAATATTGCTAAATTGGATAGTATTAACGCCCAATTACAAAAACAGCAAACCATATACCAGGATAGCGTTAATACGATCAAGGATTATGTCGATAAATTAAAGAGACAAAAACAAACCTTACAAAAAGACACCACCAAGTTACATGCAGCCAAAAAAAATTTGCAAAGCTCAACCGATTCTTTGGTAAAAACTGCACAGGCAGTGCACGCGATCATCGCTAAACAAAAGGATTCATTGGAAGTCGTGGCTTCGATAACGATGAACGATAAAGTCGATGTCTTTAAAGCTGAAGGGGCGAAATCATACACCACCAAGGTGCAAAGTGTTTATGTATTAGTTAAGGAAGGGTTTATGTTGGAAATCGTTGCTGTTACCGATTCAGGCGTATTTAGAAATAGATTCGGAATTATTGATTTATTACATTTTAGTAAACACAGACAACATCATTTAGCATTTGAAAATCCAAAATCTAGCCCTGATCAAGATAACCTCTTTATTTATCTCGGCGATGTTATCAGTTATATACCGTGTCGCTCTTATTCTGATGTGCCCTATATGACCTTTGAAAAAACCTTAACTCCGGCCGCAGCAGACAAGACCTTTTTATTACGAGAATCTACCTCAATCAATTCCTATATTGATGTTTCCGCCTTTACTGATATACAAGGTATTAGCGGGAGTCCGAATGGTCTAGCCCAATTTTCTGCCGATGCAAAATTTATCACTAATACAAAAAATAAAGACAGTAGTTCTTTGGTATACCTTAATTATTTTTCATTTACAGGAGGCTTAGCAATATATGATAATAAGTTTAGTGGAACCCAGGTATATGGAAATGATAGCGTCAGTAGGATCAACTTGTTGCAACGCGCAACTTATCAGGTTGGCGTTAAATTGAACTTGTTACGGGTATTTCCTTCACCCTATCCACACAGTTTGTTTGACAACGTAGAATTAAATGTTGGATTTAACTTTATTGGAACCAACGTATTCGTGACTGGCTTTAAGGATGCCGCGAAAACAGTACCGGATTCTACTTCTAGTACAGTGACACAAAACATGTGGTATATTGTGCCACTGGTAACGCTTAGTAGGCATAAAAATTTTTCTCTCACAATATCGGCTCCGTTTGATATGGTAAGTATTAAACAAAGCGCAGATATAAAAAATTTCCACAATGAGTTTTGGACCTGTCCAAGTATAGATTTAATGTTTTTTGGGAAACAAGGTAAGGTATTTTTTCGTTATCACTATTATATAAATCTCAATAACCCTTCACAGGCATTCAATCAAATGCAACTTGGTTATTCCTTGAATCTGACGAGTGTATGGCGCCAGAAGCAAACGAATTAAGCATTTTTAATAAATTCTGTTTCAAAGTACCCCGTTGGTCGGGATTTGTAATCCACGAAACCACATTTTATTCCCCCTTTAGGGGGTTAGGGGGCAAAAACTTTTTCAACACTTCGCTTTTCCGTTCGTTTTTACCAAAAATATTAGTATCTTTGAGCCATAGGTTTAACACTATGCGTTGGAGACCCTTTGCCGGGATGTGGCACGTTCTGATCAAATAATAAATTTACTCCGATAGCTATCGGGACTCGAGGCTGCCTCAAAGCGGCACTGGCAAGAATGGGCTTACACCCCCTCCCTCCCCCCTAAAAAATGGCGATTTTTTTATAACACACAAATTATCAAATAGTTAACATTTTAATTATTGCAATTTTTCGTCCAAAACATGTCAAAAATCAACACTTTTTAGCCAAATTGGTCTGTTTTATTTAAAAAATGTGCACAAAACAGCCGAAATTTGCACGTTTTTACGCAAAATTTGCATGTTTTCTAACGAGCATAACCATTATGAAGGCTGTAATTGACGCCAATGTTTTCTTGTTTCAATTATCCGGAATATGTTAATTTTGATTCAATGTCAAAGCGATACCATAAAGAAAGCCAGGCAAACCAGTACGATAAGATTTTCCGTGAAAACATGGAAGCTGCGTTACCGGGTATTATCGCGCATTTGCTCGGATTCGATATAGTGCACAGTGAGGAAGTACCTGATGACATTCAGCATACCAAAGAGCGGAAGCCAGACCTGCTAAAAAAAGTAACCGACAGTTCGGGTAAAACTTTTATACTTCATATTGAATACCAGGTAAAAAATGAAAAGGAAATGGTGTACCGCATGGCAGAATACATGGTGATGCTATTGCGAAAATATTCGCTCCCCGTTGAGCAATTTGTCCTTTTTATGGGCGCGGGAAAACCCGGTATGCCAACCGAGATTAACGAAGACCGGCTTAAATTTAGTTACCGGCTGATAGCGCTTTCGGACATTAATTACAAAATATTTTTAAATTCTGATAAAGCCGAGGGGAAAATACTGGCGATATTGGCTAACTTTGATAATGACGGCACAGATTTGGCCCTGCAAAACATTTTAAAGGGTGTGCAGGCGGGCAAACAAGGAGATTTTGCAGAAAGCCGTTATTTTGAACAATTACGAATTTTGGCACAATTACGTAACTTAGATATTAAATTTGCAGAAGCTATGGAATCGATAACAAAATTTTTTAAAGAGGAAAAAGACCCGTTTTTCCGCAGAGGCGAAGCAAAAGGTAAAATGGAGGGTAAAATGGAGGGTAAAATGGAGGGTCGAAAAGAAGAAGCCATCGCCATTGCCGGGGAAATGAAAAAGGAAGGCATTCCCGCTGACCAGATTGCAAAATTCACCAGGCTTTCTCTTGAGGAAATAGAAAAACTCTAATTATTTAAAACCCGACCGCGTTGCCTTTCTTTCTATCCATGCAGAAGGTATTAACTGGAGTTTTTATATAATTCAACTGTCCGTCCATCCGGGTCACAGACCACAGCCATAAAACCAAATTCAGTTTCCTGCGGGTGCACGGCAAAAACAACATTGGATGATTTTAATTTTTCAACAATCTCCACAAAATCATCTATGGAAAATCCGATTCGCAAATTTTTGTCTGCTTCATCCTGGTTCTCCAGTAGTGGATATATTTCCAACAAAACCTGTCCGATATGGGTGCTGTAATGAAACGGTGAATTTCCATGCTGTTGGTAATCAAACACCAATTTGAAAGTCGAATAGAAATCAGCTAACCGCTTCGGGTCGCCCGATCTGATGACAAGAACTTTTAACTCCATTGTAATTATTTCTTGCCATGCTCCTCAATATACGCAGCCAGGGTATTCACATCAACCAAAACTTTCCGGCCTTCCCGTGGGTCTTGTATCGTTATTCCGTATTCTCTTTTCAGCAACACAACCAATTCAAGCGAGTCAATCGAGTCTAGTCCCAGGCCGTCGCCAAATAAAGGTTCACCATCTTTTATGTCGTCGGGCGTAAGATCGGTGAGATTAAGAAAATGTATGATCTGGCGTTTTAATTGCGCTTTCAGTTCCGTTGTTTCCATTAAGTAATTATATTAAGTTTTTTCTTTTCAGCCCCAAAATGGTTAAAAATTGAAGCACCAGGGTAATAATAATTAAGGGTGCAATATTGTGTAAAATATCTTTTAGTTTGCCTCCCTCCAGAAACAAAGTATAATAAGCTTCAAGGCTCCAGTGCATCGGCGAAAAATTGGCGGCATTTTTAAAAAAGCCCTGCATAGCAAAGCTTGGCACCATGAGTCCGCCCAGGGCTGATAAAATGACAATGGATATGGCACCAAAGCCGTTTACTTGTTCCTGGGTTTCTGCAAACACACCCACGCAAATGGCATAACTTACCGCACACCAACCGGTAACTACGGTGATCACCACCAGCGCGAAAATATCCGGCGGCAAATTAAGGCCCGGCAAACCCATTAATGGGAACAGAAATATCCCTATTGAAAATATAACTATCGCCTGTATCACAGTAACTCCCAAATAGGTGATTTGTTTCGACACTATGGCCACCACGTAATTGGTAGGCAATGTCTTCAGCCTGGTAAAACTGCCGCTCGTTTTTTCTTTTACCACACTTACACCGAGCGACATGATAATAAAAAACATGGCAAATATGGTCCATGCCGGTGCATTATGCTGGGTGGCAGTTGGATTAACCCGAATACCTTCTCTTGAAACCGGGATCTCATTAATAGCTGTTTTATTATTCAGCATTTCATTTTCGAGACTTTCGGGCAGCGGTTTTTCATTGATAGAATAGTAAAGGCTCCTTAACGTCTCCCTGCTTTCAACCAATTGCAATGCGCTTCTGACACCACCCTCAACCGACAGTCGCAGCGATTCCTGTAAAACAGGGTTGTAATAAAGCGTTAATGGATCAATATCACCAGCCTGCTTCCCGGTATCTGCGTCCAAACCGAAACTTTTTAACGCCTTCCCTGCTGTATTTTTTGCTTTAGCCGACACTTTCGCCGAAAAATTCGAGGGTATGATAATTCCAAGCATGGCATCTTTTTGATGCATGGCATCAGACATTTGTTTTTCGTTTTGATTGCCTGAGATTTGGAACACATTAAACATGCCTATCTTATTGATAGACGATATAAACTGCTTACCCACCTGCCCGGTGTCCCTGTTATCGATCAGGATTGGCAGTTTATTTTTATTCATCAACTGGAAAGTGCTGTTTTGTATGTTTGTTACAACGATGACCAGCGTAATTGGCATAACAAACATCAGCGTGATGCCAGGTTTATCGCGCCACAATACGCGGATGTCCTTTAATATAGTAGCCCAAAGTTTAAACATCGTTCCTGTAATCCTTTCCGGTTAAATTTAAAAACAAATGTTCAAGACTTTCTTCCTTGTAATCTGCCAATAATTTATCAAGGTCATCATGCGCTACTATTTTACCATCGTCTATCAATGCCACCTGTTCGCATAGGCCTTCGGCTTCGCTTAACTGGTGTGAGGTATAGATAAGCGTGGTGCCGTTTTTGTTTAACTCCAGCAGGTAATCGATAATGGCATGCCTGGTTTGCACATCCACTCCTACGGTCGGTTCGTCTAAAAATAATATTTGCGGTTTGTGGATCACACCAATAGCCAGGTTTACCCTGCGTTTCATGCCGCCCGAAAATTTTTGTACCGGTTTATTTCTTACTTCGTCCAGTCCCAATATTTCCAGCAGCTCTTTTGTTCTTTTTTTTATAGTACGCCTATCCAGGCCCGACCATGCGCCAAAAAATTCCAGGTTTTCAATTGGGCTAAGTTCCTGGTAAAAGGAAAAATCCTGGGGTACAAAACCAAATAACTTATTTACCGCATTATCCTGCCTGCCAACTTCGTGGCCGAAAAGTTTTATGTGCCCTTCATTAACCGGTAGCAAACCTGTCATCAGGCTGATCAACGTAGTTTTGCCTGCGCCATTGGGCCCAAACAGACCAAAACGTTCGCCCTTTGCTATCTTAAGATCAAGCTTTGAAAAAAGCATATCCGAAGATCCGGGATAACTGAACCCTACGTTTTCAACATCGATTGCCAATGGCTTGTTCATCTCCATTTTATTTTCTTTAGGGCAAGGAATGCTTCCTTTTCCAATGCGGCTATTTCAATTAAGTAATCGCCCATCACATCAAAATCTTCCTGGCTGCCGATCCTGCCTTTATAAATACCTGCCGCCTGTACGGCTGCTGTACGCCAGATATCGCCGGCCTTTGTAAACATTACCGACACATCGGATAATTGGTTGCCCGGTACAAGGGAATCTGCTTCCTGTAAAAAAGCAGCATAGATATACCTGAAACCACCGCCACCAGTACCTATCTCCTCCTGCATACGCACCAGTTGGGCAAGATACGAACCTGCCTTTTGCAGCCCAAGTTTATCGCGCCATTTTTTTATTTTATTGCCGGTGCTTTTTATCCCTGCTACGCCGGCAAAGCTGCCCGGAATATAAAGCATTTGGTTTGCGTTTTTTTTGATGCCGTTTTTTATAGCCTGTTTAAGCTGTTCATCGGTAATATCAACGCCGCTTTTAGGGTAGTAAATATGTCCCCTTGGGGCAAGCGCCCCTTTTGCAAAACGCACCCTTTCAAGCTGGTAGCTGTCCATTGTGGTGGGAAATTCCATAATTGGGTCGCTGATCAGATATTTATCAGGCTCAGCGCCGTACACAATGATGTTATGGGCATTAAAGTGGAAACGGTATTCTTTGGGGAAATAAGGAAGATAATAAACTCCCACCTGGCATCCAACGGGGTGCCCGTTGTCAAGACATTCGTTTAAAAACGATTCCGCTTTTTCTTTCGAACTGAATTTCTTCCGCAACACCGGGATATCCAACGACTTGCATGTACGGTTAAAAATATGCCCGGGCATGGTGCGGAAAGCTATAGCAGGTCCGTTATTTATCTTGATAAAAGGGATATGTGCAAAAAACAGACCGGCGCCAATGCCAAACGCAAGCGGCTCGGTTATTTTACCGCCCGAAATACTCCTTAATAAGTTACTGGTTACGCCCGATTCGCAATGTGCTGACTGACGGTGTTCAAACTCAATCCTCATGTACAGTCATACTTTTAAGGTCGGCAACCTTTATGTTAAATGCGTCGGCATATATTTGGAATTTTTTGTCCGATAGTTCTGCAAAAACGTCAGGCTTTAAATGCCTTTTTATTTGCCATTGCCAAAATCCGGTGTAACCCGCTAAAATGCTTATATCCATTAACCTATATTCCATAAAAAATAACAAAGGACTGGCATTATTAGCCAGCACTTGCTCCCTTGCCGCCTCTACCCTTTTTTTTATATCGTCCCAGGCAACATCAAGCGCTTTTGTTTTAACGTCCCAGCCGCTGCTCAATTCGGTAACATATTTACCGGAACTGTCTGTCGCATAGCAAACCTCTTTGGTAATTTTGCCGAGCGAGCCTAAGTCCTGGGGTACTTCGTCCTTTTTCATATTATTGTTAAAAAAGGGGATCCAAACGCCTTCACCCTTTTTTCAGTTATCATTAAATTACGAAAAAGCACTTTTTCACCCTCTTTCCACCGCAGGTGAAGAGAGGGTCGGCAAGCGAAGTCCCGATAGCTATCGGGATCGGGGTGAGTAGAATAGTCGCCATGCATAAGCGCGAATGCCGCTTTCATAGTTTACTCACCCGGTCTTTGCTTCGCTCGACCACCCTCTCTTTTGCAGGCAAAAAAGAGGGTAAAAAAACATTTTTTCTTAATGCGATTATTTTGCATATTCTAATCCTTTAGCACACGGTCAGCATCGCATACATATACGAGAAACGCGCGCTTTCGGGAACCAGCAACAGAATTTTTTCGCCTTTTTTTAGTTTTCCGCTTTTAAAAAGCTCGTCAATCATCAGGTAAATTGATGCAGCGCCCACGTTGCCTACGGTAAATAAATTGATAAACCATTTTTCGTAAGGGATACCGCCGCCATACTCTTCAATCATATCGTATA
>Ga0206855_10172_pt2 | contig 15724 bp, 24 predicted proteins | sample Alteio_BWOrgCont_51_FD_152637 | JGI IMG/M metagenome (GOLD analysis project Ga0206855, IMG submission 152637) | Enriched cells from forest soil in Barre Woods Harvard Forest LTER site, Petersham, Massachusetts, United States -... | ecosystem: Environmental > Terrestrial > Soil > Temperate forest >...
ATATTATGCTGCTCGGCTTGGGCGCCATAAAGCGCTGATGCCACAAAAAAGATGCGGGTCATGCAGAGGACTGAGGCTAAAATCAAATTCCCCGTTTTTTTGGCTGATCTGGTCGTCATAATTTCTTCTCCTGGTTTTTTCGGCAAAAGGTCTCTAAATGCGCCGGGCTAGCTCTCCGTGTTCCCCGCTACTTCTAACTATCTCGGCACTAAGTCGCCGCACACGCGGTGGCGCGTGCCCACGCTTCCCTTGCGGAGCCTGTAGTTTTGTGTGATACGAGCCCTTTCCAAAGGCCCACCTAAAGAACACTCCGTTGACGGTTTAATTCCCGGTGATCTGAAATCGGATCGTGCGAGTCGTAACCAGAACCGATGGACCGCGCCTTGGCTTTGTAGACATCTACTCCTCTGGTGGTCAGTTGCTGCGCCGCCTCGAACACGGCGACTGGCTCAATGCTCCATGGGGTGTGGCTCTGGCTCCTCTTGACTTTGGACGATTCAGTCACGATCTGCTCATCGCGCAGTTTGCCGGAGGCGGCACCACTGAATCCAGCGGCTATACCGCTGCCTACGATCTGGCCACTGGCAAATTCGATGGCCTGTTGGAGGATGCGAGTGGGAAGCCTATCGCCATCAATGGCGTCTGGGCAATTAGTCCCGGAAATTTAAGCCCGTCGAACAGCGATCCTGGCAAGGCCCCTGCAACCGAGATGTACTTTACAGCTGGGCCTAACAAGGGTCAGGGTGGACTGTTCGGCTATCTGACTGCAGTCTCTAACGAATTGACCGAGGGAAACGCCCAGTAAGTAAAGAACAGCTGGCCCCATCCCGATGAAATCGGGATGGGGCTAATAAAATCACGTTCGCGAAGACCGTATCAAGTTGTTTGTCCTCAGGGCTATGTTGTGGCTAAAGAAATGGGCTTATACCAAAAGCTCCAGTCCTTTGTAATGGCATTTCGGCGATCATGATCTGTTCTGCTGAATCAGGAGCTTGTCCCTTCCATTCACACAGGGACTTCCGTTGATGCTTCTTCCTGCGATTTCTTCTCGGTCGTCTTATGGGCGGGTGTTCTTTCAGGTCGCATGAATGGGCGCTGCGCCGTGAGGCCTCCATCCAGCACAAGGGACTGGCCCGTGTAATACGACGAGTACTCTGAAAAGAGCCAGGCCGCAGCGTCGGCTACATCTTCCGCAGATCCGATGCGACGAATCGGATGGATGTCTGCCAATTCATCGAATGCCGCATCATTTCCGAAGACCTGGCGCAGCATGTCGGTTCGAATGGCCGCGGGACTAACGGCGTTCACTCGGATACCGTGGGGGCCGTATTCAATGGCAGCAGACTTTGTCAACCCGATACGGCATGCTTACTGGCAACATAGATTGACGCTCCGGGCGTGGCCAGCAAACCTCCCACAGACGCCATATTCACAATCGAGCCGCCCCAGCCTTGCTGAAGCATCTGGCGAATTTCCTGCTGCAGCGCAAATGGTGGTCGCATCATCATGGTCGGTTCGGCCGTGGGCGAGCGTGCCGTTGCGCCCGGGCTTGTGCCCTACGCGGCCACGAAGGGAGCCGTCAAGATGTTTACCGAGGCACTATCCAGAGAGGTGGGGAGCCGGGGCATTACGGTCAACAACGTCCAGCCGGGTCCGATCGACACGGATTTGAATCCCGCCTCGGGTGATTGGGCGGTACCACAGAAGGCCGCAACGACGCTCGACCGCTATGGGCGCGTAGGTGAGATCGCCGCGATGGTGGCTTTTGTTGCCGGTCCGCAGTCCTCGTACATTACAGGGACGAATCTTACCGTGGATGGCGGAATGAACGCTTGAACCAATGCGCACTTAGTCAATGGGCCTTACGACAGATGTATCCGTGCTGACCTCGTTGGGAGCCGACGACCTAAAGGAGTCGGCTCTCCTTCGGCTCCAGGCGCCGCACTCTTAACAGGCAAGAGAGAGGGCGATGGCGCGTGCCTTGGGCGCAAAACACGCCATCTCAAGCGGAGGTGAAGTCTTAAGCGAGGCGCTCGGAGCGCTTGCGTTGGGAGGAAGCCTGACCAAGCTTGGTTATTCAGCCGGACGCCAGATCACCATCGATGTCACAGATCTGATCTGGAAACGGGCCAGCATCAAGAGCTTCTCGTTGTTTGCCCAGCCTCAGATCCTCTGGTCCGAAGCCTGGAAAGCTATCATCTCACTGCTAAATTCCGGAGCGATCAAACCGATCGTGGCTAAAACCTTCCCGCTGGCCGAAGCCGCCGATGCTCTGCGTTATCTGGTTGAGGGCCGCCCCTTCGGTAGGGTCTGACGACCTTTGGTCAGAGGAGAGGGATACGCGAACAATCTTGAAGGAAAAATCCTTCTATCAGCGATTCCTGGATTTGTTCTCGTCCCTAACCGCTCCGCGGCATTTCGCTTTCGACCTTCTCTTGAAGCCCTCTGTGCATCAATCCGATAATTCGCCGGTGCACTTAGCGAGCAAGGCTAACAAGTCACATGGACGATAAGTCCGCTTTCCGGGAGGTGCAGGATCAGTCATGGAGACCCATTTTGGCCGTTTCTTTTGCGGCGATGCGCACGACAAGAGCGCGAGGAAGCAGTCTGGGCAACCAGGATGCGAGTCGAACGCTCATTCGTCCTGGGTAGGCGACAGGTCGCTTTTGGTCAAATGCTTCCAGTGTTCTTGTGACAACCGATTCCGAGCTGTCCATGTTTTTAGGCGCCATGTTAGTGGACGTGCCCTCGAAGAAACTGGTCGCCGTTGGGCCCGGGCAAGTCGCCATTACGTGGACACCTTTACCGGCGAGTTCTCGATGTATTGCCTCGCTGAAGTGAAGGACGAACGCTTTGGTTGCAGCATAGGTGGCCATGTACGGCAGAGGCTGAAAGCTGGCGTTCGAGGCAACATTGATAATGCCGCCTTTGCCTCGCGCAGCCATTGCTTTGCCGAAGTGATGCGTGAGAGCGACCAACGCCTGCACATTCACCTCAATTTCAGTTTGTGCCTGCCTGGGATCATGGGAAAGAAATTCGCCGCTCAGACCGAATCCTGCATTATTGACGAGAAGGTCCACTTGAATTCCGCGACGCTCAATCTCTTCCGCGATTCTTTGAGGACTGCTCGGATCAGCCAGATCAATGCTGAGAATAGTGCGCTGAACCTTGTATTTGGCGTAGAGGCGCGTGGACAGGGCGTTCAATTCGTCGGTGGAGCGGGCCACCAACACCAAGTTCGTTCCACGCTCTGCAAGCGCCTCTGCAAATGCCGCTCCCAGACCCCTTGAAGCACCGGTAACAAGTGCTGTTGAACCGCGGTAGTCAAACATAGTTTCTCCTTCTGGGACATTGATGTCGATCTCTTTCAGTAGATCTTCTTACGCAATCGAGCGAAGCAGACCACCCTCGACGCGAAGAGCTGCGCCATTGGTAGCAGCGGAGAGAGGGCTGGCAACGTAGGCCACGAGGTTGGCGACCTCACGATCTTCGATCAGTCGTTGCAGCAATGAACTGCTACGGTACTTCTCGAAGAATTCCTTCTCTGCCTGTTCAGGTGTCGCGTTTGGAGTGGATGCCAGATTTTGCAGGAAGCCCACGATGCCCTCCGAGCGCGTTGGACCTGGCAGAACCGTATTCACGGTGACCTTCATCCCCTTGGTCTGCTCTGCCATGCCGCGAGAAATGGCAAGCTGCGCCGTCTTCGTCATGCCGTAGTGCACCATCTCGCCAGGGGTCATGATTGCTGACTCGCTCGAAATGAAGATGACGCGGCCCGAATCCTTCGCCAGCATTTTGGGGAAGTAGTGACGGGATAGGCGGATTCCGCTGAGCACATTGACCTCAAACAGATGCAGCCACTCCTCGTCCGTGATATCGGCGAAGTTCTTCGGCTCGTAGATGCCCAGATTGTTCACCAGAATGTCGGTTTCGGGCACCTCTGCGATGAGCCTGGACGCGCCCTCGGCAGTTGCAAGATCGGCCTCGATTCCACGTGCACCGCCGGGGAGTGAAGAAACAGCCTCGCTGAGCTTCTTGGTGTTGCGCCCCGGAATCGTAACTTCCGCTCCTTCCTCCGTCAGCACACGAGCGATCGCAAAACCGATCCTGGCTGTTCCGCCCGTAACAATCGCTTTCTTTCCCTTCAATTGCAGATCCATGACCAACTTCTCCTTCTCGAAAATGAGTTATTTGCGCTATCGTTTTGGCTTGAAGCATCATTAGGTACTGCTGCTGACGGCCTGTCCGTCAGGAACAATTCAGGCTCAAGCTAGGACAGTACTATTGGTGCCTGACCCACCTGCGGCCATTACCGCATCGCGGTTCTTCGCAACCCATCGCCGCAACGTCAGTGGTTTGCGTCCCGTCAGATCTTCGTAGGTCGTCGTGGCGCCTCCGAAATTGAGCAGACCATCATAAGTCTGACGAACCCATTCGAGCATGCTTGCTGCGTAGGTTGCCTCGATTGAAGGAGGAAACTGGATCGCACCGGCGTTGACCTGAGCGATCAGCTCTGCAGGCGTCAAAACGACGCCGTGCACCGACTTCCCTAGTCCCGCTCCGATCTCTGCGGCTGCTTCCGCTCCGTTCATCACTTGGGTTGAGAGCCAGTACTGCCTGCCGGAATGCAGTTTCGGGCCCTGGGCCAGCACTTGTGCAGCAACGGCAGCAAGATCTTCCGGTGCGATCCATCCAACCGACTGATCTCCCATGAACCAAAAGAACTTTCCGTCGATAACAGGCGTGGTCGTCAGCAAATTGTCCATAAAAAAGTGCGGATGGAGGTGGGCCCATGCTACGCCGCTGCCCTCGATATAGCGCTCGACCATTTCGTGCCATGCAAAGTGCGGGTCGGTCATGCGGCCATTGCCGAAGATGCCCAGGTGAACGATGAATTGCACGCCCGCGTCTGTGGCAGCATCAACAATGTTCTTGCTCTGATGCACCATCGCTACCGTGTAGCCGGTTGCAAGGAAAAGGCGATCAATCCCGACCAGCGCAGCAGGAAAGGTCTGCGGCGCATCGAGATCGAGATATACGGCTTCCTTGCCTTCACGTCGCCATGCTTCAACCTGCTCGCGATTACGCGAGGAATAAACGACTTGAACCGTGTCTGACATTTGCTCCAGGCCCGCGACCACAGCCTTACCCGTGCGGCCGGTTGAACCCAGAACCAGAATTCTCGGCCTTTTCTCGATCCGTTGGTTGCTATCCATCTCATCTCCTTTTGCGTATGACAACGCACGTTTCCATAGATGTGACAACTATCGTTGTCGATTCTTCTAAATTGTGAAAGAGTGGAAATAGGATCGTTTTGGACGGGTGAATCTTTCCTGATGCGACGCTCACCCGTTGATTTCGGAGGTAGAGAGTGAAGCAATGGTCTGAAAACAATCCAAAAGCCGCTCTGATGGAGCAAAAGCGTTCAGCTATTGTGGCTGCGGCTAGGCGGGCGTTCCTGGATAGCGGGTATGCTCAAAGCTCGATGGACGGTATCGCAGAGTTAGCGAAGGTTTCGGTCAAGACAATCTATCGCCACTTCGAGAACAAAGATGAGTTGTTCAGCGCAGTGATGCAGGCAGTGTGCCGCGAGAATGGAGTCCCCTCCGGGGAACAGGACGTTGCCTCCCTCGCTTTGAGGTACCCGTGGTTTGACGATGCCTCCGTCCAAGGCCTAACAGCGGGAGGGAAAGAATATCTCGACCATGTGCTCTCGGACGAGCAACTCTCGCTCTATCGCGTAGTGACGCAGGATGCACATCGTTTTCCCGAACTCGGTCGGCGATATCAGAAGGAAGTGGTGAGCGGCAGGGCCGAGATATTTGTGAAGTACATTGACCGTTGCGCGCGAACCAACAAGTCGAAGGTCAAGAGTCCGCGGGATGCCGGAAACCTCTTTGAGGCGCTGCTTCGGGCCGGCCTCTTTGAAGAGGTACTACACGGGATGAGAACTTTTGAAAGGAAGGACATCGTCGCGCATGCTCGCTCGGTTGCGAACATGATGTGGAAGCTGATGCAGGCCGAGGTACTCTGAACGCCGATCTTGAGTTGCTTTGATTTGATGCCATTGAGTAGATCATCGTCAGATCTTTCCGAAACACTGTTTTTGTAGATAGACTGCGCATCGGAGCACGGGGCAGAAATTGATTCATCCCGACAAACGAGGACAATGTTACTCCTGCTCCTTTGGGTTCCCCATCATAATGGTCAATCGTCAATTATTTTCATAGATCGCATACTTGCGAGACGAGCGGCTTGAATCCGCTCCCGATGCCATGTTTTGGAGATTGAGTTAGATCGCGCAGGCCTTGCGGAGTTGTTCTTCGATACCCGCAAGTAGACCGGGGATTGGCGCGGGGCTGGTGTGCGTGAGGTGCAGCGAGCCGTTCACGGTGACTGCTCCAAGGGTCTGCTCTCCTTCGATGCCACGGAGTGCACATGGTGCCCAGAGGGTCTCGAGTTTTAGGGGCCCGAATGTGCTGCCGAACGGGAGACGTCCGAGGTTGGTGAACATGACCTGCGCGTTGAACGCGTTTCGCTTGAGTTGAAACGCCTGTTCGATGGTGAGGTTGGAGGAGACGGCTCCGGATTGGAGATCAATCATTCTGGATATATTCTCTGTGCTCTTGACGGCGGAGAGGCCCTCTTTCGCGAAGCGTGCGAGCTCCCAGAATGTCATCGAGCTGCCTGGCGCGATCGAGATCTCACCGCCGCCGAACGAGACCATGCATTGATCTTTAAGGCCGAGAATGTCGCGGATCTCAGCGGGCGACATGATGCGAAGCGGATTATTGCGCCAGTTTTCATCGACGGCTCTGCCTGCGAAGGTGAGCGCAGCGGAGATAGCGGCGTGGATGGTGACGCCTTCCTCGCGAGCGCGGCTCTGGAGCGCGGTGGTCTCTTCTGGCGCGAGTTCAATTCCTTCCACATACGGCAGGAGAGGGCGTTGAGCAGCGAAGGATGGCAGGCCGGGCTCGGTGGAGGTGCGCTGTTGCGCTCCGAAGAGAATTTCGCGGGAGGGCGCCAATGGCAGAGCCTCGAGGGCATCTCCGCTGAGAGCGAGGAGCATGTCACGCAGGAGAAAGACACGGGAGGATCCGTCGCAGACAGCGTGATGGGAGGAGAGAATGAAGATGCAGTGCGTCTCCTGATGAAGCAGTACAGCGCGGAAGAGAGGAGCTTGATCGGGAGTGAAAGGCTCGTTTACTTCTTCGGCAATCTCCCGCTGCCACCGGGCAAAGGGCGATGTAACCACGCGCAGCGGGATGCGCTGGCGAGCGACGCGACGAAAGTGAGGGACACGGTTGAAGGCTGTGTCGATGCAGACAGAAAGCAGCGGGTGGCGTTGCTGTACTGCGTCGAGCGCATCGCGCCACTGCTGGACGGTTGTATGGCCGGTGATTTGGGCTGCAAGTGCACCGTTGGTAGGAAAGTGCTGGTCGAAGAGACAGAAGAGCTCTTCAAAAGCGCCGAGGGGACGGAGTAGATCGGCGGGCAGGAGTTCGAGAGGCTGCAGTTCAAGTGAAGTCGAAGACATGATGATTTCCTTTTCTAGGTTTGAAACAAGAGATACAGACTCGCCGCTGGATTCGGGAGTGTGCAGCGAAGAGGCACGTCTGGCCTGGGCTGGTGACGGTCAAGGAATGTTTCAGAGCCGCGCCCAGGCACAAACCTGCGCAGGTCCATAGATCTGACTGGGCGCATCGATGACTGCATCTCGGAGCCGGCTTTCAAGCCTGTCCATTGCAATTGTCTCCGCCGTCATAATCCTCATTCTTTCCAGTTGTGGCTGAAGGGCTTGCAAGAGTTCAGCGAGTGAACCATAAAGAGGTGAATCCGCGCTGCCTCCGACTAGTTCCTCGCAGAACAGATGGGGATACGGCAGGCCGGCCTCGGAAAAATGCTCTCCGAGCCGATCGGCGCCATCGTAGTTGGACACCGACGACTGGAGAGCGATTCGGACAAGGTTGATAGTCAGATCCCATAGCGGGACGTACAGAGAGGATTTGGTGACGCCGCTCATGCGAACCTCATGGAAGGCTAACGCTCCCCCCGGCCGAACTAGACGCGCTGCTTCACGCAATAGTGCAACCGGCTGTGGCTGATGGACCAGAATGTATCGACCGATTACGAGATCGAAGGGTTCATCGACGGAAAACTCTTCAACCGAGGAGCGTACAAAACTGATCTGCCGCAGACCGGCTTCCTAGGCCCGCTTTCTGGCCACGTTGAGAACTTCCTGACTGCGATCGATACCGACGACGAAGCCTGCTGGGCCTACTAGTTCGGCCGCGAGCATGGAGACATAGCCGGCGCCACAGCCCAAGTCCAGCACGCGCCCACCTATATCGATTCCTGCGCTGCGCAGGAGACGCTCGGTGATCGGTCGTAACATGGCCGCCTGATTCCTCAGACGCTGAATCTCAGCCGACGAATGTCCAAGTGCATAAGTTGTCTCGCTCACGGTGTGTTCGTATTCCCTTCGGATCCATCGCACAGTGTGGAATGCTGGCCGTGCGCCTGTATTGGTAGAACACGCGCAGCACTTGTCTATTCCCGAACAAGGCAGAAAGTTTTATTGTCCGAAGACCTAACCGGTTTCTCTGCACCGACGGGAGTGAGAGAGCGTCACCGTGCAAATTGCAGAAGACTTGTGCATGCTCGATCGTCCTGGTTGGATTCTTCAAAGAACATCAGAAGACCCCAAGGAATCGCCGCCCTTTCGATTCGACTTGACCCAGCGCTATTGTTTCTCACACAAGGAATATAGGGCGATGCAAGGTGTTTTCTCACCACAGGATGTTGAAGAGGCTCACCTCCCGCTTGTCCATCATGTCGAATCGCACGAGGTTATTGGCTTGATCTTTTATTTAAGTCCTGAGCTTATTGCCGCACTCCTGAAGCGCGAAAGCCCTTCCGCTGTTGATTCGCAGGCGGATTCCAAGTCAGCCACGAAGAATTCGTTTCCAGCACTGCGCTCCCAATCGGCTGTCGATAAAAAAGCCGTACGAGCTCCATCTCAGCGGAAGGCATCTTCGTTGCGATGCTCTCGTCTATTTGCGATCGTGGGTAGACTGGTGGCCCCTCGGTTTCCATAGAAGAATTGCACCGGCGGTTGCAATAGGACCGGCAAAGTGTCGTCCAATGACAGATCCCTCCTGATTAAGGAGCTTGGCATCCGGGGCCGTTAATGCCCAAAGTGAGGAGGTACATCGATCGACTCTTTCGCCGTTTGGGCGATAGAGTCTCGCCCCCTAGACGCAACGGCAAGGACCAACGCAATCATCCCCAATCGCTTGGCATAAGGAGACGGAGTTCTGTCGGATGTTTTTCGACCATTCCCGATATCTCGAGAGGGCTTGTTATTTCCTAGAGGCTGCGGAGCTCGCGTGAGCAGGATATCGAGTAATTTATCAAGAAACATGGTTACACCATCCGTAAAGAGTGGCCGGCACGCAACTGAGTAGAGAACGCAGCTGGCCTCTCGAAAACTAGAACACCTTCACAACTTGTTTATTCCGGATGTACCGGAATATTCCTAAGTCGTCACACCTCTCTCTTGTGAGCAGCATCTTCAAAGTCGCCTACACCTCGCATCCCCGGGGTGCTGTTCGCGTAGTGCTCATGATTCGAAGGAAGAGGGAGGTGGGTTGGCCGAAGACAAACTCTTCGGGTCAAGTGCTGCGCCGTAACTCCAGACATGCCAACCTCCTGAGGACAATACGTAGTTAGATAAGAGCCGCTAAATCCATTCCTCGACCAAGGCGTATGGATTTCGTCCCGCGGCAAAACCCTTAAACACAGCGCCAGTTCTTTGTCGCATTGCGAATCCCCTGGCTCCCAACGCTCATCAAACGTTTGCCGGCACTGGCGTGACTGGACTTTCGTGTCAAGGCGAAGAAATTTACGCATACAGTTTTCTTCGGCCGCGTACGCAAAAAAATGCCCTTTATCCGGGAATACACTCCCTGTTTCCGTGTTGTAGAGAGTGATTCAATATGTTTCTGAAGCCGAATACTCCACTTGCTGCAGATATTGTCGGTGTCGAGCATATCAATGGCCTATTCAGCTATGCACTGGTGCTGACTCGCAATCGCAGTGAAGCAGAGGACCTGGTACAGGAAACATACGTTCGTGCCATAGGAGCGATGGGGCGGCTACGACCTGAAAGCAATGTGAAGATCTGGCTATTCACCATCTTGCGGAATATCTGGCTCAACCAATTGCGACAACGCCGCACTGCGCCTCAGATTGTCGAGATGGATGTCGAAGGGATCAACGTCGGAATCGGCACTAAGACTTCGGATGATGATCCGTATGCTCTCTATGTAAGCACTCTGGAGCGCAATCAGGTACGCGAAGCCATCGATCAGCTTCCGGCTGATTTTCGCGAAATCATTCTGTTGCGTGAGTACGAAGAGTTGTCATATCAGGAAATCGCCGCGATTTTGGATTGTCCCACAGGGACGGTCATGTCGCGGCTCGCACGGGCGCGGGCTAAACTGCGAGCATTGCTTTCTGCCGCGTGGCAGACCGCGGTTCAGAGTGGAAAGGAAGTCATCGAATGAATGCTCACGATGAGCATCGTGTCAACATTCTGCTTTATCTCGACAATGAGTTGAGGGGCCAGGAACTGGAATACCTGCTCGCACACTTGGACAATTGTGCTGATTGCAGAAGGCTACTTGAGGAGGAACGAGCATTATCGAATCTTTTGCACCGCACGCGCCCACTCTATACGGCGCCGGAACCACTGCGAGCTCGCATCGCTGCAGCTGCTGGGCCACCGGCCGCGTTCGGAGACAAGCCGAAGCGGAAGCATGAGCATCTCTTGCGCTTTGGATGGCGGAATGCTCAGTGTTCGGGCGTTCGCTGGATGACATTGGCGGCAATGATTATCGTCGTCGTGCTTGGGTTGACGTTGGTACCAACGGTTGTCCGGCATGCGGAAGCTGCGACATTCATTGATACCGCGGTTACAACCCACCGCGCATACCAGGAAAATCAAGTTCCGCTCGAAATCCGGTCGAGCTCTCCCGAAGCGGTGACCGCATGGTTTGCAGGCAAGGTTCCCTTTCAGTTCCGGCTGCCCTCTTCCCAGTCTTCGCCAGTTGGGCATCCCGCTTATGCGCTTTCGGGGGCGCGCCTGGTGAAATTTAAGAACGAAAATGCAGCTTTGGTAACCTACCAGATGAAAGCAGAGACTATCAGTCTCCTGATTGCCTCGGACGAATCTGCAGTGGCAGCTGGTGGAGATGAGATTCGCTCGGGCAACTTGACGTTTCACTACAACACAAGGGCAGGATTGAACGTGATTACATGGAGCACTCATGGCATTACATATGCCCTTGTCTCGTCTATTCACGGCTCCGCGCAACACTCTTGCCTGGTGTGCCACCAGAACATGGCCGATCAAAATGTTTTCAAGTAGCAACCACGGCCTGCGAGCGTCGCGGTTCCGCCAACGCTCCGTGACCGGTGATTGACTCCGCGCTTTGATCGAATTCCTCGAATCGAGCCTCAGTGGTTCCTGAAGAACGCCCGAACTCCAGGCGGCCTTCCTCTGCAAGTTTGTCGCGATGGAAACTGGCAAGGCTCTCTTGCCGCGACGATTGTGCGATCCGTGTGCGGGTTGGCCAGGAATATTTTGTCGATCAGTGTGTTTATTCAGCAGTGCCCGCGATCGTAACTAAGGGCTGTTCTTAATTGGAGAATCACATGATACTTGAGCGTTTTCAAGTTCCCGGTCTAGCGCAATATTCGTTTGTAGTTGGCGATAGCGGCAGCATTGCCGTTATCGATCCAAAGAGAGACGTAGATACATATATTGAATACGCCAAAATTAGGGGTTTGCAAATCGTGTATGTTCTGGAGACTCGCATCCACCCCGTTTCGGCGTCTGTAGCAAGAGCATTGGCCTATCAAATGGGAGCTACGCTTTGCCTCAACGGCTATGCCAGCAGCGAAGCCGCTCCGACTGGGGTTACCCATCGTGCGCTTTTTGAGGGCGATGAGCTGCTGCTCGGCAAACTCGTGCTCAGGGTCGTGCACAACAGTCGCCTACCTGAGCAAATCAACCTTTTGCTTATCGATCCATTTAAGAATGAAACGCCAATTGCCTCATTCTCCGAGGGCTCCCTCTTAGTCGGCTCGATTGTGAAACCCGATCTGCCAGGAGGAAGAGGGAACGAACGGCTGGCCAAAGCTCTCTGCCAGGGCATTCAGCGTATTCAAGACCTTCAGCGCGCATGGGGCGTGTGACTCTTGAGTTGGAGAGTGCGCCTCGCGATGCAGCACACACAAGTCCTCGGCAGAGGCATTTGCCCGCGAGTTTCTGCTCCGCATGAAGCATCGCGGGCATTTGAAGACTGCTAAATCAAGAGGGAGATGAGATTACGATGAGTACCAGTAGCGTCAATGCCGATACTGCATTGATTGGAGCGAGTACCCCCGCACACATTCTGAAATCGATCCTGGCCGCTCTGAATCAGGGAAAGGTTTCTGAGGTTGCGGATCAGTTCGACGACCACTTCACGTTCAAAGACCACGCGCTAGATCTCGAGTTCACGGACAAGGAACGCCTGATCGAATTCTTTCGCAAATCGCGCGAGTTCTTCCGGGACAGTGCCGTGGAGGTCGATTCTACCTTCGCGTGCGGAGATCACGCCATTGCAGTATGGAAGCTCACAGCAACTCAGACCGAGTCCTATGGATCCCAGCATTACCGCTTTCCGATTGTCGTGGAAGGTTCAACGATCATAAGCGTTAAGAACGGAAGGGTCATCCGGTGGTCCGACTACTACGACCAGATAACGTCCCGTCGCATTGGGTTGGCTTCATCTTTTAAAGATGGGATTGAGTATTGAGCACGGGCTCAGTAGGTCCCGCGCCACAAATGCCAAGCATGGTACTGACATGTTACGCCTGCAAAGGTCTGAGTTCTCAGCCTGGGCAGCATTTGTAGAACCTGGAGATGACTTGTGAATTTTGAAGGCAAAGTTGCGCTCATCACCGGCGGCACTGCCGGCATTGGGAAGGCAACAGTACGTCGCGTCGCGAGCCTGGGGGCGAGGACCGTCTTAGTCGGCAGAGATGAGAACGATGGCCGGCGTATCGAAAGCGAGATTCTTGGCGAAGGCGCCGAGGCTGTCTTTCTGAGGGCAGATCTCAGCCGTCCCGATGAGGTACGGAGAATTGTTTCCGCGACAGTGAACATCTATGGACGCCTTGATTATGCATTCAATAACGCTGGGATATCTGGTCAAGATGGATTGATTGCCGATCAGACAGAGGCCAACTTCGACGAAGTTTTTTCCGTCAACATCAAGGGGCTTTTTATCCTTCATGTGCTTCAGCGCCGCCTGCGCGGTGGCGAATACACCGCGGACGTTGATGTCGATCACGCGATCCATCTCCTCCAACGTCGACTCCTCGAACGGTTTCGGAATCGCCGTGCCGGCATTGTTCACAAGCACATCAAGTCGGCCTAAGGTCGAGAAGGCCTTTTCGACCGCACCCTTGACTGCTTCGACGTTGGCAGCGTCCGCCTGGATCGCGATGGCCTTCCCGCACCGAGTTCAATCGCTTTGAATACCGAAGAAAGTAGCACTCGTTACCGGCGGTTCCCGGGGCATTGGCGCAGCGATTGCGAAGCGTCTGGCCGCCGATGGAGCAAGCGTAGCCATTACCTATGCGAAGGACGCCAGCGCGGCCTCGGCCGTCTAACTTAGACATGTGTCTCCTTTGCCATTTTCGGAACAATTCACGAAGCCGATTCGGTAGGCGATCTTGCCCGATCGTGTCGGACGGTTCTGAACCATTCAGTTCTATACGATGATGAAGATGAGGCGAGGATGCCGAGATATTGAACTATTTAGTTCGTTATCGGATAATGTGTCTATGGGGCGTCCGAAGAGCTTTCGCCGAGAGGAAGTGCTGGAGAAGGCGATGCCTGTCTTCTGGAAGCATGGGTTCGCGGACACCAGTCTTCAGGAACTGGAACGAGCAACGGGTGTGAACAAGTCAGAGCTGTATAGCGAGTTCCGAGACAAGGAAGATCTGTTTGTAGCCTGCCTTCGGCACTATCTTGAGAGCCAGGAGAAGAGAGGTTTTCTTACCAGAGAAGCTGATGAGGCAGCACGGTATTCGCGCTCGCGGCAAGCGGCGTTTCCGCGTCACCACCGATAGCCGACATGGTCTGCCGATCGCGCCCAACCTGCTGAACCGCAACTTCACCGTGGCTTTACCCAACCAGGCGTGGACCGGCGACATCACCTATATCCCAACCAACCAGGGCTGGCCTTTCCTGGCCGTGGTCATCGACCTGTTCAGCCGCCGCGTGGTGGGCTGGTCGATGCAACCGGAGATGCGCAGCCATCTGGTCATCGATGCGCTGGAGATGGCCTGGCTGCACCGCAGTCCAGATCGAAGTGCCAGGCCCGATCTTCCATAGCGATCGCGGCTGCCAGTACGCCAGCCATGAGTTTAGCCAGTTGCTTCAGGAGTGCGGCATCACCGCTTCGATGAGCCGGAAGGGCAACTGCTGGGATAACGCGCCCAGCGAGGCACTGTTCGCGTCTCTGAAAGTAGAACGGCTGCACGGAGAATGCTTTGAAACCATTCGTCAGGCCAAGGACGAAGTCCTCCATTGACTGCTCTGGTATAACCAAACGCGCATGCACTCAACCCTGGGTACGTCAGCCCGATGCGGTTCGAACAAGACTGGTATCGCAGCACCGCTGCCGTTGCAAACTAACGGGGCCAAGCCTATGGGGTCGTGACGGAGAATCGGGCCTTATTGCAGCGGCTCTCGCCATGAACATCGAAGCGGAAAAGCCCAGGATGGCTCCTTCTGCAATTGCAGAGATGGTGCTGTCCTTCTTCTCTGGGCTATGCATCGAGCGCAACCTCAAATCCGGCAAAGCCTCGTCGACCCGCAAAATCGAGAACTTTATGACAGCCCTTCGCAGTCTCTAATCGAACGATTAGTCCTTTGAAGGCGGCTTATTGGAAAGCCGATGTGCCGGCCAAGGGCGAATACCCGTCGAAGCTGAGCACAGTCGATTCGGTCTATGGGCTGCTTTCGTTCCTTGCACCGCTACTTCGCTTTCGAATCTCGTGCTTCCCGTTGTTGCGTCGATCGAGCCTTATGGCGCCAGTTCACCCCATTGGTTCAATGCAGAAGACGGCAGGAACGGCTTTGTCCGATTTCTCGGAGTGATCCCGAACGCGCCCAGGTGTATTTCAAGAGACGAGACCTGCTTGCTATTGGCAGAACGAAAGTATCGCGGAAGCCAGCTCGACCGGCTTCTCCAGAAAGATCAAGTGGCCCGAATTGAGTTCAACGGTCTTCGCGTCAGGAACCAGATTCTCCGAGTAAGCTGGTGGCACGATCTGATCGTGTTTTGCAGTAATCAGTAGCGTCGGGGTCTTGATTCTCGCGGCGTACTCCCGAACATCCGCACTAAGGTCAACCCTGATGGTCTGCTCGGTCGGGCGCCAGTCAGTCGATGCGATAAAGTTTTCAATGATTCCGTTTATAGCGGGTTCGTCAAATGCAGACAAAAACCCGGGACTTAAGCCACTCACCAGCAGCAGTTTTGTGAATGCTACTTTATCTGTGCTCACTAAGCGAAGCCACAGTTTGAACTGCAGTTTCATCCGCGGATCGCTTCCATGGCTGAAACCCGATACGAGTACAAGCGAACGAACCATCTCCGGATAC
>Ga0206855_10252_pt1 | contig 15683 bp, 9 predicted proteins | sample Alteio_BWOrgCont_51_FD_152637 | JGI IMG/M metagenome (GOLD analysis project Ga0206855, IMG submission 152637) | Enriched cells from forest soil in Barre Woods Harvard Forest LTER site, Petersham, Massachusetts, United States -... | ecosystem: Environmental > Terrestrial > Soil > Temperate forest >...
ACGAATTTATGAAAGTTCACCCGGCTTTGGCGCCATTAGAAGGCGAGGTAACCATAATAAAACGCCGGGTAAGCGCATTTACCGGCAGCGACCTCGAAGTGGTTTTAAGGGCGCAGAATATTCGGCACATCGTGCTGACAGGGATTGCGACAAGCGGTGTTGTGCTTTCAACATTACGCGAAGCAGCTGATAAGGATTATGCTATAACCGTATTGGCTGATTGTTGCGGCGATGGGGATGAAGAAGTGCATCGCGTGCTGACCACCAAAATTTTTCCGCGCCAGGCTGATGTGCTTACAATAGAAGAATGGGTTAAATAGTATTGGTTTTCCAGGAATGTGGATTTGGGCTTTGGCAGAAAATGCTCGAGCCAAATTCACTAATCCAATCCTATTAAAAGTTTAGGGGGTGAATAAAAGAAATGTTTGTAAAAACGAAAAAACATTTATATTTATGTTTTATTCCAACCGTTTATTCGCAATTAAAAAATGAAGCGCTCCGTTTTCTTTATCATCACAGCTATTCTTGGTTTATTATTTGGCGGCATGATGTTATTTTTCCCGGTATTTGCTGCGGGAAATTTTGGCATAACCTCTACGCCAGAGATATCACAAATGTTAAGGTCGGTGGGCGGCGTTGATCTGTGCCTCGGTATCCTCAATTTGTTGGTCTATAATGAGCCTGACTCAAAAGCCTTAAAGGCTATATTGATTGTAAATCTTCTCTCGCATCTGATAAGCATAGTTGTTGACGGTTCAGCTTCACTTATGGGGGTGGTTGCTTTCAATAAAATTGCACCGGGGCTTGTCGCCCATCTTTTTATTGTTATAGGCGCCTTTGTTTATATTTTGAAAATGAGATCCCCCAGGTGATGAAACTGGCTTATACAAAATGGATGTGGCCATATCCAAAACATCTATTTTAGCGTGATAAAATCAGTCAAATACTTGAAAGTATAATAACAAGCTCCCGCAACTCAAAAAACGCCCTGGTTAAACCTTTCGTCTAAGTTTAAACACGTGACGAAAATCACTTATTTTAATGACAGCACACATCAATCGTTCATAAAAGCCTCTATACTTTTATGGCATGAACGACATTACTTACCCACCTGATCTCAGGGGCCATAGTGAAGGCACGGGTCCGGTACGAAAACAACATCCCGTTTATGCTGATTTGTTGCCTCCCTGCAACAATGCATGTCCGGCAGGGGAAAACATACAGGCATGGTTATCGCTGGCGCAGGCCGGTAAATTTGAAGCCGCCTGGCAGGTCTTAATGGCCGACAACCCTTTCCCCGCAGTATGTGGCAGGGTATGTTACCATACCTGCGAGGACCAATGTAACAGGGCGCATGTTGATAGTACGGTAAGTATTCATGCCGTGGAGCGGTTCCTGGGCGATGAAGCCTTAAAACGGAACTGGAAGATAGAACAGCCGATAGCCTCTTCGGGTAAACGAGTGCTCATTGTTGGAGCAGGCCCCAGCGGGCTATCGGCTGCTTATCACCTAACCCGGCTTGGGCATTACGCGGAAATCAGGGAAGCCGGGCCGCTGGCAGGCGGCATGATGCATTTTGGCATCCCGGCTTACCGGCTTCCACGGAAAGAGCTGGACCTTGAAGTGGAACGGATAAAAGAAATGGGCGTTTCCATTGTTTTCAATCATAAAGTAGAAGATGTTTTAAAAGAAAAAAAAGAAGGTGGTTTTGACGCCGTATTCATCGCAATAGGCACACAATTATCCAAAAAAATAGATATCCCCGGCAGGGATGCAGGCAAGATACTAGATGCCGTAACCTTCCTGAAACAGGTGGAAGACGGCAATGCACCCCAGCTTGGCCGCCGCGTCGCGATTTACGGCGGTGGTAATACAGCCATGGATGCAGCCCGTACAGCCAAACGCCTTGGCGTGCCCGAAGCAATGATCATTTATCGCCGCGACCGTGAAAACATGGCCGCACACGATTTTGAAGCACAGGAAGCATTGGATGAAGGCGTAAAAATAAACTGGCTGCGCACCATTAAAGAGATTACCGGCGAAAGTTTTATTGTGGAAGTGATGCGGATAGAAGACGGCAAACCCATCCCTACCGGCCAGTTTGAAACGCTGGAAGCCGACAACCTTATACTGGCATTGGGCCAGGATGCCGATACAGGCTTTTTGCAGCATGTTCCCGGTATTGATTTTAAGAGTGACGGAACTGTAATAGTTGGCCGTGATATGATGACCGGCCGCCAGGGAATATTCGCGGGTGGTGATATGGTGCCTGGTGAACGGAGCGTAACTGTTGCCATCGGGCATGGCAAAAAAGCTGCCCGTTGTATCAATGGTTACCTGGAGGTGGAACCCTGGCACCCCGCTGCCAAACATCCGTTGGTGGGCTATGAACGCCTGCACCGCTGGTACACTACCCAGGCGCCGCAAAAGGAACAATCAGAGTTAGCCACCGCATCGCGCGAAGGCAATTTCGATGAAGTAAAAACTGGTTTGACCGAAGAAGAAGCGCTGTTTGAAGCACAAAGGTGCCTCTCCTGCGGTAATTGTTTTGAATGCGATGGCTGTTTCGGCGCATGCCCCGAAGATGCCATCATCAAACTTGGCGAGGGCAAACGATACGAATTCAACTATGATGAATGCACAGGTTGCGCCGTATGTTACGAACAATGCCCTTGTCACGCAATAGAAATGGTAGCCGGTGCTTAAACAATCCGGGGTTTTAAAACGAAATTAAGATGTCAACTAACAAACCTATAATTGCCACGCTGGACGGAAACGAAGCTGTAGCCTATGTGGCCTACCGTGTAAACGAAGTTTGCGCCATTTACCCCATTACGCCGGCATCCACCATGGCGGAGTTCACCGATGAATGGAGCGCAGGCGGCAAAGTAAATATTTGGGGCAATGTGCCCGAAGTGATTGAAATGCAAAGCGAGGCAGGGGCCGCTGGTGTGGTGCATGGCTCGCTGCAAACAGGTGCGCTAACAACCACCTTCACAGCATCGCAGGGGCTGTTGCTCATGCTGCCCAATATGTACAAAATAGCAGGGGAGCTTACTGCAACAGTTTTCCATGTGGCCGCAAGGGCGCTTGCCACACAGGCTTTATCCATCTTTGGCGACCATAACGATGTAATGGCAGCCCGTACAACAGGTTTTGCCATGCTGTGCGCTGCTTCGGTGCAGGAAGCACACGACATGGCGCTGATCAGCCAGGCGGCTACGCTAAAGGCAAGAATTCCGTTTATCCATTTTTTCGACGGTTTCCGCACTTCGCACGAGATCAACAAGATCAATATCCTTTCGGATACCGAAATCCGCTCAATGATAAATGATGACCTGGTTTATGCACACCGGAAACGCAGCCTCAACCCGGACAACCCCTTTATCAGGGGAACAGCGCAAAACCCGGATGTTTATTTCCAGGCACGCGAGACATCGAACCCATATTATGATGCCGTGCCCGCCATTGTTAAAGAAACAATGGAGAAATTCGGCGCATTAACCGGCCGGCATTACCAAACTTTCGAATATGTGGGCGATCCCAATGCCGAAAGGGTGATTATTGTAATGGGCTCAGGCGCTGAAACCGTGAAGGAAACAGTTAAAAAACTACAGGCTGATGGGGAAAAAGTAGGTGTGATACAGGTCCGGCTTTACAGGCCATTCTCATTGGATCATCTGTTGGAGGCACTGCCAGAAAATGTAGAAAAAATAGCAGTGCTCGACCGCTCCAAAGAACCGGGCGCAGGCGGCGAACCATTATACCAGGATATTGTGACAGCTTTGTTCAGAGCTTACAGCGATGGGCATATCACCTGTTTGCCAAAAGTTACAGGCGGCAGGTATGGCCTTTCGTCCAAAGAATTTACACCGGCGATGGTAAAGGCTATTTTTGATGAACTGAAAGCAGCGTCGCCAAAAAATGGGTTTACCATTGGCATTAATGATGACGTTTCGCATACCAGCCTGCCCTTCGACCCATCTTTCACCATTGAGCCGGCAGACAGGGTTTGCGCACTTTTCTTCGGACTTGGCGCGGACGGCACAGTAGGTGCGAATAAAAATAGTATAAAGATAATAGGTGAAGAGACAGATTTGTACGCCCAGGGGTATTTTGTATATGATTCGAGGAAGAGCGGCGCACAAACTGTTTCGCACCTTCGTTTTGGCAAAGATCCCATCCACGCGCCTTATCTTATTGATCAGGCGGATTTTATCGCCTGCCATAAATATAATTTCACCGGAAAGGTGGACATGCTTCGCCATGCAAAACCGGGCGCTGTTTTTTTACTTAACAGTCCTTTCGGCCCCGAAGAAGTCTGGGACGAATTAGCCCGCTCGGTGCAGGATCAGATCATCGATAAAAAACTGAAGTTCCACGTCATCGATGCATCAAAAGTAGCCGAGGCAGCTGGAATGGGTCAGCGCATCAATACCATTATGCAAACCTGTTTCTTTGCACTTTCAGGCGTATTGCCTTTTGATGAAGCCATTGGCCAAATAAAAAAATCTATCCGCAAATCGTACAAATCCAAAGGCGAATCGGTAGTGTTGAAAAACTTTAAGGTAGTCGACGATAGCCTGGAAAACCTGCACGAGGTTAAAATTCCTGCAACAGCCACCAGCACCCTGTCGTTCTTATCAAATTTACCTGCCGAAGCTTCTGACTTTGTAAAAAATGTCACCTCGGTACTTTTAGCCGGGGACGGCGATTCGTTACCGGTAAGCATGCTGCCGGTTGATGGCACCTACCCAAGCGGCACCACCAAATGGGAGAAAAGAAATATCTCGGATGAAGTGGCCGTATGGGAACCGGGTACCTGTATCCAGTGCGGCAATTGCAGTTTTGTATGTCCGCACAGCGTTATCCGCTCAAAATTTTATCATAAAGATTATCTTGATACCGCCCCAATACATTTCAAATCAGAGCCAATCAATGCGCGTGGGTTCCCTGAAACACGTTATTCGCTGCAGGTGTATTTTGAAGACTGCACCGGGTGCAACCTTTGCATGCAGGTATGCCCGGTTATCGATCCGGTGGATATTACCAAACGTGCCATCAACCTCGGCCCAAAACCCGAAGCAGAAAAGGAAAGAGAAAACATCAGCTTTTTTGAGCAGATTCCAATAAATGACCGTTCAACAGTAGATTTTTCTTCAGTACGCGGCACGCAGTTTCTCGAACCTTTGTTCGAATTTTCGGGTGCATGTGCCGGCTGCGGCGAAACTCCTTATATAAAAGTGCTTACCCAGCTGTTTGGCGATCGCTTGCTGGTCGCCAATGCTACAGGATGCTCATCCATATACGGCGGCAACCTGCCTACTACCCCTTGGTCGGTAAATAAAGATAACAAAGGGCCGGCATGGTCAAACTCCCTTTTCGAAGACAATGCGGAATTTGGTTTAGGCATGCGGGTATCTACAGACAAACAACTCGCGATAGCAAGAGTACTTGTGGAAGAGTTAAGGCCGGTATTGGGTTCTGAAGCGGTGGATGGCTTACTCAATTCCCCGCAACAACTGGAATCGGAGATAGCCAGGCAACGCCAACGTGTAACAGAACTTAAAACAAAACTTTTGCAAATGAGCGATCCGGTAGCTGCCAAATTATTATCCGTAGCCGACCAACTGGTTCAAAGAACTGTTTGGCTCATCGGCGGCGACGGCTGGGCCTACGACATTGGCTCCGGAGGCTTGGATCACGTACTATCAACCGGGCGCAATGTGAATGTATTGGTATTGGATACCGAAGTATATTCAAACACTGGCGGCCAGATGTCGAAAGCCACACCTACAGCAGCTACCGCAAAATTCGCGGCAGCAGGCAAAAAAGTTGGTAAAAAGGACCTTGCCCTTCAGGCCATATCTTATGGCAATGTATATGTTGCACAGGTAGCCATGGGCGCCAATCCGCAACAAACCTTATTGGCTATGCGCGAGGCGCAGGCTTATGACGGTCCCTCGCTGATACTGGCATACAGCCATTGTATCGCGCATGGTATCGACATGCAAAAAGGTTTGGATCAGCAAAAGCTGGCAGTGGCAAGCGCTTACTGGCCGCTGCTCAGGTATAACCCTGCTTTGCGGGCAGCCGGAAAAAATCCATTCATACTTGATTCGCCGCGGCCAACCATCCAGTTTGGCGATTATGCCAACAATGAGTTACGCTACCGGAGCCTTGCAGCCGTAAACCCCGAAGGGGCAAAACACTTGCAGGAAGTTGCCCAGGAATTAGTAAACCTGCGCTGGAAAACCTACGAGGATATGGCAGGCTGGAAGGCCGAATCATTTGCGCCAGTGGCTTAATCAAACCAAAAAAGAATAAAAAAATGTAACAAAAAGATTAGATTATTAAAATTGATATGTGACAATAAGCTTAAATTCTTAAGTTTACATGTTGCTGACCAAATATATATCCTGCTGCTATAGCACCTATTAATTATTTTATGTTTTATGATTATTGGCATTTTAAAAGAACCATCGTTTGAATCAAGGGTTTCATTACTGGCGGCGGAAGCTGCCGCTTTGACCAAAACCGGCTTCACTGTTTGGGTAGAACCGGATGCGGGGCTGAAAGCCTTTTGTACAGATGAGGAATACACAGCCAGCGGCGCTGTGATAAAAACGCGCATCGACATTTTTAACGGGGCCGATATTTTATTAAACATCCACTACAGCGGCATTGCCCGGTATGCCGAAAATAAAACACTCATAGGCGTTTACCAACCCCTGTACAATCTTGAAAATATCGAAGACTGGCTTAAACAAGGGCTTACCATTTTCAGTTTGGATTTGCTGCCCCGTTCCACACGGGCACAGGCGATGGATGTATTGAGTTCGCAGGCAAATATCGCAGGTTACAAAGCGGCAATATTGGCTGCCTCATTATATCCGCATTATTTCCCGATGATGATGACAGCCGCAGGCAGTTGTTCGCCGGCAAAGGTGTTGATACTTGGGGCCGGCGTAGCAGGCCTGCAGGCAGTAGCTACTTCACGCCGTTTGGGGGCCGTGGTTGAAGTGTTTGACACACGCGCCGCCGCTAAAGAAGAAGTATTAAGCCTCGGCGCAAAGTTTGTTGAAGTCGAGGGTACCGCCGACGCTTCAAAAGCAGGTGGTTATGCTGTAGATCAGTCCGAAGAATTTAAAGAGCGGCAAAAACAGCGGATTGCCGAAAGCATAAAAAAAGCGGACGTCGTAATCTCAACCGCCCAGATATTTGGCAAAAAAGCGCCCATACTGGTTACTAAACAAATGATTGCCACCATGAAAGCAGGCTCGGTAATTATCGACCTGGCGGCGGCTACAGGCGGCAATACCGAAGTAACCAAAGACAACGAAACCGTCAAATCCGGCAACGTTACTATCATCGGTAATTCAAACCTTGCTGCCAGCGCATCATCAGATGCCAGTAAATTATACGGAAAGAACATTTTGAACTTCCTTAAACTGCTCATCGATAAAGAAGGCGTAATAAACCTCAATTTCGACGACGATATTATCAACAGCACCTGTATCACCCATGGCGGAAAAATCATTTCGCCCATCATAACCAAAAATTATAACCATGCAAACATTACTTGATTTTATCCAGGCTAACATCGAGCTATTTTATATAGTGATTTTATCGGTTTTTTTGGGGATAGAAGTTATTTCAAGGGTCCCCTCGGTTTTACACACACCGTTAATGAGCGGCGCAAACGCTATTCACGGCGTAATCATCATCGGTTCCATCATCGTAATGGGCGAAGCTTCGCCTGATAATTACGTGGTACTGGCTTTGGGCTTTGTTGCTGTGATTGTAGGTACCATAAATGTTGTCGGTGGTTTTGTGGTTACTGACAGAATGCTGGAAATGTTTAAAACCGGAAAACAGAACGGCTCAAAAAAATAAAAGAACACCAAAATGCAAACAAGTATCTTATCCATCTGCTACCTTATAGGCTCAATTTCGTTTATCATAGGTTTAAAAATGTTATCAAATCCCGCCACGGCGCGTAAGGGCAACCTTGTTTCCGCAGCCGGTATGGGTATCGCTATATTGGGCACGCTTTTCCTTTACCAGCCCGACGGAAAAACTTTCCATAATTACGGCTGGATTGCGGGAGCACTGGTTATCGGCGCGGTTATCGGTTCGGTAGCGGCACGCAAAGTAAAAATGACCGCCATGCCCGAAATGGTGAGCATATTCAACGGCATGGGCGGCCTGTGCGCCGCGCTGATTTCAATCGTTGAATTCGGTCGCATAGCCGAGGACCACACAGACTTGCATGTACTTACCATCATAGCCGGGATGATCATCGGCAGCGTTTCCTTTGCGGGTAGCATGGTAGCTTATGGCAAACTAAGCGGCAAAGTAAAAGACCATACCTTCCCCGGGCAGCATATTTTTAACCTGGTAGTATTGTTTGTCATCGTGGTGATGGGCGCTTTCATCGTTATCGGCGATAGTTCGGTTCCTGTTTTTATGTTTTATGGCATCCTGTTCCTGTCTGTATGCTATGGCGTTTTATTCGTAGCCCCTATCGGTGGTGCGGATATGCCTGTAGTTATTTCTTTATTAAACTCCTTCACAGGCATAGCAACGGCCTGCGCCGGCTTTTTGTATAACAACCAGGTAATGCTCACTGGCGGTATCCTGGTAGGCTCCGCAGGTGCAATCCTAACCATATTGATGTGCAAGGCCATGAACCGCTCCCTAAAAAATGTGCTGATCGGCTCATTTGGCGGGACTACGGTTTCTGCCGAACATGCTACAGGCGAACAGGGCTCATATAAAGAAATCAGCGTAACCGATGCCGCAATGGTAATGAATTATGCGCACAAGGTAATTATAGTACCCGGCTATGGCCTGGCGGTTGCACAGGCGCAGCATACCTGCCACGAACTTGAAAAATTATTGCGTGATAATGGTGTTGATGTGAAATACGCCATCCACCCGGTGGCAGGACGTATGCCGGGCCACATGAATGTGCTCTTAGCCGAAGCAGATGTATCCTACGACGACCTGCTGGAACTTGAACCCGCAAACGAGCAATTCAGTTCCACCGATGTGGTACTAATACTCGGCGCAAATGACGTAGTAAACCCCGCTGCCGAGAATGACCCTTCGAGCCCCATTTATGGTATGCCTATTCTGCAGGTTACAAAGGCTAAAACTGTGATCGTAAACAAACGCAGCATGCGCCCTGGCTATGCCGGTATCGAAAACGAACTATTCTTTATGCCAAATACCTCCATGCTTTTCGGCGATGCCAAAGGCGTTTTGCAGCAATTGATTAATGAAATAAAAAGTCTTTAGTCTCAGGTTGAAAAATATAGTTGTTGTAATCCGTGCCGGATCAAACGGTCGGGCCCCGACAGCTATCCAGAGAAATGCGTGAAACAAAAAAGCCTCAAGACTTTCGACTTAAGGCTTTTGACTTAGAACAGTAGCGGGGAGCAGGATCGAACTGCCGACCTCAGGGTTATGAATCCTGCGCTCTAACCATCTGAGCTACCCCGCCAAATATGTCATAAAACAGCGTCAATTTAACTATCTTATTTGCGCCGCTATTAATATTTTTCAACAAGCAACCGCTTTGTTAATTAAATACTTATGTTAGCAAATTAATGCTGCTCCCTTTTTAAAAAGGTTTGCAAATATAGCAGAAATTAGTTTTCTTTAGAAAAAATGTTAACATTTACGGCTCACAACTCTACTAGTACAAACCGGCATGGCTGAAAAGAAGAAATTTAATATCGAGTATGAAATAAAATCATCTCCCCGGATACTGTACAGCTTTTTGAGCGAGCCCAATGGGTTAACACAATGGTTTGCCGACGATGTGAGCGTAAGAGACCAGGTTTATACTTTTACCTGGGATGGCGAACAGCAAACAGCAAAACTTTTGGCCACAAAAGAAAACAAGGTGGTGCGCTTCCGATGGATAGATGATGATCCGCAGTATTTTTTTGAAATGGAAATTATGCAGGACGAATTAACCAACGATGTAGCCCTAAGTATTACAGATTTTGCAGCCGAAGATGCCGTTAGCGAACGTAAACTGATATGGAACAACCAGGTTGAATACCTGATTAGTGTTCTGGGAGCGTGATTTTAAGTCGAAAGTCTTGAGTCAGAAGTCGAAAGTCGGGTTTTTACTCATGCCCGATTACATTGTTGTACCTAAGTAACCTTATAGAAAATTAATTATCCTATTTTTGTATGATGAAGCCGTTATGTGCCGTTATAGTGGTCTGTAATGCACTAGGGAAGCGTTCCTTTTAAACCAGGCAGCATTTTAGCACCGATATAAAGCAGGTTATTCTGATGAAGAAAATACATCTTTTAATACTCAAATCATTCATAAGGCCCTTTATTGTTACTTTCGTTATCGTGATGTTTGTGTTGCTGATGCTGTTTTTGTTTAAATACATCGACGACCTTATCGGCAAAGGGTTTGAATGGTATATCATCGTTCAATTGATGTTTTATGCTTCGGCCACCAACGTACAAATGGCTTTACCTTTGTCAGTTTTGCTTTCATCAATCATGACCTATGGCAGCCTCGGCGAAAATTACGAGTTGGTTGCTATTAAAGCTGCGGGTATATCGCTGCGCAGGGCCATGTACCCTATGGTGGTGATCATCACTATTTTAAGCATTTCGGCATTTATATTTTCGGACTATATGCTGCCAATAGCTAACCTGAAATATTATTCGTTGTTGTATGACGCCAGGCAGCAGAAGTCGGCAAATTTTTTGCCCGAAGGTGTATTCAGCAGCAGTTTCCCGGGTTTCTCCATCCGGGTAAAAACAAAGGGCGCCGACGGGCAAACTTTGCATGGCATTATGATATACGCTAAAAACCAGCAGCAAAACAATACCGATGTATTGCTTGCCAAAGAAGGCAAAATGTACCGTACGCCTAATGGCAAATTCCTGGTTTTAAAACTCAAAGATGGCGTGAAATACATGGAAACGCCGGGCGAAAATAATTTTAATGTCCGCGAAAGACTAACGCGTTACCGGTTTAAAGAAACAGAGCAGAAGATTGATATTTCGACCATGGGACTCCACCGCACCGATGAAAGCGAATTTAAATCGGCTGTCCAGATGATGAACCTGAAACAGCTTAAGGCCACTGAAACGCTGGCTAAGCGGCAAATAGACAGCGGCGTCCAGGTAAATTACAAACTGATAACATCGTATGTTAAATACTTTATGGTGCCCACAAAATCGGCAACCGTTAAAGATTATGTACGGGGCAACGACAAGGATTTGTCGACTTTGAAACCCTATGAACAGGTGAGCGTGCTGGCAAATGCGTCGAGCGAAGCACGATCAGTACAAGACCTGGTAAAAAGCCGGGCCGACCGTACTGCCGATTTAACCAAAAACGTACAAAGGGCCGCGCTTGAATATCAAAAAAAGTTTACCCTGTCGGCAGCCTGCATCGCTTTGTTTTTAATTGGTGCACCGCTTGGGGCAATCATCAGGAAAGGCGGTTTGGGTTTGCCGGTTGTTGTTTCGGTCATCTTTTTCCTGATCTATTATATCATTTCAACTATCGGCGAAAAATCCGTTAAGGATGGCGATTGGTCGCCTGTTATTGGTTCATGGATTGCTATAGTTATCATCACTCCCATCGGGATATTTCTATCCTATAAAGCCGCTACCGACTCTGCCATTTTTGACGTGGATATTTACAAGCGTGTCTTTAATAAATTGATAAAGAAAAAAGTTGAGCAGTAGGCAGTTCCCAGTTTGCAGTAGGCAGTAGGCAGTTTGCTTTGCGGGTTGTTAATTATGTGCACACTGCCAACTGCCAACTTATTCCAGGAGGCAACCAATTACCCCGCAATGCAGTACTAATTTACAAAGCGCCGACCTGAATGATTTTATTATCTTGTACCTTTGCGATAGTGATTAGAGGTTGGAGATTAGCGGTTAGTTAAATTTTCTCTAATCTCTAATCTCCAGTCTCTAATCTCTGATAAATACTATTCAATGTTAAATACGATAAAAGAAGCTATTGAAGCCATAAAGAATGGCCATACGATTATAGTTGTTGATGATGAAGACCGGGAAAACGAGGGGGATTTTTTAACCGCAGCGCATAACGCAACACCCGAAACTATAAATTTTATGGTGCGCCATGGGCGTGGATTGGTTTGTACGCCTATTACAAAAAAACGTGCGCACGAACTTGAACTTGAACCGATGGTTAGCCACAATACCACGTCGCACGAAACAAATTTTACTGTTTCTGTGGATTTGCTGGAGGGCTGCAGCACCGGTATCTCCGCATCCGATCGTGCGCGTACCGTACAGGCGTTGATCAACCCTGATACAAAGCCTGAGGATTTGGGCAGGCCGGGACATATCTTCCCGCTGATTGCGAAGGATGGCGGTGTTTTGCGCCGTTCGGGCCATACCGAGGCCGCTATTGACCTGGCTGTTATGGCCGGTTTTGATCCTGCGGGTGTGATTTGCGAGATAATGAAACAGGATGGCGAAATGGCGCGTTTGCCCGAGCTTTTGGAAATTGCAAAGGAGTTTGACCTTAAAATAATTTCGATAAAAGATCTTATTGCATACCGTTTGGCAACGGAGTCGCTGGTAAATAAAGATGTAACTGTAAAACTGCCCACGCAATGGGGCGATTTTGATATGGTTGCTTATACGCAGGTTGACAACGGCGAACATCATTTAGCCCTTGTAAAAGGAAAATGGGAGCCGGGAGAGCCCGTTTTGGTTCGTGTGCATAGTTCATGTGTTACCGGGGATATTTTCGGTTCGTGCCGTTGCGACTGCGGACCGCAGCTGCATAAATCAATGGAGATGATAAACAGGGAGGGGAAAGGCGTTATTGTTTATATGAACCAGGAAGGGCGCGGTATTGGTCTTATCAATAAACTTAAGGCGTATCACTTGCAGGAAAACGGACGTGATACCGTTGAGGCCAATATTGAGCTTGGTTTTAAAATGGATCAGCGTGATTATGGAGTCGGTGCGCAAATTTTGCGGAGTTTGGGCGTGTCAAAAATGCGACTGATGACCAATAACCCTAAAAAAAGGGCCGGATTGATTGGATACGGGCTCGAAGTTGTTGAAAATGTACCTATTGAAATAGCCTCAAACCCCCATAATGAAGTTTACCTGAGAACTAAAAGAGACAAAATGGACCATGCGATTATGCGTGATCATTGATCATCCTCTTCTTTCGTTGCAGGTAAAACACCGGATGAAGGAATAGGTGCAGGATTTACAGGCGCCTTTTTCTTTTCTTTTCGTAAAATATTCCGGATAAATTCGGCGAAAGTGTCAAAATCGCGCTGGTAAACTAATCCCAGTCCGTTTACGTATTCGCCAACAAGCTGATTGTCAAGTGTGTTTAGTGTGGTGCTGTTTAGCACACGGTAAGAATAACTAGCGTTAAGGTTCCCGTTTTTCTGAATCTGGTATTGTGCGTCAAAATCGTAGGTGAGCTGGCTGAAACTTGAATTAAAAGTGTTGCTGCTTTGAAATAAGTCGCTGGTTCCCGAATAAGTATTGTATATACTACCATTAAAAATTAAGCGATCCTGCACCCGGTACGAAGCGCTGAAATCATTATATGAGCGAATATTAAGGTCAAAGCCCTTAATATTAGATTGCGAAATAAGGGTATTGAGCCTGTTAAATGCAAACTCACTCACAGCTTCGCCGGCAGTACCCACTACCTGGTTGGCTAAGTTGCCGCCAGCGCCGTTTGAAAACTGCCGTGTAACGATGATGCTCAGGGCCTGCTGGCTGCGGTTATTAACATCAGACAGGTAGTTGCTTAAATCATCCTTTACCGAGGGATCAAAGGGGAAATTAAAGTCAAAATCAATAGTTGGCTGTAACAGTGATTTTGTTAATATCAGTTCGGCTTGCACCAAATCATAGGAATGCCCTTTTGGCGATTCGGAGCCCGCAGCCTGGTAAAGCGGCGAAATATCTGTCCTAACCTCATAAATGGCATTCAGGTTTATGGTTGCATTTGAAGGGTTACCTGTCCAACGGATAGTACCTCCCTGGTTTATCGAAAAGTTTTTGCTGATGAAGTTTTTCGCAGTAAAGTCGAATTTGCCGCTGGTAATTAAAAAGTTGCCAAGCATCTCGAAATCACCAAGGCTGTTTATGTTAAGTTTCAGGTTGGTTGCCTGCCCGCTTCCTTCAATGATCCCGTAATCGGTAGTTATTTTTAGTATTGTCTTTTCGTCAACTGTCAGGTCGAAATTTAATGTTACCCCATTAAACGCCCTGGTTGTTGGCGTATAAGCTTTTGTGGTGTCATTATGGCCGACAAACTTTATAAAATCGTTATTCCCTACCGTTGAGCTGGTGTTGAGCGGTATATTAAAGATGGTGCCGGCATCGGTTTTTGCTTTTATATCGATCTTCATATTATCTACCGGGCCGTTAAAACTAAACCGGCCCGTAGCAAAGGCTGTACCGTAATAAATATGATTGTCTTTAAAGCCTGTATTTAAGGCCATAAGGTTTTTAGCATTAAGTTCTGCTTCAATGTCAGGATTTGAGAGGTCATTTAAATCAACCTTACCGTTAACAACGCCAACACCCTTTTTGCTATCCCTCAATACCATGTTATTGATATTTATAACGCTATTATGAACATTGAGCGTGTCAGTTATTTGATAGGCGGTTTTTAAATAATTAACCGTGACGCCGGTATTTGACAACATTACGTCGCCAGTTAATTGGGGTTTTGAAGGGTCTCCGGTAAGCTTTAAGTCGGTAGAAACAGTGCCTTTAATATTCGACACCAAACTATTGATAAAAGGCTCAAAAATAATGGCCTCGGTTTTATTCATTTTTACATCAAAATCCAGGTTATCCCTTTTACCATGCCCAATCTGGTATATCCCGGCAATGTTTACGGTTTCCAATCCGTGGTTAATAATATTAAGTTTTACATCAGCCTGCTTTCGGTCGTTACCCAGATTTGATTCAATTTTCACATTGCCCACCAGGGTTTTATTCATTATCAGCGAGTCGATGCCTAAACCTGCGTCAACAGCTGGTGTTTTAAGCAGCGATGTGATCTTTACATCGCCATTAAGTGAGCCTTTTAGTATCACGCCGGCCGTACGCGTAAGCTGATTAAAATTAGCCATGCTAAATTTCTCAAATGACAATTTTAGTCCGTCGGCCGGGTTATCGGAAACAAAGCCGTCGATCTTCACCTTTTGCTGGCCGTTTGAAAGCACGAAGCCAGATATACTGGTTTTGCCTTCCAGAAATTTAATTCTTGTTTTTTGCTGTATCAGCCAATCCTGGCGCTCCAGCGTTAAATCCGAGGGCAGCAATTGCATTTCGGCGCTATTATCATGTCCAAAATTAACCAGGCCATACAAGTCGAGCTGATTTACCGCATTTTTATCGGCAAGCTTGATATTGAAATTCAGGCTGTCGCTCCTCAGTACATTTGTTAGGGTTATATTTTTTATAAACAAGCTATCCGAGAGGTCGATTTGCCGTAGTGACATGTTTAAGCCCAGATATTTATTGTTTGTCCCTTCATCTATAATAAAATCGTGAAATATTGTTTTGCCTAATATTATTGTTTTGACATATGCATTAAGGTTTGCCGTTTGGGTCGCCGAATTAAATGTCCCTATAAATGTTCCCTGGTCGGGTATTTTCAGATT
>Ga0206855_10253_pt1 | contig 15679 bp, 12 predicted proteins | sample Alteio_BWOrgCont_51_FD_152637 | JGI IMG/M metagenome (GOLD analysis project Ga0206855, IMG submission 152637) | Enriched cells from forest soil in Barre Woods Harvard Forest LTER site, Petersham, Massachusetts, United States -... | ecosystem: Environmental > Terrestrial > Soil > Temperate forest >...
ACCTAACGAACATTAAAATTGCGGGATATTCTCCGAACGAAGATGGTTTTATTTGGACAGATTTTCATTTATCGCCCTGACGGAAAAACACTAGCAACAATTGGCTGCTATTGGGCTTGTCCTTTTGTTACTAAAGTTTTTGATTTTTCTAACCCGATGGTGCTGCCATTGACTGAAATAAAAGAAATAGAATTATTGGGCAATGAAATTATTGTGGGCTGGCTGGATAGAGTTTTCCCAAAACTAAATTGGTTGTTCATGAAATAAAGCCTCTTTAAGCCAATCTGAAAACGCTTTTTGAAATTGGCCAAAAAAATAGCCCTTGCCGTTTCCGACTGATCATTCCGGCGATTATCCTTTTCGCTTTTAGGAATGTAATTTGATACCGGGAATAAATTTGAAATCCTTTTTATTATAGGTAAACAATTCGATATCGTAAACAATGGCCATAGCACCCGATAATGGCGTCTGGTATTTGTAAATTGTGTGAGAGTCTAAATTTATTAACTAATTCGATTGCGCGTTTAGAAACGTCTTCATTAAAATGCAAAATATTATATTGGTTTATTTTCTTTTGCATTTCGGCCATTTCCTTTTTATTTTGCATGCCCCGGTACAATTCCATAACTGACACGGATGGTATTAAAACATTTTCACCACCAATAGATTCCAATTCGATTACAGTTTGAGGAATATTGCGAAATAAGGAAATAAAAATGTTGGCGTCGCAAATTACAAAGCTCAAAGTCTGTCCCCCCAGGCTTCTTTTCGTAATTTTTCTATGGTAATGTCACGTCTCTGCCAAATACCAGCCAGTGCTTTAACATCGGGGTCTTTAGCAAAAGTTATGGGCAAATCTGCTGGATGTTCATCTTCGTGAGGTGAACCATTCTTTATGGGTTTTTCAATAACAATATCAAACATTTTAGTCAATTCCTGCAAAGCTTTTAGCGCTTTTGCACTTTTGTATCTTACAGTAATCTCTGGCATAATTATTAAGTATACACAAATATAATAAACAATTGCTCAAATTTGATTTGTGTATATAGTAAACTAATTCTTTCCATCACTAAATAAAGCCCCTTCATCACCAAAAATACCGGCTTTGCATCCATTGTCAATTTTCTGTCGCTGGTTATTGTGACATTTATGCCCGGATTTAAAAACCAAACTTAAATCCGCTAAACCATAATTATTGAACACTAAACCATAATTTATTAAATCTATGAGCACATCATCAAAAACCATCCAGTTTGCTTCGGCCCTAGGGAACGGAGCTGAAATGACACTTGGCATTGCCACAATTTACAGCATTGGGCAAAGCGCCCCAATCGTGCTGGCGACCTCAACAGTAAAAAGCCCGGATTTCGAGTTTATGATACCGGTAACTGACGGCAATTATTATTACATCGTTTTACAGGTAAGTAATTACCAGTTGAACAGCGTTTCTTACACAACCGGCGACAGAGACCTTTCGCTTTTATCGGTTTTTGATGATTCGGCGGTCAGTGTAACCGTGGGCCCGCAATCAACAATTGCCAATGCTTATGCGTTCGCCAGGATGATCTATTCAACAGCAAATATTGAAATAGCGATAAAAGGCACCAACCGGATGCTCGGCCTTGCTTACGGGATGAAGAACAATTTTATAAGCACCGGCGGCAATATTTCACCCGTTATTTCATCTTCGCCAAACGGCCTGGAAAGCAACAGTTATGCCCTGTTTAATTTTCTCTCCAACCTGCTGTATTACAATGTTACCGATGCCTCTGTTTACAACGGGTTTCTTTCACTGGCATCTGCGGACACTTCTTCATCCTTTTTCCAGGCCTTGATGCACCTGGTTCATCAGCCGTTTACGAACGTGGAGCAGATCTATCAACTCATCAGCGCTATGGAGCAGGTATTTCAGCCTTCGTTGCCGCAACTGACCCTCCCCCGGCATAAATCACCTGTACCCGATCAATGGACACTCACCATAAAAGCCAATGATTCGGGGGCACAAAACTTTTTGATAGGAGGCCCCGCCTACGTGGTATTTGACAAGGAAGACAAAGCCTGGATAGCCAACAATGTCCGCCAGGGAACAGCCTATTCGGGTACGTATTGTATTGTACTGAACCCTGATGGTTCGCCCGCAGCTATCTCCCCGGTTTTTGGCGGCGGTTTGCTGGGCGCGGGCTTTGGGGCGGCCATTGATCCTGCACGTGAAACTATCGCCATCGGAAACTATGGCTGGGGGCCCGAGCAATTCAATCCGCAAACGGGCAGCGTATCCATATTTTCATACGATGGAACAGTATTAAGCCCGCCGAATGGGTTCACCAGCCAGGTAACAAGAGCACAGGGCATGTGTTATGACAGCGCAGGGAATTTATGGATTGCATCTATAGGGTCGGAAAAACCCATGGCTCCCTCGCCGGGTGGCCTTTACACTTTCGAGAACCAAAACAGCGCTATTGTGGTTTACCCTGGCGGCGATCCTGCACAAGCTATCCACTATAACAACTTTGGCAACAACCCTTCTCCATACCATGCCACGTTTGGTGTTGTGATGGACAGCCAGGGAAATGCTTTCGTCTCGAATATTGGCGATGCATCGGAAGGCGTTCCGTCATCCCTTTACAAATTCAGGTTGGATAACGGCGAGCTGGTTTGCTTAGCCTCCTGGATCAGCGACTACCAAAACCCGCGCACCGGTGAAATTGGCTACGAAGAATTCCGGCAGGTGCAGGTCAATGCACAGGATGAGGTCTTTGTGGTGGGCATAACCAGCAGCCGGGTTATCAAATTGGATAATGACCTGGAAAATGTTCTACAGGTATTCGAAAAGAACATAAATGCGCCCTGGGGCATCAACATAGACGGGCAAGGCACCATGTACGTGGCAAATTTCGGGCAGGAAAAAGGACGGGACCCTGAAAATAACTCGCTGGATATGCAGGGGCCTTTCGGTGTGACTGTAATCCGGAATGAAGATGAGAACACAGCCAAACTTATGACATTACCAACCGGCGGTGCGCCGGTAACACTTCGCAACGGTTTCCCGCTATACGGCAGCCAGACGATTAAGGGTAAACAAATTGTTTCCTATGAGCCAATTATGCGGCTCACTTCTACAAATATCGACGGGGCAGGCAACCTTTGGGCCATGAACAACTGGAAACCATCGGCTTATGTGGATGTGAAAGATAATCCCGGCGGCGACGGCGTGGTGATTTTTGTGGGAGTGGCAGAGCCATCGTAAAAACGACATACTGAAGTTTTAGTCGAAACAACTTTTATCCGGGAACGGCCTTTAGAGGACTTTAAAGGCGGTTCTCCTTTTGGTAGAACTTTCATAATAACTTCCGCAGAGTCGGCATAACGATGTTCGGTTGAGTTGACACGCCATTTTGCATTAACGTTAATATCGCTCGCATAGTTTACTCACCCGAACATCGCTTCGCTCGTTCACCCTCTCTTCCGCAAGCGGAAAAGAAGGTTTTTGAAGACTCTTCTTCACCCTCTTTCCGGCTTGCCGGAGAGAGGGTCGACCAGCGAAGCGCAGTCGGGGTGAGTAAATTGACCGCCATGCAATTTGCGGGAGTTATTTTGAAAGCTTTGCTTAAGTAATAACCGCAATAAAAATACCGTGAAAACACCTATTGCATTTTGTTTATTTAGTATCTAAATTTATACTATCCTTAACGAAAAAAAAATATACAAAAAATAATACCATTATTTCAATAAACAGCTTTCCCCTCTGCTTGCTGAAATAATTTATACCTGTTACAATTACCGGAATATCACAAGTTCTTACCATAAGTAAGTTTTGCCATGCATCTTTTTGACGAATTTCCATTTAGTTCAATTGACGGTTTTCAATGCAATCTCTGGAGATTGAAAACCGATAAAGCCACGCCCAAAGGGCCGGTATTGCTTATACATGGGGCAGGCGTGAAAAGTAATGTATTTAACGCCCCGAATGAAAAAAATCTGCTTGATTCCTTATCGGAAGCAGGGTATGATGTTTGGCTGGAGAACTGGCGCGGCAGCATGTTATGCAAGCCGAATGAATGGAACCTGGATATAGTTGCCGAAAACGATCATCCCGCCGCAGTACAGGAAATATGCAGGCGTACAGGATACGCCAAAATAAAGGCCGTAATTCATTGCCAGGGTTCCACAAGCTTTATGATCTCTGCGTTAAAAGGATTGGTGCCGCAGGTTACTACCATTGTCACCAATGCTGTTTCGTTGCACCCGGTAGTTTCGGGCGCGTCCAGGTTTAAAATAAACTTTCTTCTTCCAGTTGTTAAACCCATCACCAGCTACCTTAATCCGCACTGGGGAGATGTTGCGCCCGATTTTAAATCGAAAGCATTTCGGGCGCTGGTTAATTTAACACATTGGGAAAATGATACCAATGTTGGGAAATTTGTAAGTTTTACTTATGGCGTGGGGCATCCGGCATTATGGGAGCTTGATAACCTGACAGATACAACTAAAGACTGGATAAGGGGAGAATTTGGCTATGTGCCGATGTCGTTTTTTGACCATATAAAAAAGTGCATAGCAGCCGGGGTGCTGGTATCGGCAGACGGGAAGGTCAACTACGCCGCCTCAAAACCGCAAACATCGGCCCGGTTCGCATTTTTTGCCGGCAAACTGAATAAATGCTTTTCGTATGACAGCCAGGTAAATAGCTACAATTATTTCAATTCGTACCATCCGGGTTACCACAAACTATATGTATACGATACCTATAGTCATCTCGATGTATTTATGGGGAAAAATGCTTACACCGATATTTTTCCTGCTATGGTTAAGGAACTAAACGACTAAATCTGTTATAATGGGAATACCTGAACGAATAAAAAACTACACCGGGCGTTATGCCCTGGTTGATGATGTACCATTTACGATGCCGGTGGCCTCAGGGAATTCACCGGCACTGATGGCTGCTTTTTTATGCGATTATGAAAAAGCAAATAAACTGCTGCCCGGAAACGAGCTTCATGCTGTAAAATATATAAACGGCAAGGCCATTTTTATGGTCACCGTGATAAATTACCTGCATACCAATATTGGTAAATACATTGAATACAGTATAGCAATAGCGGTTACGCGAGGAGCTAAACCGGCCCCGAGAATGCTGCCCGCGCTGTTTATGAACTATTATAAAACCGGGCAGTATGTACTTGAATTACCGGTCAGCTCAGAAATATCTGTAAAAGGCGGAAAGGGAATATGGGGGATGCCAAAGCATCAGGGTAGTCTCGATTTTATTGTTAGCGAAGACAAAGTTTCGGCCCAATATGAGCTTAACGGCGATTTTGCATTCAGGATTGAAATTGATAAGCCTGCCAAATGCAACTTTCCGCTTAACATCGGCACCGTAAACTACAGCCATTTTCGGAATATGTTAATGGCATCCTATATCTATTTTAACGCAAAAGCCGGTATTTGTTTAGGCAAAAAAGCTAAAGGCAGCCTGTTTATTGGCGATCATAAGCGCACGGGGTATTTGCGCGACCTTGGCATTGAGAGCAAACCTTTGTTTACCGCATTTATGCCTAATGCCAACGGCATTTTAGATGACCATTTTGAATGCTGGTTTATGACCTATGAAGATAAACCGGATAAGGTTACCCCCGAGGGTTTTGCAAGCGTTATTAACCTGGGGCTAAGTGAAGAGTGGCCGCCAGCGCCGCATATCACCGATTATGAAAAATTTAAAATTTAAATGCTACTATCAAAGTTATTTAAATAAAGGAGTATATCGAACTACCTGAACTGTTAAAAAAACAAGTAAAAATGAGAAAGTTATCTAAATCCATTACCGACCTGAAACCCTTTTATGACGTGGTAATTATTGGCAGCGGCTATGGCGGAAGCATTTCGGCCAGCCGTTTTGCCCGGGCGGGCCTGAAAGTTTGCCTCCTTGAAAAAGGCAAGGAATTCCAGCCCGGCGAATACCCGGTAACCTTAGGTGAATTTACTGAAGAAATGCAGTTAAATACCAATGACCGTAAAGCCGAAAAAAATGGCTTATATGAATTCCATGTCGGCGACGGCCTGTCGGTATTTAAGGGATGTGGCTTGGGCGGTACTTCGCAGGTAAATGCCGGCGTTGCCATAAAGCCCGAAGATCGCGTTTTTGAGGATACACGCTGGCCGGCAGCCATCAGGAAAGATATAAGCAGCCTGCAGGATGGCTACAGTAAGGCATGGGATATGCTTAAACCTGCGCCTTACCCGGTGAACACCGATGGCTACCCTGAATTAGCAAAAGCAAAAGCAATGCAGACTTCGGCCGCAAGTATGAATCAGCCTTTCAGGTACACCGATATAAATGTATCATTTGAAACAGGCATTAACCATGTCGGGGTTCATCAAACCAAATGTTGCAACTGCGGTGATTGCGTTTCCGGCTGCAACCATTTTGCAAAAAATACTTTAATTATGAATTATTTGCCGGATGCCGTAAACCACGGAGCCGAAATATTTTGCAATGTTAATGTTGACCATGTTGAAAAAGAAGACGAAGCATGGATTACCTATTTTGATGTTTTTGGTAGCGACAGGGACAAGTTTAGCGCACCGCTGATGTTTGTCCGTTCGGCCAATGTGATAATGGCGGGAGGGACATTAGGGAGTACCGAACTTTTATTGCGTTCAAGACAAAATGGCCTGGCGGTTTCATCGAAACTTGGAGATCATTTAACAGGGAATGGCGACGTATTGGGCTTTTCATACGATTGCGATAATCCGATAAACGGTATGGGATTGGGTAATCACTATAACGATCCTAAATACGCACCGGTTGGCCCCTGTATTACCAGTATTATCGATATGCGCCACCAGCCGGTATTGACCGACGGGATGACATTTGAAGAAGGAAGCATTCCCGCGCCCATTGTTTCGGTGATGAATACAGCTTTAATTTCGCTTAACTGCGATATAGGGCATGATACAAAAGGCGGTTTTGCAAACTGGCTAAAGGATTGCGGCGAAGAGGCTAAAAGCCTGATAGACGGGCCGTACAGTGGGGCAACCAACCGCACACAAACCTATTTAGTAATGACCTACGACGATGACGACGGAGTTATGAGCCTGAATAATGGCGATTTTGCTATTAACTGGAAGGGTGTTGGCAAAGAAGTGATTTTTAAAAAGGTGGAAAAAGCCATGGTGGATGCTACAATACCTTTGGGGGGCAGTTTTATAAGGGATATAGTATGGAGTAAATTATTGGATTACCAATTAGTTACCGTACACCCGCTTGGCGGCTGCAATATGGCCGAAGATGCCTCACAGGGTGTAACCAACGATATTGGCAATGTGTTCGCAGGTGAACAGGGTACTGAAACATACAAAGGTTTGTACGTGCTTGATGGTTCAGTAGTCCCTATGCCATTGGGTACCAACCCATTATTCACCATTTCGGCGGTAACAGAACGGGCTTGCGGGATTATCCTTAAAAATATGGGCCTGGAAACGAGTTATGATTTCCCCAAAGTATATGCTGATTTAACTGAACCTGAACCGGCAGTTCAGTTTACGGAAACAATGAAAGGCTTTTTTAGCACAGCTGAAAAAGATGATTTTGAAAAAGGCTATGAACTTGGAGAACAGGATAAATCGGCCATTTTATTTACCTTAACTATAGAAACCGAAGGCATGGAAACCTTTGTTGCCGATCCGCAGCATACCGGCTATATGAGCGGGACGGTAATTGCACCCGCTCTATCCGACAAACCCTTAACTGTAAGCGATGGCATATTTAACCTTTTTGTAAAAGACGCAGATGATCCCGAACATCTGAAAATGAAGTACAATATGCAGCTCAATACCTACGACGGCAAACAATATTATTTTTCGGGGTATAAAAAAGTTGACGGCGAGTCGCCCTTTTATTTATGGAGCGATACCACCGTGCTTTATACAACCATTTATACCGATAAAGACAAAAATAATGTAGTGGGAAAAGGTATTTTAAAAATAGCCGCACAGGATTTTGCCACCCAAATGACCACTATGAAGGCCATTAATACAAGCAGTTTGTCGGAAAGCCTAAAAGCACTTGAACCATTTTCAAAGTTTTTTAGCGATGAAATTATCGACACTTATTTTAAAAAATATTTTTAAAGCCGTGCTTAACCTTCGGCAATATTAAATTATGGAAGAACAAGATTTCAATAAACAGCCTTACCGGACGCATGATGATTATTTTGGAATGACGCATAGCCTGTTGCTTAACCACCTGCGTACCGAAACCAAAAAATCAAAGGGCAAACCGCCGGCCTATAAAATCAGCGATTTTTTTACAAAAAGACTTTGGACCTGGTTTTATTATTATGTTTCCAGCAGGTTTGGGCCAAACTATCCCTACGTGGGCTATACCGCACCGGAAACCGGCATTTATGATATAACGCCAGCAGAACCAGGTACCGGCAGCGTGTGCATTGCCGTAACCGCAGATTGGGGTACCGATACGCTGCAATCCTTTGCGGTGGCAGGGAAAATGAAAGAGCATAACCCCGACTATACCATTCATTTAGGGGACACCTATTATGTCGGCGCGCCTCACGAAATTGAGGAGAATTTCACTAAACCTGGTTCCCCGTGGGTGCGCGGAAGCAAGGGCAGTTTTGCCGTTTTAGGGAATCATGAAATGTACGCGCGGGGCATCGCGTTTTTTAAAAAGCTTTTACCCACTTTAGGGCTTAGAGATGAAACGGGTAGGTGTACAGGCCAAAAAGCCGGGTTTTTCGCCCTTGAAAATGAATATTGGAGGATACTCGGCTTAGATACCGGCTACCACTCTATAGGTAAAATTCCTTTCATTGAATTACTCCCCGGCCTTGGTCCGGATTCCCATTTCGATAAAAAATTAGTACGATGGCTTTATGATGATCTGAAGCTTGATGACGAAAATGATAGAAGAGGCTTGCTTATCCTTACCCATCAGCAATATGTTACTGCCTTTGACGACGAGGCCGAGTATTTAGTACCGGCTGAACAATTAGCCAAACTAATTGGTAAAGACCGGCCAGTCGTGTGGCTTTGGGGGCACGAACATAAATTCTCCGTTTACGAAAAAGTGCAGGTAGGAAATGGTATAACGGTTTATGGAAGATGCATAGGCCATGGCGGCATGCCTATTGAAATAACCACAGGTGCGTTTAACCGTTGTGAAAAAAATCACGGCGACTCAAAACTTGTAATGGTAGATACACGGGAGCAGCCGGGAACCGCCGACTATCCTTTAGGATATAATGGGTATGTTGTTTTGTCGCTAAAAAATGAACAACTGGAAATCGGTTATTTTGATGTGGGCGGGAAACTTTTTTCGGAATCATGGACGGCGGATATTAATACAGGAAACATTAAAGGCTCAATTGATGTCCCTGCCTCAACTCAGCTAAAAACTGTTGATAATAAAGCATGGTCTGCTGCTGTGAGGTAAATAAAAAAGCGAAACCACGACGCTAAACTATGCATATTTAATATTTTATGTTAAATATGCATAGATGATTAAACGGAGAATTGAAGCTAAGATAAGAACCGCTTTAGAGCGGAGTCCTTCAGTATTGCTGATAGGGCCGCGCCAGGTAGGTAAAACTACTATTGCGCTCAATATTTCTGAAACAGTTCCCGCGATCTATCTTGACCTTGAAGACAGGACGGACATCGAAAAGGTACGGGACATCACTGCTTTTCATGCAGCTAACAGTGATAAGCTTATTATCATGGATGAAGTACAGCGCCTGCCGGAAGTATTTGCGCCGTTGTGCGGGATAATTGATCGTGAACGGCGGAAAGGCAATAAAGCCTGGCAATTTTTGTTCCTGGGGCCCGCATCAATCGATCTGTTGCAGCAATCCAGCGAATCACTTGCCGGGCGCATCGCCCATATCGAACTTCACGGCATTGACGTGCTGGAATATGCAGACACCGACCAAGAAATGGTTAACAAACTATGGCTTCGGGGGGGCTTTCCCGAAAGCCTGTTAGCAGCCTCTGACAAAGACAGCCTCTATTGGCGGTGGGATTTTATCAAAACATACCTGGAGCGCGATATCCCCCAATTAGGCCCACGCATCCCGGCCCAGACCCTTGAACGCTTCTGGACGATGCTTTCACACAACCAGGGAGGGATCATCAATGCTTCAACTTTAGCCAGGAGCCTCGAGGTTTCCAGCGTCACTGTCGGGCGTTATCTTGACCTGATGACCGATCTTTTACTGGTCAGGCGCTTGCAATCCTGGACTTTTAATGCCGGCAAGCGTCTTGTCAAAGCACCGAAAGTATATGTGAGGGACAGCGGCATTACACATGCTTTGCTGAATATTACCGGCTATAATGAGTTACTCGGCCATCCCGTGGTTGGTGGCAGCTGGGAAGGTTTTGTTATAGAAAACATCCTTTCCGTCGCCCCGGAAAGGACGCTGCCTTTTTATTACCGAACAACCGGCGGCGCCGAAATTGACTTTGTCCTGGAATTTTCAGGCATGGAAAAATGGGCTATCGAAATCAAACGCAGCTCTGCACCGTCTTTGTCGAAAGGGTTCTATATTGCCTGTGATGACATAAAAGCCGACAGGCGTTATGTGGTTTATGCAGGCAAAGACACATTCCCGCTTGGGGACGGGGCAACTGCCATTTCATTGCCCGCACTTATGCAGGAGCTTTTGGACTACGGGGAGTAATAGTAAAATGGCGGTAAAAAGGTTTTTCTACGAAGAAGATACGGGGTGCAGAATAGTAAAAAAGTCTCCAGGCTTTCGACTGAAGACTTTTGGCTTTTCGGTTGTCAGCAAAAACTTTCCCGCAGTCTTTTAGAATTATGACATTTTGATCATCAACCCAATAACTGCGGCAATTCCAATAACATAAGGCTCTTGCAATTTTTTAAAGCAGATCAGAGCCAGTACTGCGATAACAGCGATCAGCGCTGTGGGTATATCGATTATAGAACGTAGTGCAATAATAATTACCGACCCAACTAAAGCCCCTATAACGGATGCTGTGATACCCTCAACAAAAGCTTTGATGCTGGCATTCCTGGCGATCTTTTTGAAAGACGGCGCTAAGGCCACAGTAAACAGGTAACAAGGCAGGAAAGTAGCTAATGCAGCAACGCAGGCTCCCGGAACCCCCCCCGACAAGGTAACCGATAAAGCCTACCGTAATGACCACCGGCCCGGGTGTGATCATCGCTACAGCAACTGCATCCACAAACTGATGTTCATTCAGCCAGCCAAACTCCCTGACCACGCCGCCGTGCAGGAATGGTACGATGGCCAGCCCACTGCCAAATACAAATACGCCAGCCTTTAAAAAGAACCAACCAATTTCGGGTAAGGTTTTGCTGTCGTACCTCCAAAAGCCGATGCTCAATAAAATAGTCGCAGGTACAACGGTAAGCTTTTTAAGCCATTGCGGCTGGGCTTTGATAAGCATGTATAATACGCCACACGCCAGGAATAATAATATCTCTTCTTTTTGTGTGATGACCGTTACAATTATTCCAACAATATAGAAAAGCCAAAGCAGCCATTTTTCTTTTATCGCCCTTAGTTCGAATTTGCTGATTGTTTTAATGGTTAGTTTGTAAGCACTCAAGGCTATGATGCCGATCACCGCTGCGCCTACGCCATAAAATACCGCCTGCATCCATGCCATGCCCCCGTAAAGTTGGTAGAACATACCCAAAAGTACCACCATAACGAAAGAAGGCAATACAAATGCAAGCCCCGCCAATGTTGCGCCGATGAACCGGTAGTGCACAAAGCCAATGTAAATGGCTAATTGTGCGGCTAAAGGCCCCGGCGCTAATTGGGCCAAGGCTAAACCCTCTTTATATTCTTCATCAGTCAGCCAGGCTTTACCTTCCACCAGGTCCCGGTGCATGTACCCTACTAATGCCACCGGGCCGCCAAAACCCCAGGTACCCAGCTTTAAAAAATAGACGGTCATATCCCAAAGGGAATAACCCGGTCGTTGTTGGGTCAGTTGTTCGTCCACGTGTGGGTTTCGTCTTGTACATACCTGGCCCAACTATAGAGGGCATCGTAAACCTGCATACCGAAAGCCAATTGGGCATGATCGTCGTGAAAATTGTATGACAGCCCCGCAGAGATCGCCCAGAGGCCGGCTGCTTGTTGTGCCAGGTCAAAGCGCGCGGTATCGGCGCCCCGGACAATTTCAGCGATCTGCAAAACCGCCGGATCGGTCATTCCGTGTTTTTTTACGATATAGTCGAACGTACACCGTTCCCCTTCGTGCGAATATTCCGTTCCGGGTATATCGAAGGGAATCGCATTAAGCACTTTTGCCTTTTCAAAAACTTCTTCTTTTGGCACATAAATAAACTCCGCATCCCTGTCAACAAAATTTTTTATCAGCCAGGGACAAGCAATACGGTCAATTTTTGGCCGTTCACGAGTGATCCATTTCATAAGCTAAAAAATTAAACCGGTTGTTTACATTTTCATTTCACCCATCGGTGCTTTACCCAGCACATCCAAAGCCGCGCGGAAGCCCTGCGCTAAATCTGCAGCTTTGCCCCGGCCGTAATAATGCAGGAATATGATATGCGGGTCATCATTCAGCATGTGGCTGTGAACGGCTACCACCTCCAGGTTATGTTGGCGCAGCGTTTTGATAACGCTGTTCACTTCGCCTGGCAGCATCGCTATATCACCGGCAATCTGTGCATCATCCTGTTTACCGGCAAAAGAAGCCCAGGTATTCAGGCCAATATTGGTTGTCATTTCCACACCCATCATCATCACTTTCAAGTCGCTGCGACCGATGGTATATTTATAGGTCGGGCCATTTATTGTACCCGTATATTTAACAATCGCATCAAGGGCAGGGATGTCAAAATTCTCTTTTCCGGTAATAGGTGATGGAGCGGATGGGGCAGGCTGATTTGCAGGGAATACTTTGCTGTCGCGAATGGTATCGGCGTACCTTTTTGCAAGTTCGGCAATGCTGCCCATACCCTGAATATGCATATAGAATATCCTTGGCTCTTCGTAAAAGAAGTGGTTATGGATTGCGCTTATTTCCAATCCGTTTGCCAGGGCCGCCGAAATCACCGGGTTAACTTCCTCCTGGAGCAAAACGGTATCGCCCATTAACATCGCTGTTTTTCCGTCAATAGATTTTTTGAACGATACCCAACCGCCAAAACCAAATGGTATCGGTATCGGCGCGCCTTTTATCGTCATCTTCAAATCATTGCGTGGCAACGCAGTGGTATGAACAGATTCCGCCTCTTTGTAGCTTCCCTTTTTGCCGAGAGCGGTTTCAATGGCCGCAATTTCATCGGCCGTAAGCCCGGGAGTGTTACCTGAAGGCAGGGTTTTCGCCCCGCTATGCTGAACAGGTAATAATAATGCTGTACCTAAAATGGCTGTTGCCTGGAGGGCCTGCCTGCGGGAAAATTTCTTTGTTTCCATAATTGATAGTATATATAATGCAATACTATCTTTTTGTTGTGGTCGAAAATAGAACAGCAATTACCATTGGTACAGATTTTACTTTTTGAGCAGCGTTTTGCGGTATTCCGAGGCAGTCATCCCCATCTGCTTTTTGAATATCCGGTTAAAATGACTCTGGTCCGAAAAACCGGTAAGGTACGCGATCTCTGTCAGTGGATAATTTGTAGTCTCCAATAGGTTGGTAGCTTTTTCGATGCGGAGTTTCCGGATATAATCTCCAAAGGAAAGGTTCTCAAAATATTTGGAAAACTCCCTCGACAAATAGGAAGGGTTGATCTCCAGGTCATGCGAAACCTGTTGTAAACTCAAACTCATATTGGTGTCGAGCTGATCCTGTATCATTTCGCGAAGTTCCTTTGCCCAGGCTGGCGCTTTCCTGGAATTATCCCTGAGATATTTATGGTAAACCTCCAGCAGCATTTGCTCGGCTGGACTGCCCTGGGCGTGTTTCAATTGGTGCAGGTGTTTGGCCCAACTATATAATCCATCATAAATAGTCATCCCCAATTCCAATAATTCGTGGTCATCCCTTATATTATAGGCCAGCCCGGAAAATATCGCCTCTAAACCGGCAGCTTGCGGGGCAAAATCGTGCCGGTCGGTATCCGCGCCGCGAACGATAGCCGCAATACGGTCAAGCGCCTCATCTTTTAGTTGGTGCTTTTTGATGAAATAATCAAAACTGCAATGGTCTTCGTAATGGGTGTATTCCACGCCCGGCAAATCGAACGGTATCGCCCCTGATGCTGCTGCTTTGGTCAGTACTTCTGCAAAGGGTACGTAAATAATCTCGGCATTCGGGTCAATAAATCGCTTGATCAGCCAGGGACAGGCAATACGGTCAATTTTAGGATGCTCTCGGGTGATCCATTTCATAAGTAGTAAAGTTAACAGAACGGGTGGTTCTTGAAAATACAGAAAGATAACAGAAACAAATCCTACATTCGGTTATTTAAATCATCAATATGAATTACTATCGTTTAATACCGCTATTTGTCGCCTTGGGTTGCTTTAGCAGCTGCCATGCGCAGGGAACCGGTAGACAATTTCTGATGCTGGAAAAGGAAATTGCGTTACCTAATGTTAAGGGGCGTATTGACCACATTGATATTAATTTAAAAGACCAGGTAGCTTACGTTGCCGCAATAGGAAATAATACTTTGGAGATTGTTGATATAAAAAGCGGCAAAGTGACCGGCAGCATTACGGGGCTGGATGAGCCCCAGGGCGTAGCTTATATTGCCAAACATGATGAGCTGTTTGTAGCCAACGGCGGTACCGGCGAATGTTATTTTTTTAACGCCAAAACATTGGCAAAAACAGGTAGTGTTAAATTTAATGATGACGCCGATGACGTGCGCTATGACGCGGATGCTGACAAAATTTACGTTGGTTACGGTACCGGCGGGATCGGCATCATCGACGGGGCAAGCCATAAGCTAACCGGGGATATTAAATTACCCGCACATCCCGAATCTTTTCAATTAGATGCTAAAGCAAATAAACTTTGGGTCAATTTGCCCGGTTCGGGCATCGTCGGGGTTTGTGATCTGAAACAATTAAAGTTAATAGCTCAATGGTCAAAGTTACTGCCCCGTGCGAATTTCCCGATGGCTTATGACGAGGCGCAGCATCGTATTATCATCGGCTACCGCGTTCCTGCCAAGCTGATCGTTTATGATAGTGAAAGCGGTAAAGAAATCTTCAGCGCCCCGATGGTCGGCGATGTGGATGACCTGTATTGGGATGCCAAAAACAAATGCGTCTACATCAGCGGGGGTGGAGGAGCGGTAGATATTTTTAAACAAGCAAACGGTGATTCCTATAAGCAAATCGCCCACATCAAAACCCGCGACGGCGCCCGTACTTCTTTATTGGCGCCGGAGTTAAACATATTCCTGATCGCGGCAAGAGCAAATGGCGACCAACCGGCAGCTCTGTTAGTTTATAAAACGAATTAGTCCTTACTTTTGATAAAGAACAATGCCGTCCCCAAAAAGAAAAAAAAAGAATGCCTGGAAAATTTTCGAACCACTTTTTATGGGATTTAAAAAAGTTAATAAGCTAAATATTAACTACTTAAATTATTTATATTCTCTGTTTTCCTGGCAATCTTTTAGTTTATCGTTACATGCCCAACAAAGGATCAAGATGGCGGTAATGGTGTCTGTTTTAAGTTT
>Ga0206855_10250_pt1 | contig 15669 bp, 19 predicted proteins | sample Alteio_BWOrgCont_51_FD_152637 | JGI IMG/M metagenome (GOLD analysis project Ga0206855, IMG submission 152637) | Enriched cells from forest soil in Barre Woods Harvard Forest LTER site, Petersham, Massachusetts, United States -... | ecosystem: Environmental > Terrestrial > Soil > Temperate forest >...
GGGACGGTAAACTGCAATTCATGGATATCCGTACAAACACTCCGGGAGATGTCTATCCTGGAGCCATGCTGACGGCCATAGACGGCTCATTCGACGAGAGCGCCATGGCTTTTTCAGACGACGGGAACCTGCTGGCTATCACGGTGATCTACAGAGCGGGAGAAAAAGGGCATTTATCGGTCAAGTCCGGGGTCGCGCTGATCGACTGCGTCAGCAAGCGTTTTGCCGGACTACTGGAGGGCGTGGGCAATACCTGCACTTCCTTATCCTTTTCGAATAACGGCAGATACCTGACCACCATCGGCGAAGATTATCAGATCAACGTCTGGGATGTCAGCACCCACGCTATCGTCGGGTCTCACAGCAGTAAGAATTGCCGTTACCACTATTGTGCCTTTCTATCGAACGACAGTTTGATCGCGGTAAGCGAAAAGCGTGACGAAAAGAAACAGCAAAAAGACCGTTACATGGTAGAATGCTGGGCGCCCGGGTTAAAAAAGCAAACCAGTAGCTTTCCGGCCATCATTGATGGCTACGAAGTAGTCGGCACAAGCTTAGCGACCGATGGCCGTGGCATAGCAGTTTTCCCCAATCCCGACAACAACCTGGAATTGGTGAACACAGGGGCTGCAACGCCCGTCAAAGTAATGGGAAATCTCTTCCAGAAGATACTTCATGCTGATTTCGACCCCGCTGGCGATAATTTTTTGGTGACCAGGGAAAACGGTATCAATATATGGAATGCGGGTAGTCAAACTTTTCATGCCAGCATTAACTTCCCTCAGGCAGCCGATAACATAACCTTTAATGAAACGGTCAACAAGGCCCTTAATTCAACCGGATTATCCGCCCAGCTTGTCGACCTTACCACGTCCTCAGTTTCAACTTTATTCCCCTCAAAACAAGAACGGTCCATTTTCGACTTAAATTTAAAAAAACCGGGGAAATACTACCTTTCCCCGGATGGCAGGCACATCTTACTGGGCAACTATCAAGGCCAGGTTTTTCTTTCTAATGAACCGTTCACCAAATTGGACGAGACCATCGGCGACTTCGATTTGGGGGCTTCAGGTAACCTGGTCAACCCCATTGATAAAATGGCTATGTCCTCCGACAACAAATTCGCTGTCTTTGGCGGAAGCGAGGGTAACAACCTAAAAGTGTATGACCGGGAACAAAAAAAACTGACGACCATAGCAGATAAATTTAGTATTTCAAGCATCTCCATTAACAACGACAACCAGTTCTTTGCCTTCCTTGACGGTTTTGGTGTCATTTACTTTTATAAACTCAGCGCCAATCCTGTATTGATCGATACCATCAACACAGGATTCGGAGGAACCGAGAATATGATCCGGTTCTCGGCCAGCGGCCGTGAAATCGTATTGGGCTCATTTAACGGAGAGGTAGTCACCTGGGACTGGCATCAACACCGCCAGACCAATGACTGGAATGTCGGCAGTTCGGTTAACTCCTGCCAGTTCGTTCACAGCGACAGTCTGATCGTCGCCGGGGACGACAATGCCAGCTTCCATATATTATCCGACAATAGCCACGAGGAACTGCTCACCGTTTCCTTCTTTAACGACCGCGACTGGATCGCCTTCTCCCCGCAAGGCTACTTCGACGGCACGGAAAATGCTTGGGACCTGCTCCCGGCTTCGTTTTCAAACAAGCCCTGGAATCTTTTTTACCCGGAACAGCTTTTCAATGTTTTCTATCAGCCCGGCATAATCCAGGAAATCCTCGGCAACAACATTAATATAGAGGGTATCCTGGAATCTCGTAAAGACCCACGCATCAGGGCCGACCTGTCCCATTATCTCTCCTCGAAGATACCCCTCGTAAATATAACTTCGCCCCAGGTTAAACCGGAGAAAAAAGATCTTGCCACTGTGCACATCCAGGTTACCGATCCAGGTTCTGGCATCCGTGACCTAAAGGTATTTCACAACCAAATGCTCGTCTTCGATGTCAGCGGGGTATTACCAGCCGTCAGCGGTACGTATAATATCGACGTTCCGGTGGGGCTGATCGGCGGCAGCAACACGATATCCGCCTATTGTTTTAACAACGACAACATCCGGTCCAAAGAAGTCAGCGTCCAGGTGCAAGGCGAACGGGCGTCAGACAAAGCTGGAGATATCCATATCCTGAGTATCGGCATAAACGACTATCAGCAGGATGCGCTCAAATTGAAGTATGCGGTGTCAGACGCCAATACTTTTTCACAAGTGCTCAGTACTTCAATGCTAAGTACCAAAAATTATCGCCACTGTTATACCGATTCGCTCATTAATGCAAATGCAACAAAAAACAATATCAAAACAGCCATTCAAAGCCTGAACAGTGCATCCCCAAAAAAAACCGGGGTGCATCAAATCGGTCCGAACGACGTGCTTTTTATTTTCTATTCGGGTCACGGTTACGCCGCAGGCGATAATTTCTACCTTGTGCCCCAGGACGCCAGAGTAGCCGATGGTGGTCGTTCAATTGACAACCTTCTGTCAGACAGCGAGTTGGCTGACCTGCTCAAAAACATCGACTGCAAAGATATCGTGCTGGTCATCGACGCTTGCCAGTCCGGCCAGGCAATCGGGAAGCCCGTCGATCAGCTCGGCCCGTTCAATTCGCGGGGACTGGCCCAGTTAGCCTATGAAAAAGGCATGTATGTCATCGCCGCATCGCAGAGCCAGCAATCCGCCCTCGAAGTTGACACCCTGGCTCACGGATTATTGACCTACACTATGGCGATCAAAGGACTACAGGAATCAATGGCCGATAATGCCCCAAAAGACAAGCGGATCGATGTTATCGAATGGCTGAATTATGCGGCGCAAGAAGTACCCCTGGCATATGATGAAGCCCGTCGAAACAAGGTCCGGAAGCGACTTATAATTCCTGGCGCCGGCAACATCAATTACCAGGTGCCCAAGGTTTACTTCAGGCGCGAGAACAATTACGACCCCCCGCTGCTGAAAAAACTATAACCGATTTAATTTTATCATAGTGTTTTTCAATTAATTTCATTAGATAATTTGACGCTTTCTTTTTGCTTGCTCCCCTATTGTTCAATTTGCTTCGGGTACTCCACTACGATTTCCGGCTTCCCTTTATAATCGACCACCTTCCCGCTCACACAAATTGATTTTCCATCCAAATTATCCGCGAGTCCTTTTGCATCGCCCCTTAGAACGATAGTAAACAATGAATTCGGATAAGCGCCACCCATGTTCACCAGCACCATGCTGCCAAAATCCTTATGACCATAAACTTTCGAGCAGACTTTGACGCTTTGACCAATATAGTTGGCAACATAAGCTTCCTTTACCGTCGTTACCGATCCCACCGGCTGTAGCTTTTGCGCGGGAGCGGCCGAGATAGTCGTTTTTGCAAAAATGGTATTTAAAATGCCCGCCAACCTAATTGCCGCTTTCTCTATCCTATTTTCGACGATAGGCATGTGCGCCTTATAATAAGCATCATCGATATTCGTCCCGTTCTTTTCGATCTCCGCGTAAAGTTGTGAACTGATTTGGTAGCTTTCCCAGGCCCAAACGATCTGCGGGTCGTTTTGCCATTTGGTGATCTGTGCCGGCGTCGACTTGTCGAAGTTTTGGGCCAGCTGCGCCTCGCTCAAACCAGCATGCTCCAGCATTTTGGTGTCCCAAAGACTATGCAGGTTAGTTCCCTGTCCATCATACTGCACCTGTATCGTATTACCGCCCTTATCCTCCGCACGGCTGACATGCATAGGCTGGTGGATGTCCCCTACAAAATGCACTACATATTTCAGTGCATTTACCCTATCCTCCCGGCTGGCCTTGTCGTCGGCCAAGATCCCTTCTTCTTTTAGCAAAGCTGTATAAACATCTACCTTGCCAGTTACCTGGCTTTTAAAATCGTCGAACGACAAACCCGTTTCCACATTGATAAAATGCCAGGATGCGGTTGACCTGTCGCGGGTATCATCTGCCCAACTCGCCACATCGGCTAAAGTCTCATTACCTAACAACGCGGCCACGCCCGCCTTTGCCTTGTCCGTCAAATGGTTCGCTGCGATCCGCCCGATCACATTATGCCCGGTACGCCCCCAGGAAACCAATCCTATTGCAATACAAACGGCTGCAATGCCGCAAAAAAATTTCTTCATCCGGCGAAGTTAACCAGCGGACCTTATCCTTTCATAAACCTGCTGTTAATTTTTATTGACTTTGGGCTTTTCGGCCATCTGGAAAGCCCATTCGACCATTTGTGCGATCGTGTTCAGCACCGTATCGAATTCCTTTTCGTTTTTGATATCGATCCCTGCGATCGTACCCAACCCGGCACTATCATGCAACACCGTATAATAAATACCGCCGACCAGCATACCCATCACCGCCTTCAAACTGATCCCGCTATTCCTGAAATGACTCTCCGCCAGTTCCAGCAAACGCACTCCCTCCCGCTCCCTGGCCTCGCAAGTCGCGCGCATCAGCGGGTTAAATTCGCTGATCTGCCACAGCACCAGCTTTTGCATCTCCTTATCCCCGTGAAAAAAACGGAACTGGTCCTGCAACATCCTGATGAAACAGTTCATCAGTTCCTCCGTCGTCGGATTTTCCGGCAACTCCAGCGATTCAAAGTAAGCCAGCCAGGAGTCCATCTGCCCGATATACGCCTTCAGCAGCCCGTTCTCACTTCCAAAATATTCATAAACCATTGGTTTACTGACACCCGCCCGCAGGGCGAGCTTGTTCACGCCCAAACCATGATAACCTTTTTCCTTTAGGGTGTCGCCGACCGCACCGATCAGCCTCGACACTTTGTCTTCCGGGTTCCTTTTTCCTGGCATAACTGGTAAACTGCTTAAAAAAATAAAGTTAAGCACCAAAATACCACCAAGTGGTAGATAACTCAAGAAATTTAGCAAAAACTATAATTCCTCAAACGGAACCAAACTTTCCTCCACGATCAAGCCACTTTTACAAAAGCCCAATAAATGCGGCCCTTCTAATTTCCCGTATAACTCATCCAGGTCGTTATCCGTCCCCGTCTTTGAAACAACAAACGTCGTTTTTCCCATCGCGCTGATAAACGCGCCATATTTGCCGATCATCAGCCACAACTCACTATTCAGCGCCAGGGCGTTCAACCGGAAAAACCCCGTCTTTTTCAAGCAATCAGCATAAGTCTGGATCGCGTACACCTCCACAATCTTCTTGAGCCTGCCAGTGAAGGGCCGCAGGTCATCCGCCGGCACCACTGCCTCGATCGTCAGCAACAAAAGGTCGCTGATATCCGTCCGCGCCACATTCAGGCTGATCACCTCATAACTTCTTTTATTAAAATGAACCAGGACCTGGCCCACAAGGCCTTTTTTGTCCTCCGCATAGATCGAAAAAATAGTAGGTTGATTTGTTGCTTTTTTCATAACCGGTTATAAAATAAAAAAAGCCCCCCGGTTTATCCGGGAGGCTGCTATATGTTTTAATTTTTTAAGACAATATCAGGACGCTACCGGAATTATAGGAATAATCAGGACCACCACAATAATTATTGCGCTCAAGATATTGCTATATTTTGTGGTGGTTGCCATCGGTTTGCAAAATAGGAAATTCAGAATAATAATGAAAGCTTTTTTAAACAAACAACGGAAAAACGTCTTTTTTTAGACCAATGACAGCAGTCTTCACTGAAATGACGTTATGTAGTACTAAGAATAATTAGTTTATTATCTTGTAATTTATGGAAACCGTCACCCTAACCCGCCGCGAACTTTACGACCTTGCCTGGTCGGCCCCGTTCACCACCCTTTGCAAAAAATACCAAATATCGGACGTCGGCCTGCGAAAAATCTGCGTCCGCCTGGCCATACCGCTCCCCGGAACAGGCCATTGGAGCAAGATACAAGCCGGCAAGAAAGTAGCTCAGCAACCATTTACGGTTAATAAAGATGTCGAACAACAGGTAAAGCTTACATTAGCAACAAACGCGAACGATGCAGGCAGAGACCTTCCAAATGAATTGGCATTGCTCCAGGCAGCCATTGAAGCCGATCCAAAAATCGACCTGTTGGTAAAAGACACCCTGACCAATCCGGACCCTTTAGTCGCCAGCGCCCAAAAAGGCCTCACTAAAAAAGATGAGTATTACCGGGAAGGTAATTTATTGTATGCAGGCCAACAGCAGCTTCGTATCAGTGTCACTCCTGCCCTGCTGAACCGCGCATTATGTTTCATCGATGCTTTTGTCAAAGCTATGCGGCATCGGGGCCACAGTTTCAGGATTACCGACAGGGAATCTTACATCGTCTTAGGCAACGAAGAAATGGAAATGAACCTGAGCGAACTGCAAACCCGTACCGCAGTACCAGGAAAATCCTACCCGCAATACGAAACGCACCCGAACGGAAAACTGGCATTAAGATTTAAACGATGGAGCGCCACCACCGAGATCAAAGACGGCAAAGTCCCCATTGAGGCACAGCTATCGAAAATCATTGCAAAACTTGAAATACTCGGTGAACAATTCCGCCTGCAACAAATCGAATGGGCTAAGCAACGGGCGGTCCAGGAGGAAGAACAACGGACAAAGGAAGCTTTCGAAGCAAGAAAAAAACTGGAAGTGAGTTCTTTGAAACAAGCGCTTAAAGATGCCGTTTACTGGCAGCAAACGGTCCAACTCCGGGCGTATATTGACCACATTGAACAAAAAGAGGTTTTAACCGAAGAACGTGCACTCTGGCTCGAATGGCTAAAGAAGAAAGCAGATTGGCTCGATCCCACCATCGAAAGCCCGGATGAATGGCTAATTGATACAGATAGAGACGCATTGCTCTCAACAACAACCGATCAGCACCAATCTCCCTTTGGCTATTATAACAGGCCTGTAGAAAAAGAAAAAAGGCCATGGCCATTATTACCCTGGTATATGAAAAAAGACTAAAAATTAAACCAGATAGCAAGGAAAAAAAATTCCTCCTGCTCAGTTTAGCAAACAGTGCGCATGTCCACGCCCCAGATACTACAGCCATTGAAAAATGCATCAAGGAAAACTTGCGTACAGCGACATTAATACATGGCGAAAGGCAAACCGGTGTTTTTAATAATCAATTAGACGGTTATAAAGGCGAACCAGGAAGCCTATGTTTACTTATTCACATCGACCTATAGTACCATTACCAGCAAAGGTCTCGAATGTTGTTTTTCGTAATTCAGTTATCAAATTTACTGGTACCTAAACGATTCGTCGATCCGTTTAAAAACGTTTCTATCCGTTTATTCAAGTCTAGTTTCAAACAGGACTCTTCAATTTTGCCTCGTCGGAATTCCCCGGCCAACACAAAAAGCAAAATGAACACATTAAACAACAGCGTACGTCTGACAGGATTCTTAGGCAGCGCACCCGAGGTGAATGTAACCAAAAGCGAAAAGAAATTCACTAAGATCAACCTCGCCACCAATAGTTACCGCAGGAATGCCAAAGGCGAGAAAGTAACCGAAACCACCTGGCACCAGATCGTATTATGGGAGAAACAAGCCGAACTCGCCGAGAGATATTTGGACAAAGGCAGTAAAATCTCCATCGAAGGCAGATTGTCGAACCGCTATTATACCGATCAAGATGGCATAAAGCGCTATGTGACCGAAGTGATCGTAAACGAAATGGACTTTAGCAGCAAGAACAGCCAAATCTAACCATGGCGGTTTGTATCAACAGTGCGGCGCTGAACGGCATCGATGCGCTGATCATTCATATTGAGACGCGCATCACTCCTGGCGTTCAATATTTTATCGTCGGCCTGCCGGATGAATCCGTCAAGGAAAGCCTGGTCCGGGTAGAGAGCGCAATTTGTTCTACAGGCCTACATATGCCCCGGCAAAAGATCGTCATCAGCATGGCCCCTGCCGGTATTCGAAAGCAGGGGGCCTTGTTTGACCTGCCTATCGCCCTGAGTATTTTGGCAGCATCCGAGCAAATCGATGCAGACTTGCTGGATGGCTTGATTTCGGTAGGCGAACTGTCCCTAAACGGCAAGCTGCGCCCGGTCAATGGCGTTTTATCGATGGCACTGCAAGCGCATAAAGCCGGCTACAACCGCATGATCGTCCCTATAGAAAACGCTGCCGAGGCGACTTTGGTTGACGGACTTGATGTATTCGGCATGCCCGATTTAGAATCTGTATTTAATTTTCTTTTAGAGCGAAACCCCTGTACGCCTGTAAAAAATGACACGCACTGTTTGCGGGGAATTGAGCCAGCAATATTTCCAATAGATTTGTCAGACATCAAAGGCCAGGCCGGTATGAAACGCGCTATGGAAATTGCGGCGGCCGGCGGCCATAATTTGTTGATGATCGGCCCGCCCGGCTCCGGAAAAACCATGATCGCACGGCGTTTACCGACGATACTTCCTCCGTTAACTTTGCAGGAATCATTGGAGATCACGCGGCTATATTCCATCTCGAGCAAGCTCGACTGGAGCGGGTTAGCCACTGTACGGCCCTTTAGGGCCCCGCATCACACTGCCAGCGATATCGCTTTGGTCGGAGGTGGAACCAACGCGCAACCCGGTGAAATCTCGCTTGCACATAATGGTGTATTGTTTTTAGATGAGCTGCCAGAATTTGAGCGCAGGGTACTGGAGGTATTGCGGCAACCCTTAGAAGAAAGGGCGATAACCATATCCCGCGCAAGTTTCAATAATACCTATCCTGCCGGGTTTTTATTCATCGCCGCTATGAACCCCTGCCCTTGCGGGTTCTACAAAAATCCTTACCGGAAACGCACCTGCACCAGGGTAATGATCCGGAAGTACGCAAGGCGTTTGTCAGGCCCTTTGCTTGACCGGATCGACCTGCATGTAAACGTCACACCAGTTAACTATTCCGACCTGGCATCCAGCAGCGCCGAAAGTTCAAGCGCAGTAATAAGACAACGCGTTATCACGGCGAGGGAAGTGCAAGTCACGCGCTCCGGCGGCACCATCAATGCACAAATTACACCTGAGCAAACAAAAAAGCATTGCCGGCTGGGTGTTCTTGAACAAGAGCTATTGATCCAGGCCATGGAAAAACAAAGGCTTTCCGCACGTTCTTATGACCGCATACTAAAAGTTGCCCGCACGATCGCCGACCTCGATGGGGCTATCAACATAACGCTCATTCATCTTTCGGAAGCCATCAGTTTCCGATGCTTTGACGGCGAATACTTCAACCTTTAAGAAACTTCGCGTTTCCGACACGCGATAACCGCAGCCCCGTTTTCTTCCAGCCGATAGCCATACTCAAAACAAAAGCGGTACACATTGCCCGAACCTGTCGGCTCCGCCTCGCTCGTGAAGAACTTGGGGTTGAAGCCTTTCCCCACCAAATCCCGCACCCTGATGCTCCCGGCCTTTTCTTCGCTGCATAAGCCCTCCAATATCCTCCGATTGTTTAACTGGATCTCCTGTATCCGGGTAATATAATCCGGGATGCTTAATTGCTCTGCTTCCGGCTGTAAGCTGGCTTCTTGATTTTCCCTACGCCTGCGGTTATTATAGTTGGTTTTGCAGGCGCTATCGCAATATTGCCGGTCTTCCCTTCCCGGCCCCAATAGTGTTCCGCAGTCCTTACACCGTCGTTCTGCGACCGTTAACATAGCTATTTCCATTGATGTTCCTCCTTCAGGCCGAATATAAGTCTGGATATCCTTTTTGGTGGTAGATAAGGAAACGATTACAAACGTTTCTACCCGTTTTTATTCCCAAATATCTCCATACCGCCCTGCAATTTTGCCCAAACAAAACCAAAGAAAATGGCAAAGGAAAAAATAAAATTCACCAACATCCTTGACACAGAGATGTTTGGCAACGAACGGGAACAATATTATTTCGACATTAAGAAAGCCGCGAATCAGAAACATTACCTGCGCATCACTAACCGCAGGCAGGGACACGATGCGATCTACAAACGCACGCAGATCATTCTTTTCGAGGACGACCTCGCTTTCTTTGTCGAAGCGATCACGATGCTGCTTGGCAGGCATGCAAGCGGGAACCTTGGAATTAGCTGTTAATTCATGGAAGCCGAATTAAAAAACATCAAAGAGATGTCAGTAGCCGACCGGCCCAGAGAAAAACTGATCCAGCTTGGCGCAGCAGGGTTGAGTAATGCCGAACTAATTGCGATCATCCTGCGTTCCGGCTCACAGTCTTTTCCACTTGCCATGATCTGCAAGTCGTTGGTAGAAGCGATAAGCGATAATATTTCCAACCTGAGCTCTTTGAGCGCCGAACAAATTGCAAAAGTTAAAGGTATTGGCGAGGTCAAAGCGATAACGCTTTTGGCAGCCATAGAATTAGGAAAGCGCAGTTTAAGGCAAGCGTCACCCTTAAGCCTGAAAGATGATTCGGCCGTCGAACAATTGATCTCAGCTTATCTGACAACTGAAGACATAACACAATATCATTTAGTCCTGATGAACAACCGGCACGAATTATTGGCGACAAGCGCTCTGGAAACAGAAAAAGGAAAATTGCCGGATTTAAAAGCAATGATCAAATTGTCGCTCGAGGCAGGCGCTGCAGAAATTGTGCTTTGCCGAAATGAGATCAAATTGCCGTCCCGTTTTTGTGACCAGGAGAAAGCCTTTATCATTCAATTGGACGCCGCGGCAAGTATGCTGAAGATCAAAATGCGTGGATTGCTGGTGATCGGAAAAAAAGTGGAGCATAAATAAAGATGTTGATTTTAAATGTTTGGCCGTTTCCTCCCCTTAGCCGGGGAGGCCGGGCTTTCCGCTATATCTGCTGCGCAGGATGCCGGCTGCAATCCCTAACGGTTGACCTTTTGATGCTGAAAAACAGGTTCGCCGCGCTTCGCTTTGGTTCACCAGTTTGTCAGCGGACCGTAAGACCTCGCTCCTCTTTCAGACCGCAAGGACTTACAACTACGACGGTTAAAAGCCTATGGCCCCGACCGGTAACGGTAACCGGTTTGGCCTTGGCTTTTCAACCTGGCTGGATGTTTTTCCGATGGACATCATTGCCCCGCTCTTTATCATTTGGATTTTGGAATGCTTCATTTGACCTTTGCTACAGGCAAATTTATACCCCCTCGCCCGTCAAGGCCATGCAGAGTGCCGCTTAAAAAATCTCCAGCCCGCCATGGCGGGTAGTATTTTTTGCGGCAGCCTTGCCGGGCAGCCCCACGCGCAAATGTTTTGCCTCTATCAAAGGCCAAAAGAGGCGTTTTGCCGAAATGGACTGGAGAACAGATTTATTCATTAAAAATTAAATTTTATGTATTTCACAGGAAGATTGACCGCAGATGCAGCGGTCAGAAATGTCAAAGGCGACAGGAAAGTAACAGGTTTTAACGTAGCGATCAACGACCGCTTTAAAACCAAAGACGGCGAGAAAAGGGAAATTGCCACCTATGTGGAGTGTTCTTATTGGATTAACGCGGGTTTGGCCGAGTACCTGAAAAAAGGGGTAATTGTTGAGATTGCAGGGCGGGTTGAAGCGCAGGCATGGAAAAACAAGGAAGGTGAAGCACAGGCTACTTTAACCTGCAATGTTTCCGCCATTAAACTGCTCGGCAAATCCAATAGCAGCAGGCTGGAAAGACAGGACACCAAATCCAAAATAACTTCTACAGGTATTGACGAAGACGACTTGCCTTTTTAATCAATTCAATTATTAATTATCCGTTCCGGCGGATACCATCATTTTAAAATTAAAGACATGGCACACAATCTTAATTATAACGAGGAAACAGGGAAACACAGCTTTTTTAGCGTAAAGGAAAAAGCATGGCACGGTTTGGGGCAGATAGTAGAACAATACCCGACCAGCGCAGAGGCAATACAATTCGCCGGGCTGGACTACGAGGTGGAGAAACGACCCCTATTTACGAACAGTTTAAACAACGATTTGGCGGGAACGATAATGGGTATCCACGTTCCGAAAACAGAAATACCAACGAATTTTGCAACGGTAAGAAATGACAACAATGAAGTTTTAGGCGTGGTTGGCAAAGACTACGAAGTAGTACAAAACGTCGATGCCTTTACCTTTTTTGACGCTATTGTTGGCGGTGACAGCGGTATCCTGTACGAAACCGCAGGTGCTTTGGGCAAAGGGGAACGCATATTCATTACCGCAAAATTGCCGGGTTATATCCGGGTGGGTAATTCCGACCTGATTGAACAGTATTTGTTCCTGACCACTTCGCATGATGGTTTTGGCAGTATCACCGCAGCCTTTACCCCTATCCGTATCGTATGTAACAACACCTTAAATGCCGCTTTAAGAAACCATACCAACTGCATTAAAATCCGGCATACTGCCAATGCGAATGACAGGCTCAAACAGGCGCATACTTTAATGGGAATAAGCGGAACAATTGGTACAGAACTGGAAAGTGTTTTTAACCATTGGGCTAATGTTCGTATCACTGACAAAGAAGTAAAGCAATTGGTACAGCTTGCTATGTGTCCGAACAGGGAGGTATTGAAGAACCTAAAGGAAGGCGCAAATGATAACCTATCCACTACCTATAAAAACATGGTGGAAAGTGTTTTTGAATACAGCCAGTCCAGCCCGACACAGCAAATGGAAACTACAGGCGGAACGGTATTCGGCGCATACAACGCCATCACGGGCTATTTTCAGAATGTCCGCAAATACAAGGACGACGAGGCCAAATTCAAATCCATCATGGACGGTACAGGAAAACAAAGGGCGCAGGTAGCTTTTGACCTTTGCCAAAACTTTGCCCTTTACGGTGCTGATGCTTTAACACTCAATTAATCCGGGCAGGCGGAGCAATCCCCCTGCTATTAACTCTTTAAAAAACAAAATATGCAACCGTTAAAACAATTAAACAACATACAGAAAGCCAGGTTTATCCATGCCTTATTTTTTCACGAAATGCCCGCATTCCTCGAATTTCTCGAAGCGCAATGCCTGATCATCGAAGACAACCGCGAAGAAATCAAACGGGAATGGAAACAAAACCTGCTAACCGCCGATATGTGGCTCGACCTTTCCGAAGAAACAGCAAGGTGTTTAAAGAAATTCGGCAAAGGCTTGCGCAACAGCAGTGCCGTATTCAGCGACCAGTTATTCTTTGGCTATGGGGCAATTTTTATGAACCACCAGTTACAACAATACGTCGAAAACAACAGGCACACCGACCCGAAGTTCAAAACAGCAATCGACCTTTTTATCAATCCTTAATTATTAATTCATTAACAAATGAAAACGATCAAATTGAAACTATATGAGTTTGCCGAATTGAACGACGATGCAAAAGGCAACGCTTTAAAGGAACTCTATGATATCAATGTGTTTGATGATTGGTACGATTTCATTTACGATGATTTTGTAAGCATCGCTCAAACCATAGGCATAACCGTTAACCGGAAAAGAATTTACTTCCAGGGCTTTTATTCACAGGGGGACGGAAGTGCCTTTGAGGCCAGTGTTAGCTTGCCGGACTTGTTAAACGGCATCGCCGGGCAGAACTGGAAAAGTTATGCGCCCCTATTGGAACTGGATTTATCCATGCCCGAAATGGAAAGGCGCTTATTGAAGTTACTGATGGATAACAAAGTGGATTGCTATGGAAAAATCACGCAACCATCACGGGGTTATTATGTAAGCGCAAGCTTAGACACAGATTTCCCAAACAACCGCCACAATTATTCAAAGATTGAAAGCGAACTCGAAAAACTGGAAAACTGGTTTATTGAGGTAGCAGAAACTTTGAACCACTATTTATATAAATCCTTACGGGATGAATACGAATACCAAACCAGCGAAAAGGCTATCATCGAATCCATTGAAGCTAACGAATATAGCTTCACCGCTGACGGCAAAATCGCCACACGTGTCAAAAGATTAGCAGAAAACGAACAGGAAATAAATTAGAAAACATTATGAAAACGAACTTTTTTCAAAATATAGCAGACTTGAATGTTCCGGGCAACTGGAAAATAGCCATCCATGCGGATGATAAAGGGCAATTCACAGTATCCGCATTATTCAATACAGATAACAACGGTGACAACGCTTATAAGGTTGTCCCGCCCATGGTCTTAAAAGGCACCGCGCAGGAAATGGACGAGGGCTTTTTTGATACGATTGAACAGCCGGTACAGGAAACGGCCGGGTTGTTCCATAACATGGAGGCCTATTTGAAAGGACTGGAAGAAGCCAAAAAACTGTCCAAAATGGAACAGGACAAAAAGGCGCAGGAACTCAAAAACAAACAGCAAGCAAAAACCAAATCTAATGAAGAGGGCATTGAAGTTTCCGAGCCGAAGGAGAGCAAAGAGGAAAAGAAAAAACGGTATGATGACGCAATGAAACAGATAGCCGAATTGAACGACCGTTGCAAATATGAGGAAGCAATAGCCCTGCTCCCATCCGCAGAGGACTACCCGGAAAAGCAAAAGGAACTGGAAAACAAGCTTGCCGACCTGACCCGGAAAAAAGAGCAACTTGCAGCTATGAAATTATTTTAATCACCTTAATTAAGAGAACCATGTTATTAGCAGAAATATTACCGCGTGTTTTTATCCACAAATTAGGTCAGGACGAAATCAGGTTAACTGACCCGGATAAAAATCTTAGTCCCGAGGCTGTTTGCAATTTCTATGCAGGATTGTATTCGATTTTAACCACCGCCAAAATTGTCGGGCCGGAGATCAAACAGGATGTTATAGAATATCATTTCGTATCCACAATCGGCACAAAAGGTTAACATGAAAACGAAAGAAACAACAGGAAAAGTTCAACCCATAAATTCACAGCAATGCAAACTCTATCAGCAACTCTCGCATTTCGCAAACGACCTCGACCGCTTACCCGATGCAAGGGAAGCCAGGACGAACAAACTCCGGCCGGCGCCGAAAGATTTGTTGCCGATGGTTTTTTAAAACACCGCTTTTTCCCTGTGTACGAAACGTCAGCTGAATTGCCAACACAAGAGAAGGTTGAACCCGTTTATTTAAAGGCTGTCAGAAACCTGACAGCCTACTATAAAATTAATGCGATTGACGTCCGGGGTTATCCCTATCCGTACAATATCCTTTTATCCAATTGGGATATTTCCCGGCAAATCAAAACGAAGGGTCGCTACCGGGAAATCCGCATTGAAGAAACCGAAGACCGCAACATCAATTTGTCGATTACGGAAAGCCTGAATACGGGCAGTACCTTATTTTTCATTCCCTTAATACCAGTTTTCAAGGCGCTTCATTTGGGTGGAAACCGATGCGCACCCCTCCTGCTATCCGTTTGCGTTTACCTGTATAGGAAGGCCGGAGTTTGTCACTTCAAAGAAGACGAGAGTTATATCGCTTACCTGTACGAAATCATGGATAACTGGATTGAGGATGACCGGGAAAGCATGGATGAAGCAGACTACAAGGAACAACGGGCTATATTGGATGAAGTCTTTTTTATCGGGGACGAAATAAAAGCGTTCTTAAACAATGAAAAGGAACTGGAACAATTGCAAAGCAGGATACAACAGTTTGAACCTTTAAGTCCTTTTGACAGGGATTGCCTCCGGCTTGCAAAGGAAACCCTTGCGCTTTGGATGATAGCCTTTTCGCTGGTTTGGTATTCGTATTCATCCCGTAAGGATTTATATAAATAGTGGTTCAAAGTTTCTGCTACCTCAATAAACC